>ERZ773077.2097-NODE-2097-length-13140-cov-11.314177_pt1 | contig 13140 bp, 11 predicted proteins | sample MGYA00580612_ERZ773077 | MGnify/ENA primary metagenome ERZ773077 (study PRJEB29015, sample SAMEA2737971) | human oral metagenome | biome: human oral; feature: human-associated habitat; material: dental | place: China | collected 2021 ...
CTTGAGACTGATTTTTAGCACTCTTGCAAAAAGAGTGCTAATTTTTTGAGTTTTTGTCTTGACTTTCATTTTCAAGAGTGTATAATAGAATCATGATTTAGCACTCGAGTTATAAGAGTGCTAAATATAAAAAATAAAATCTCGCCAGTGGCTGGAATTTTCTAAAGAGAGGTGAGGTCCTTGGTAACAGAACGCCAAAATGAGATTTTAAATCTAATCATTGATATCTTTACCAAGACGCAGGAGCCTGTCGGATCTAAAGCCCTGCAAGAGTCTATCCAGTCTTCGAGTGCCACCATCCGAAATGACATGGCAGCCTTGGAAAAGGAAGGACTGCTGGAAAAGGCCCATACATCAAGTGGCCGCAAGCCCAGTGTCGCTGGTTTCCAGTATTTCGTCCGGAATTCCTTGTCCTTTGACCAGCTAGCGGAAAATGAGCTCTACGAGGTCGTCAAGGCCTTCGATCAAGAGTTTTTCAAGCTGGAGGATATCCTACAGCGGGCGGCAGATGTCTTGGCAGAGTTGAGTGATTGCACGGTTGTAGCCCTTGATGTCGAGCCTAGTCGGCAGCGACTGACAGCTTTTGATATCGTGGTTCTCAGTCAGCATGCAGCCTTAGCGGTCTTTACTCTGGATGAGTCCAATACCCTGACCAGTCAGTTCATGATTCCTAGGAATTTTCTCCAGGAAGACCTACTGCGCTTGAGGGATATGATTCAGGAGCGCTTTCTGGGACAGACGGTCTTAGATATTCACTATAAGATTCGGACGGAGATTCCGCAGATTATCCAGCGTTACTTTACGACGACGGACAATGTTCTTGATCTCTTTGAGCATATTTTTGCTCAGATGTTTTCGGAAAAAGTAGCTGTAGCTGGCAAGGTCCAGTTGCTACGTTTTGCGGATCTTGAGGCCTATCAGTTCTTTGATGATCGGCAGAAGGTAGCCTTTGAAATCCGTGACAGCTTAGCCGAAGATCAAATGCAAAATGTCCGAGTCGCAGCTAGCCAAGAGGACTGTCTGGCTAATCTAACCTTGATTTCCAGCAAATTCCTGATTCCCTATCGGGGCTTTGGGATGCTGGCGGTGGTTGGCCCAGTCAATCTGGATTACCAAAAGGTGGTTAGTCAACTCAATGTTGTCAATCGAGTTCTAACTATGAAACTCATCGATTTCTACCGATATTTGAGTAGTAATCATTATGAGGTGAGTTGAACATAAAATTACATAAATTCCTAAAAAGGAGGCGAAAAATGTCTGAGGAAATAAAAAACGAAGAAGTAAAAGAAGAGGAAGTGGTAGAAACTGCTGAAGAGGCTGTTGAAACTGTTCCTGAAAAATCAGAATTAGAATTAGCCAATGAGCGGGCAGAAGATTTTGAAAATAAATACCTTCGTGCTCATGCAGAAATGCAAAATATCCAACGCCGTGCCAATGAAGAACGCCAACTCTTGCAACGCTATCGAAGCCAAGATTTAGGGAAAGCTATTTTACCTTCTTTGGACAACCTTGAGCGTGCGCTTGCCGTTGAAGGCTTGACAGATGATGTTAAAAAAGGTCTGGAAATGGTGCAAGAAAGCTTGATTCATGCCCTTAAAGAAGAAGGAATTGAAGAAATTGAGGCGGACGGAGCATTTGACCATAACTATCACATGGCCATCCAAACCGTTCCAGCAGATGACGAGCATCCAGCAGATACCATTGCCCAAGTCTTCCAAAAAGGCTACAAACTCCATGACCGCATCCTAAGACCAGCAATGGTGGTAGTGTATAACTAGGCGGTAAGTCAGAAATCTGTGATTTCGTTGACGCACCCCCGCAAGGGTGATTAGGCTGGTCACGAGCGTTTACGAAGTGAACTGCCAATCAGCTACTGCGCATAATTTCTATTTCTCGTGTCGTAACATAAAAAATAAAAACCTTGTCCGAAACGACAATAAACTATGAAGAAAGATAAGAGGCAAGCCAGAGGCTTGCAAGGAAGATATTTCCCGCCGTGGTGAAGGTTTCAGTAGCTTATGCTACTGAAGCAGGGGATTTTTGAGACAATAGGCTCAAAAATAAGTGATGAAATCCCGTAGGGAGTTGCTCACGTCCCCACCACTTAAGGGGAATATCAAGAAAAATCAAAATTAGAATTAAAATAATAAGGAGAAAAACACATGTCTAAAATTATCGGTATTGACTTAGGTACAACAAACTCAGCAGTTGCAGTTCTTGAAGGAACTGAAAGCAAAATCATCGCAAATCCAGAAGGAAACCGCACAACTCCATCTGTAGTGTCGTTCAAAAATGGTGAAATCATCGTTGGTGATGCTGCAAAACGTCAAGCAGTGACAAACCCAGATACTGTTATCTCTATCAAGTCTAAGATGGGAACTTCTGAAAAAGTTTCTGCGAACGGTAAAGAATACACTCCACAAGAAATCTCAGCTATGATCCTTCAATACTTGAAAGGTTATGCTGAAGAATACCTTGGTGAAAAAGTAACTAAAGCTGTTATCACAGTTCCAGCCTACTTTAACGATGCTCAACGTCAAGCAACAAAAGATGCTGGTAAAATCGCTGGTCTTGAAGTAGAACGTATTGTCAATGAACCAACTGCAGCAGCGCTTGCTTACGGTTTGGACAAGACTGACAAAGAAGAAAAAATCTTGGTATTCGACCTTGGTGGTGGTACATTCGACGTATCTATCCTTGAATTAGGGGACGGCGTATTCGACGTATTATCTACAGCTGGTGATAACCATCTTGGTGGGGATGACTTCGACCAAAAAATCATTGATTTCTTAGTAGAAGAATTCAAACGCGATAACGGTATTGATTTATCAAGCGATAAAATGGCTATGCAACGTTTGAAAGATGCTGCTGAAAAAGCTAAAAAAGACTTATCAGGTGTCTCTCAAACACAAATCAGCTTACCATTTATCTCTGCTGGTGCAGCTGGCCCATTACACTTAGAAGTAACGTTAACTCGTGCTAAATTTGATCAATTAACTGCTGATTTAGTAGAACGTACAAAAGAACCAGTTCGTCGTGCATTAGCTGACGCAGGTTTATCAGCTTCTGATATCGACCAAGTATTATTAGTTGGTGGATCAACTCGTATTCCTGCAGTTGTTGAAGCTGTTCGTAATGAAACTGGTAAAGAACCAAACAAATCAGTGAACCCAGACGAAGTAGTGGCTATGGGTGCTGCTATCCAAGGTGGAGTTATCTCTGGTGATGTAAAAGACATCGTATTATTAGACGTAACACCATTATCACTTGGTATTGAAACAATGGGTGGAGTGTTCACAAAATTAATCGAACGTAACACTACAATCCCAACAAGCAAATCACAAGTATTCTCAACAGCTGCAGATAATCAACCAGCAGTAGACGTACACGTATTACAAGGTGAACGTCCAATGGCAGCAGATAACAAGACTTTAGGTCGCTTCCAATTAACAGACATTCCAGCTGCTCCTCGTGGTGTTCCACAAATCGAAGTAACATTTGATATCGATAAAAACGGTATTGTAAACGTTCGTGCTAAAGATTTAGGCACTGGTAAAGAACAAGCCATTACAATCAAATCTTCTTCTGGTTTATCTGATGAAGAAATCGAACGTATGGTGAAAGATGCAGAAGCAAATGCTGAAGCAGATAAGAAACGTAAAGAAGAAGTAGATTTACGTAACGAAGTTGACCAATTAATCTTCACTGTTGATAAAACATTGAAAGAATTAGATGGTAAAGTGGATGCTAGTGATGTTCAAAAAGCTGAAACAGCTCGTGATGAATTAAAAGCAGCTGTAGAAGCAAATGACTTAGAAGCAATGAAAGTAAAACGTGACGCTTTAAATGAAGTGGTACAAAACTTAACTGTTAAACTTTATGAACAAGCAGCTGCAGCTCAACAAGCTTCTGGTGCTTCTCAAGAAGGAACAACTGAACAATCATCTTCAAATAACGATGGCGTTGTGGATGCTGACTTCGAAGAAGTAGACTAATATTTGCTAAAATGATAGGGTGTAAGACTACTTAGTGGCCTTACGCCCATATCCTTTGTAAACTAAGAAAGAAAAGGAGGGGCAATTAGTGGCCAAAAGAGATTTATATGAAATTTTAGGCGTATCCAAAGATGCCTCTGAAGCAGATATTAAGAAAGCTTATCGGAAATTATCTAAAAAATACCATCCAGATATTAATAAAGAACCTGGAGCGGATGAGAAATTCAAAGAAATCGCTGAAGCTTACGAGATTTTAGGTGACGCACAAAAACGTGCAGCTTATGATCAATACGGACACGCTTCTTACGATCCAAACTCTGGATTTAGTGGTGGCGGATTCGGTGGTGGATTTGATGGGTTCGGAGGATTTGGCGGTAATGGAAACTTTACTGGCGGATTCGAAGATATCTTTAGTAGTTTCTTCGGTGGCGGAGGCAGTCGTGCAGATCGTGCTAACATGCCACGTCAAGGGGCTGACCTTCAGTATGTCATGGATTTAACATTTGAAGAAGCTATCTTTGGTAAGGAAGAAACGATTCATTACCACCGTAGTGACGAATGTCAAACGTGTCATGGCACTGGTGCAAAACCTGGAACGCATCCAACGACTTGTTCTAAATGTCATGGTTCAGGTGTGATTAATGTTGAAAGAAATACACCATTCGGTCGTATGATGAGTCAAACAACCTGTGATGTGTGTCATGGTACAGGACAAGAAATCAAAGAAAAATGTCCAACCTGTCACGGTCATGGTCAAGTAGATGAAACACATAAAGTCAAAGTGAAAGTCCCTGCAGGTGTTGAAGATGGAAACCAAATGCGCCTTCAAGGACAAGGGGAAGTAGGTTTCAATGGCGGTCCTTATGGTGACCTTTATGTCATCTTCCGAGTTGCTCAAAGTAAGACATTCAAACGTCAAGGAGCGGATATTTATTATCAACTTCATGTAAACTTTGCTCAAGCGGCTCTTGGAGATGAAGTAGACGTACCAACTGTACACGGTAAAGTGAAATTAAAAGTTCCTGCTGGGACACAATCAGGAACGATTTTACGACTACGTGGAAAAGGGGCTCCTAAACTACGTGGTACGGGAAACGGTGACCAACACGTAGAAGTCATCGTAGATACTCCTAAGAAACTGACAGATAAGCAAAGACAAGCTTTACAAGTATTTGCTAATGAGGAAGGAACAGAACTTCATAATGGCGAAGAAAACTTTTTCGACAAGATGAAGAACGCATTTAAAGATACATTTGAATAAATGGAAAAAGAACTTAGCAACGAATATGCTAAGTTCTTTTTTTTGCTTATTTTGTAATGACAGCAAGACGACGAATGATTTCTTCGTGTTCCTTATACTTTTTTAATAATTCATCTTGAGTATAGAGTATAAAATCTTCGTATTCAAAACCAGGTGTAACGCTACAACTCACAATCGCAAAGTTTTCTTCGTTGTCCGATTCAATGGTAGATCCAAAGACGACTCCTGCTGGAACAGTGAATTGAAGCTTTTGACCTTCTCCTGGTCCAATTTCTACTGTTTCGTAAGTACCATCAGGGTGAATCATATGCACGGTTAACGCGTGTCCGTAGTGATAGTACCAGATTTCATCGGACGAAAGTAAGTGGAAGTGGGATGGGTTTTGATTCGTTAATAAAAACAGAATAGAGGTAGAAAGTGAACGAATACGTCCATCAGGTAGTTTTACTGTTTCAACAGCTTTATATGTTTGTCTGAAATAACCACCTTCTACATGTGGTTCTAAGGCTAATTCTTCAATCCATTCTTCTTTCGTTTTCATAAGAGACCTCCTAAGTTATTTTCTTATATTATAGCGTAACTTTTTCTGCTTGTGAATTGTTGAGAGAATGGTAATTATGCTATACTGGTACTATTGGAAAAGAAAGGAGAAGAGTCATGAAAGATAATATTGCACTTATTGTTTCGAATAAAGATGTTAAGAAAATAAGAGAGCTTTTTAATGAGAATTATCCGATTGATATCGCTTTAGCGTTAGAAGAAGTGGATGATGACGTTTTAAAGAATTTCATGTTCTCTATCTCAAATACTAGATTAGCTTCGATTTTAGAAGTTGCTGAACCTGATTTCCAATTACGAATGCTTGAGAAATTACCATTTAGACGTGTAATTTTACTTTTCCAGCAAATGTCAAACGATGATGTCGTGGATATTTTAGGGAATTTACCAGTAGGAATACGTAAGCGTTACATCAAAATGATGAAGCAAAGTTCTCAAGATGATATTCAAACAATGTTAAATTACGCTCCGGATACTGCCGGGGGGATTATGACAACGGAGTACATTACGGTAAAAGAACACTTAACCGTAGAAGAAACTCTTTCTAAACTAAGAGAGATTTCTCCAAACTCAGAAATTATTAACATTATTTTCGTAACGAGTTTACAACGGAAATTAATTGGATGGATTGATATTCGTGATTTATTTACGCATGATTTAGATGAGAGTTTACACGATGTGATGCATACGAATATTATTTCCGTTTTACCAGAAGAAGACCAAGAAGAAGTGGCCCGTATTTCTACTAAGTATGACTTATCTGTAGTGCCAGTAGTCAATAAGCAAAATGTGTTACTTGGGATCATCACAATCGATGATATCGTTCATGTCTTGCAAGAAGAACACCACGAGGATATGTTATTAATCAGCGGGGTTGAAGGAACTGAACGAATTGGTGGTCCTTTTAAAGAATCGATTCAAAAACGGACCCCTTGGCTATTAATCAACTTAATTACAGCCTTTATGGCAAGTGCGGTTGTCGGATTATTCCAAGACACGATTGAACAAGTTGTTGTTTTAGCGGTTGCCATGCCAATTATTACAGGGATGGGTGGGAATTCAGCTTCTCAAACATTAGCACTGGTTATTCAAGAGGTTGCAATTGGTCAACTAACTTGGGAAAAAGATAAAAAGTATGTATTAAATGAAATCTGGCTTGGATTAGTGAATGGGATTATTACAGGGATTTTTGCAGCGATTGCACTCTACATCCCATATCAAAACTTTTTCTTATCGATTATTGTCATTTTAGCAATGGCGATGAACTTGATGGTAGGCGCGTTCTTCGGCTTCTTTGTACCTTTATTCTTAAAGAAACTGAATTTAGACCCAGCCATTTCATCGACGATTTTTGTAACAACAGCTACAGACGTATTAGGATTCTTTATCTTCTTATACTTAGCTGAATTGTTCTTGCCATTATTATTGTAGTTTGATAGAATGATTTGAATTTTAATGTAGTAGTGTATTAAGGAGTTATTCATGAATTTAGAACAAATGAAAGAAAGACAAAAGCGTATTCGAAACTTTTCGATTATCGCTCATATTGACCACGGAAAGTCTACATTGGCCGATCGTATCTTACAAGCAACCGATACAGTTGCTGACCGTGAGATGCAAGACCAATTATTAGACTCGATGGATCTTGAAAGAGAACGTGGCATTACCATTAAATTAAATGCTGTGGAATTAACTTATGATGCTAAAGATGGCACAGAGTATATCTTCCATTTAATTGATACGCCAGGGCATGTGGACTTCACTTACGAAGTTTCACGTAGTTTAGCAGCTTGTGAAGGGGCTATTCTTGTAGTAGATGCTGCTCAAGGAATTGAAGCACAGACTTTGGCAAATGTATATTTAGCAATTGATAATGATTTAGAAATCATTCCTGTTATTAATAAAATCGATCTTCCTGCGGCGGACCCAGAAAGAGTGCGAACAGAAATTGAAGATGTCATTGGCATTGATGCTAGTGAGGCAGTTCTGGCTAGTGCTAAAGTTGGAATTGGTATTCCAGAAATTTTGGAACAAATTGTAGAAAAAGTTCCTGCGCCTACTGGTGATATTGAAGCACCATTACAAGCGTTGATTTTCGACTCTGTCTATGATGCGTATCGCGGGGTTGTACTAAATGTCCGTATTCAAAACGGGATTGTAAAACCTGGTGATAAAATTCAATTGATGAGTAATGGAAAAACTTTTGATGTAGTTGATGTTGGTATTTTCTCACCAAAACCGATCAGTCGTGATTACTTAATGGTTGGAGATGTGGGTTACATCACTGCATCTATCAAAACAATTCAAGATACTCGTGTAGGGGATACAGTGACGTTAGCGAATAACCCTGCTAGTGAACCTTTAGATGGATATCGTAAAATGAATCCAATGGTATACTGTGGTTTATATCCAATCGATTCATCGAAATATAATGACTTACGTGATGCTTTAGAAAAATTACAATTAAATGATGCGGCGCTTCAGTTTGAGGCAGAAACTTCTCAGGCTCTTGGATTTGGTTTCCGTTGTGGATTCCTAGGATTACTTCATATGGATGTTATTCAAGAACGCTTAGAGCGCGAATTCGATTTAGATTTAATTACAACAGCACCATCTGTAATTTATCATGTACAAAAAACAGATGGTACAGAGGTGATTGTATCAAACCCAGCTGAGATGCCGGACCAATCCAGTGTTCAATCGATTGAAGAGCCATACGTAAAAGCATCTATTATGGTGCCAAACGAATATGTAGGAAGCGTAATGGATATTTGTCAACGTAAGCGTGGTGTCTTTGTAACGATGGATTACTTAGATGAATACCGCGTGAATGTGATATACGAAATGCCACTTTCTGAAATTATCTTTGATTTCTTTGATTCGTTGAAATCAAGTACTAAAGGATATGCATCATTGGATTATGATTTAATCGGTTATAGACCAAGCAAGTTAGTGAAAATGGATATCATGTTAAATGGTGAAGTTGTCGATGCTTTAAGTATTATTGTTCATAAAGACTTTGCTTATGGACGTGGTAAAGCCATCACAGAAAAATTAAGAACTTTAATTCCACGTCAGCAATTCGAAGTTCCTATTCAAGCGGCTATTGGAAATAAGATTCTCTCACGTACAAATATTAAAGCCCTCCGCAAAAACGTGCTTGCAAAATGTTATGGAGGAGACGTTTCTCGTAAACGTAAATTATTAGAGAAACAAAAAGAAGGGAAGAAACGTATGAAGCAAGTGGGTTCAGTTGAAGTTCCACAAGAAGCCTTCATGTCAGTTCTTAACCTAAACGAAGAAGAAAAATAATAAGTAGTAAAAAGGCGTCTGGTGCGCCTTTTTACTTTGAATTTGAAAGGAGATTATGAATGGATAAAGAACGTCAACATTTTTATCGGCAAATGCTTGCCATTGCAATTCCTGTATCTCTTCAAAGCTTATTAACGTCTTTCTTAAATACATTAGATACAATAATGATTTCTTCTCTGGGAGATGCGAGTATTGCGGGTGTAGGGCTTGCAAATCAGGTATTTTTCCTATTTACGTTAATCTGTTTTGGGATTCATACAGGATCTGCAGTTCTCTTCTCTCAATATTGGGGAATTCGAGATTCAAAGAAAGTTCAATCGGTTAATCAAATGAGTTTACTGCTATCTACCGCTGTCAGTGTTGTATTTATGCTTCTTGGTATACTATTCCCTCAAGAAATCTTGCGTTTATTTACTCAGGATCCGTTTGTTGTTCAAGCTGGAGGTGATTACTTACGAGTAGCCGCTTTAAGTTATGTATTTACAGCTTGGAGTTTTGCGATGACAAATGCACTTCGTACAACAGGAAGCCCAAAAATTCCTCTAGTTGCCACCATTTGTAGTTTTATCACGAATGCTTTCTTTAACTATGTCTTTATCTTTGGTAAATTCGGAGCACCTGCACTTGGAGTCGTTGGAGCTGCTGTTGCTACTTTAATTGCTCGTATCGTTGAAGTGGGCGTCCTCTTTGGTGTTGTGAGTTTTTATAGTGGCCCTATTCATTTACCAATTGGTCGCTATTGGTCTAAAATTTCAAAAGGTTTTTGGATGAGTTTTTGGGTAACAACATTCCCAGTCATTGTCAATGAAACTTTCTGGGCATTAGGACAAGTATTTTATAGTGCCGCCTACGCAATGGTTGGAACTCAAGCAACTGCTGCTGTTCAAGTTGCTGTTGCTGTACAAAATTTATCGTTTATTCTAGTACGAGGTGTCGGTAGTAGTTGTAGCATTATGTTAGGAAACCGAGTGGGACGAAATGAACTGGAACAAGCTCAACAGGAAGCGAAACGCTTTTTAATGATTTCTCTTGTTATTGGAGTATTCATTGGAGCTATTCAAAGTTTAACGCCACAATGGACTTTATTAATGTTTGCTCATTTAAGTCCAGAGGTATTTGAACTTGGAATGCAATTGCTTCAAATTATGGGAATTATTTTTGTATTTAAAACCTTAAATTCAATTATTCTTGTTGGTATTTTACGTGGTGGAGGCGATACTCAATACGGTATGAAACTTGAAATGGCTTGTGTGTGGCTAGTGGGCGTTCCGTTAGCATTACTTGCAGCGGCAATTTGGCATTTTCCAGTACAACTGGTCGTTATCTGTGCAGGAGCAGAGGAACTATGTAAAGCCGTAATTGGATTAAAACGAGTTTTTTCAGGAAAATGGATTCACAGATTGGTAGAAGCTTCATAAGAATTTTTAACGGATTATGACGGACTTATTCTAAATAGGTTCGTCTTCTTTTTTTAATAAATTATGTTACAATAGTAAAAAATAACTAAGGAGCTATAGGCCTATGACAAACTTATATGGAAGCTTAGAAGCTGGTGGTACAAAGTTTATTTGTGCCGTAGCTGATGAAGAATTTAACACAGTTGAGGAACTTCAATTTCCAACGACAACTCCGCAAGAAACATTAAAGAAAACGGCAGATTTTTTTGCTAAGTTCAAAAATCTAGCAGCGATTGGAATCGGATCATTTGGACCAATTGATGTAGATCCAAAATCGAAAACATATGGCTATATCACAACAACCCCAAAACCTAATTGGGCAAATGTTGATGTGGTCGGAACATTAAAGAAAAGAGTAGATGTGCCTATCTATTTCACTACTGACGTAAATAGTTCTGCGTATGGAGAAGTCTATGCTCGTAATAATCGTGGAGAAAACATCGAAACACTTGTTTATTATACAATAGGTACTGGAATAGGTGCGGGTGTGATTCAACGAGGTGAATTTATCGGTGGCACTAGTCATCCTGAAATGGGACATGTTTATGTTTGTAAGCATCCAATCGATGTTGCGAATAACTTCGATGGGGTTTGTCCTTTCCATAAAGGTTGTCTTGAAGGTCTTGCTGCTGGTCCAAGTTTAGAAGCACGTACTGGAGTTCGTGGGGAACATATAGATATTACGAGTGATGTATGGGATGTTCAGGCAAATTATATTGCTCAAGCAGCCATTCAAGCAACACTAACTTTCCGTCCTGAAAAAATCGTATTCGGTGGAGGAGTAATGGCTCAAAATCATATGGTGGAACGCGTTCATCGCATGTTTGAGGAATTGCTAAACGGATATGTACCAACACCACCAGTGAAGGATTTTATTGTAACTCCTGCCGTTGAGAATAATGGTTCTGCTACATTAGGAAACTATGTGTTAGCGAAAAGTTTAGTTCAATAATTTTCTAAGTATCTAAAATTTATGAAATTAACGAATGGAAACTTTACCGCAAGGCTTTTCATTTTCTTCATAATTTAGTACAATAGTTAAGGATACACATATTGAAGGGAGAGAAAGCCAAATGTCAACAGGAGCATGGATTTTAATCGTGATTCTTGCTGCAATCGCAGGTGCGATCGGTGGTTTCTTTATCGCACGTCGTACAATGATGAATTACTTCGCAGAAAACCCACCATTTGATGAAGATATGATTCGTAGCATGATGACTCAAATGGGTCAAAAACCATCAGAACAAAAAGTTCGTCAAATTGCTGCTTCAATGAAAGCACAAGCTAAAAAAAGAGCTAAAAAATAAAGTCAAAAAACCATCGGAATACTCCGATGGTTTTTCTCGTTATACCGTATACGGTATAACGTTATTTTTTTACTGGTAATTCATATACATAATTTGGATCAATTTCTTTATCAAGTTCGTCAAATTTTTGAATAAGCACTTGATCGTAATTAGCAATTTCTTCTTTTGTTAGTTTTTGATCTGCAATATAAATAGGTTCACCGATTCTCACATGCATTTTTTGACGCTTGAGAATGTCTTTTAAACTGAGTGGGCCTTGATAGACCATAGGAACAATCGGCGCTTTAGCAAGACGCGCAATGGTTACTGCGCCGCCTTTCATTTCGTTTGAATAACGAGTCCCAGTAGGAAAGATAACAAGGGCTTTTTGATTTTCCTTAATTTGTTGGACAGGATATTTAATCGCGCTTGGTCCTGGTTTTTCACGGTTCACTGGGAAAGCACCAAGTTTTTTAATAAACCAAGCGAATGGTTTTGGTTTGAATAATTCTTGTTTTGCCATTAAGACAAGAGGTTGCGGATAAACAGCAATCGCCATCATCACAGGATCTAACCAAGAACGGTGAGGAGCAACAAGAACATATCCTGTATCTTTGGGTAACTTATCTTTTCCTTGGTAATCGCCAAAGCCATTGAGTAAAACAAGAAGGCCTCGAACAATCCATAAAGTGATTTTGTATATCATAGAATTCTCCTTTAGTTTCTCTGTAATTGTAGTATGCGTGAATTCAACGTTTTTTGCAAGTTCAAAACACTCATGGAAACCCTCTCTTTTTTCGTTATATATGGTATAATAATGGTAAGAATTTTACGGAGAATTTCCTATGAAAGAATATAAAATCAGTTATTTTCGACTAAGTTTAGTCTTATTAGGGTATTTAATTTATAATCTTGTCTATTATATGCTTGATTATTCCGGAGGCTATGCGTTCTTTATTGTTTGGCCGATTTTCTTTTTATCTTTAGCCATGATTGTTTTAGGAAACATCTTACTTTTTAGAGACATCGTTAAATTAAGAGCTACTTATGAAAAGAATAAAATGATTCAAGTAACCAGTATGATTCAAGTCATCTCTGCTAGTATTGGTTTATGTTTCCAACTAACGAACTTAAGTGCAGGGATATTGTGGCCAATTAATTATGTCGAACATTATCCGCTTTTAGTTGGTACAAGCATCATTTATTCGGTTATTTTCATAATAGGCGTTATTCAAAAAAGAGCAATAGAGCAACAAGAAAAGTTGTCATCC
>ERZ773077.2100-NODE-2100-length-13129-cov-3.349855_pt1 | contig 13129 bp, 12 predicted proteins | sample MGYA00580612_ERZ773077 | MGnify/ENA primary metagenome ERZ773077 (study PRJEB29015, sample SAMEA2737971) | human oral metagenome | biome: human oral; feature: human-associated habitat; material: dental | place: China | collected 2021 ...
GTCAATGCAGAACATGACGGCACCGATATGGGTCAAGTTAAAAGCTATAAGCCAAATTCTCCTTCTACGAATGTATCTGTAAAAAAATCCGTACAAGATGGTATTGAAAAAATATTTTTATCAAGCTCAATTCCTGGTTCTGATACTATAAAAATGGAAGCCTCTTCTTGGCTTTTATTTAACCAAGTTGATAAAAACGCAAAGACGAATGATTTTATAGTAGAATTTACAGATGGTACTGTATGGGGAGGACAATCCCTAAACAAAGAAGGCAAAAACAAAGCCGGAGTAGGTTCTGTGGTAGGCGGAAGTAAGCTAGAAGACATACCAAGTCAAACAAATAGAAGACTAGAGTGGTGATAATATGAGGCGCGGTTTTTCTTTGCTTGAGCTTGTAGTTTCTATTGTAGTTATGGGGATAGTTTTTTTATCTATTCCCACAATAATAATACAAAATGCAAAAAACAATACATCAGCTATAATTCAACAAAGCGTAATGGACACTAAAACACGTATAGCTCTTATACTTAAAGCACCATGGGGTTGCGTAAACGACACTTCTCTTATAGGTAAACCTACTCCTATTTTTAATGGTAATCCTACGGATAATTTCTATACAAAAAACGGAATTTCGGAAACCGATAGAAGGACGTTTTCAGCTGCATCGGGTAATAGCTGCCTACCTCCAACTGCAACTTCTCAAGGGGAAAAAAGCATAAGCTGGTTTAATAAAAAAGAATTAGAATTTACCGTTAATCCAGAATCTACAACTTACAACAGAGATAATATACTTAGTGCAACAATGAAGACAAAAGTTGAAACACAAGACATGACAGGAGCGGCAAAGAATAATATCAAAGTTATAGAAATAACAACAACCGCACACGCTAGTCCAGATATAAATATAATACTTAGAGCCTATTCATCAAATATAGGCGATAGTCCTATTATACAGAAAAGATCATGGTAATGAAAAAAGCCTTTACACTTCTTGAACTAACAGTTGTTTTGATTATCACTGGAATTTTATCCATTCTAAGCACAGATATAATACTAAATGTATATAAAGGCTATTTACAGAGCAGAGCAATAAATACTCTTGAGGCTCAAACAGAAATAGTATTAGAACAAATTTCTAAAAGACTTATGTTTCGCATAAAAGAATCTACGATAGGCAGAAAGCCTACAGGAGAATTCGTGTCCACCTCTGATGCAGGGCTTAATCAAGACTACACTATCCTAGAGTGGATAAGTTATAGTTATGAAAGTTTTCAAGATGGGGGATGGAGTGGCTTTACAGATCTTCAAAATGCAAATACTACTCCACCAGCTACACCAGGTGGTGGCGGCGGAAAGATAGAAACACCGGGTAGCAACTTAACTATAGCAAACAATACAATATCGGATCTGACAAACAAAAAAGCCACACTTGATAACAGCACTGTCGGAATATACTTTAGAGGCCTTGGTGCAAACGTAAATACATCATTTGGATATGACAAAACAAATGCAAAATCAATAGGGATAGTCAATACTACAACAGGTAGCACTACAAATTTGACTATGCCTACATATAAAGGAACCGATATATCAGAGTATTACTATCTACTCCATACAGCTTATGCTATTGTTCCCGGAATCCCTTCTGCCAATGGCGACTCTAATTTAGTATTGCGTTATAACTATCGTCCATGGTTATTAGGAGCCGACAATCAATATAATGGTAAAAATTCAAATGGTTCTATAATTGCCACAAATGTTACTAGATTTAACTTCACAGAAGTAAATGGCATGATGGTACTTAAACTATGCATGAGAGATGCTGGCAGATCGCTTGGCAATGGTGAAGAGGAAACTACCGTATGCAAAACAAAGGCTATATACTAATGAGACGCGGATTTACAATGGTCATGGCAATCTTTTTTATGGTTTTAGTAGCCACTCTTGGTACATTTGCGCTTAGTCTATCTTCCGCTACTGCAAAACACACTACCGACATCTTTTTAAGGGAGCAAGCAGAACTTCTGGCACAAGGCGCCACAGAGATAGCGGTGCAAAATTTGCTAGGCATGACTTTTAGTGCGGCAAACTGCCCTGATTCCAACGGTAATAGAAGAATTGTAGATACAAATTTTACACCAGATGGAGGCAGTGCTTCTTTATTTAAGGTTACTGTCGATGTAGTCCAAATTTTTGGCGACATTAACGGCTGTGGTACCACCATATCCACAGATGCATCCAAAGGTACCGTAATACTTGATGTTACAGTAGATGCAAATAAAACTATCATAAATACTCCCATTAGATTCCATAGACGTACTATCCAAAAGCTCTAATATGTGCTATAATATGGCACATTTCTAATAAAGGAGCCATATAATGAACACAAGCATTGTAGGTAAACAATTTGAGCTAACAGACTCTATAAAAGGTTATGTAGAGAATGCATTTGATGCTCTTGGAAAATATAATCTAGACATCATTTCAGGGCGTTGCGTCATCTCGGCAGATGAAAAAAATGGCAAAAAGGGTTTTACGGTCGAATTTGCGATAAATTTAGCGAGAAAAGACACAATCGTAATATGTCAAAAAGACAAAGATTTATACGCCGCAGTTGATCTTGCACTTGAGCGCGCATCAAAGGTGCTTCGCCGCGAGCACGACAAAAACACAACCGTCAAAAATAAAGACGATGGCAAAGCTGTTAGAGCTGCGATTGCCGACGAACATATGAACGACGGCGAGGTAGATGAGATAATCCCTATGGAGCTTGAGCTATATAAACCACTAGAGATAGAGGAGGCTATGCAAAAGCTAAAAGATAGTGATGCACAGTTTTACGTATTTAACGATATGGACGCCAAAATGCGCGTGATCTACAAGCGCTCTGACGGCAAATTTGGACTTTATTAATCAAATTTAGGCGAGATAAACTCTCGCCTTTTTACTTTTTCAAATACACAAAAACTACCAGTCAAATTTCAATCATTTATTACCGACTTTGCGACGCATTGCTTAAATTTTAATGATAAGCAAATTTGTGTAACACCGATAGGTAGTTTTAAATACAAGTTTGAAAAGCTATTTTTAAATTTGATGATTGTAAAAGAAAATAGCCACTTTATGTGAAATTTTTTTCATCAACCAAAAACCCTATAGGCAACCACGCTCAAAACATGCAAATTTAGCCTCGTCAAGCTTTTAAGGCTTTAATCACTAAGCATCAAACTCAAATTTTACCGCCGACTCGCCGCGACTTAAAACTTCGTTAATTTTACACGATGCCCAAAACCGTACTTAACACCGACGGATTTTTATTTTGCAAAGATTGCTGTTTTTCTAGCAAGGAGTTGCTTTGCAAACTAGCTCGTAGCTCCTTTTCGTATTTGCTCAAAAGATCGTCCAGTACGGTTTCAAGCTCATCTCTTAGGCTTTTTTTCATATCGGTATTTAGTCCTAGAGCCTCCATCAGCTCCTCTTTTTTGACCCTTAGTTTTTCCTGGATTTTTTGTTCGTTCATCTGCGATAAAAATCCAGCCGCTCCAAGTTCTGTAAGAGTCCTTTTAAAGCCTTCAACATCGGGCTCTTTACTAGTTTTTATGGCCTCGGTAGCAACTTTAAGCTCTTTTTCAAAGTCGCCCTCTTTTGCCGCTTTTGCGCTTTTTTCTGCAGCTTTCTGCGCAAGCTCGGCCAAAATCTTTTGGATAAATTTTTGCTCTTCGATCGTCATTTCGCATCCTTTATAAAAGATACGTTATCACAAGCAAATTTTATTCCTTAGCTTTGTCTGCGATAAATTTAGCAAATTTTTCATTATCGTTTGGACAGCCTACAACGTCGTAAAAATCAAAATTTAACTCACTGGCGATATGACGAAATTCCTTTGATAGCTCAAAAACAGTCTCGGAGTTGTCGATACAAAACGAGATCGGATAGATGAGCGCTTTTTTATCTTTTAGCTCGGCTAAGACCTGATTTAGCGATGGTTCGAGCCATTTTACGGGACCGAGTCTTGATTGATATGCCAGCATCGTTTGCTTAAATTTAACCCCTCGCTTCTCCAAAATTTCGGTTAAAATTTGAACGTGCCGCTTGACGTGCTCCTCATATATATCGCCCGCATCGACCATCTTTTGCGGCAAAGAGTGAGCCGAAAATACCAGCGTTATCTCGCCCGAGTTTAGATTGCTCGCAGCTTTTTCGATGTCATCCGCGACAACCTCATTATATCTCTCATCCTCAAAAAACGGCTCGACGATTTTTACTTTCGCCTTTAAATTTAGCTTGGCTCGCGCCTTTTCAAAGTCGCTTATACTAGATGTTACGGTCGTAAACGAGTGGTGCGGGTAGAGAGGAAAAACAACGATCTCCGAAGCCTCCGTAAACTCAGCTAAAACATCCTTCGCAAAAGGTGGCGTGTAGTTCATCGCAAAGGCTACCGCCGTATCATCGTCTAAAAAATGCGAAATTTTACCGCATAGTCTCGCCGTAAGCTCGCAGATAGGCGATTTGCCACCGATTTGACGGTAGTTATTTTGCGCGGCTTTTAGGCGAGATTTGGTTATCATAAACGCCACGAATTTACGCAAAATCGGGCTTTTTATCCCCAAGATATATGGATCGTTAAACATATTTTTTAAAAACATCTCAACCTCGCTAAGGTCGTTTGGTCCGCCCATGTTTAGCAGTAAAATTAGCCTCATTCGCAAACCTCCTGAGCCTTTAGTGCGTCTTCGAGCGTACTTAGATCGCTTTTTACGCCGCAACATGCCTGATAAAACTCGTTAAGCAACGCTTTAATCGGCGAAACGTCGCCATAAACTTTCAAATTTTGCTGCCCGTCGAGTGTGTATTTGTTTAGCTTAAGGCCCAGCATATCGCCGAAATAAACTCCACCGTTCGCGGCAAATTCGATCGTAAAGCGTTCTGCTTTAAAGCGCTTTGAGTTGTGGATACTAGCTAGAGTCTGGTTTTTAAATTTAAGCTGGAAAAGCGAGTCTGTTTCGCTTCTTTTGTCGTCGTTTTGGATTGAAATTTTATTGCTAAAGATTATCTCGCTACCGGTTATATATCTTGCAACATCGATGTTTTGTAAAATTTCAAGCTGCAAATTTACGCCCCTGCTAAAGCCGCGAGCGATATTTATCGAAAAAATATCTTTTTCTTTGGCGAGTTCTTTTTTTATAGAGGCGATAACGGGATTAAATCTATCTATAAAAGCCACATAAGCGCCTATATTTTGGGATTTAAAGCAGTATTTTAATTCTCTTATCTCGCCTGATTTGCAAAGCCAAGGATCAAGCATGATAAATTTTATAAAATTTAGGCATTTGGGTATCAAATTTAGATATTTGTGCGTATCAGTGACGATAAGAGCGTCGATGCGCACGGAGTCCAAAAGGTCGTTTATATTATCATAAAAAGGAATCCGTCCGCAAATTTCGCTATTTTTAACGCCGTCAAAAATCGCCGCCAGCTCGAAGTGTTCGGAGCGACGAAGCTCGTTATAGTAGTGCTTCGCGTCGTTTCCAAATCCTATTATCGCAACTCGTTTTTTCATAATATTTTTTCCAAAATTTAATGTTTTTTAGGCAATTATAGTAAAAAATAGTAATTAAACGGATAATGCGAGCGATTTTTAAATTTTACCAACGCCTTTTTATAGCAGGCCTCAAACAAGTTTTATCAAATTTATGCTAAAATCAGCCCTATTTTAAAACTTTAATCAGGAAAAAACGATGGATATTAGAGAGGCTTATTTAAATTTTTTCGCAAGCAAAGGTCATGAGATCATCCCGTCCGCACCGCTAGTGCCAAACGACGCTACGCTACTTTTTACAAACGCCGGCATGGTGCCGTTTAAGAGCATTTTCACCGGCGAAGTACCGCGCCCTACCCCACCGATCCGCACGAGCTGTCAGACCTGCATCCGCGCAGGCGGCAAGCACAACGACCTAGACAACGTCGGCTACACCGCACGCCACCACACGTTTTTTGAGATGCTGGGAAATTTTAGCTTTGGCGAGTACTTTAAAAAAGACGCGATCGCGTATGCATGGGAATTCGTCACGCAGGTGCTAAAACTACCCAAAGACCGCTTGTATGTCACGGTTCACGAGAGCGACGACGAGGCGTTTGCGCTATGGGAACAGCACATCGCAAAGGAGCGCATTTATAGATTTGGCGATCACGATAACTTCTGGCAGATGGGCGATACGGGGCCATGCGGACCGTGCTCGGAGATATTCTACGACCAGGGCAGCGAGCATTTTAACACACCTGAGGACTACATGGGCGGCGACGGCGACAGATTTCTTGAAATTTGGAACCTGGTTTTCATGCAGTACGAGCGCAGCAGCGACGGCAAGCTAACTCCGCTACCAAAGCCTAGTATCGACACGGGCATGGGGCTTGAGCGCGTCACGGCGATAATGGAAGGCAAATTTAGCAACTACGACAGCTCGCTTTTTATGCCACTTATAAACGAAGTAGCCGCACTTTGCGGCAAGCCTTACGCTTACGAGAGCGGCGCTAGCTACCGCGTCATCAGCGACCACATCCGCTCGGTTACTTTCCTGCTGGCTCAGGGCACAACGTTTGACAAAGAGGGCCGCGGCTATGTGCTTCGCCGTATCCTTCGCCGCGCGATCAGGCACGGATATCTGCTAGGTATAAAAGAACCGTTTATGTACCGTCTCGTCGATAAAGTCTGCGAGCTAATGAGCGGCCACTACGCCTACCTAAACGAGAAAAAAGCAGCTGTAAAAGAGCAAATCAGGCTGGAAGAAGAGAGATTTTTAGCCACGATAGCAAGCGGACTCGAGCTTTTTGAAAGCGAGCTAGCGCACACGAAAGATATTTTTAGCGGCGAGGCTGCGTTTAAGCTTTACGATACATTCGGCTTCCCGCTAGATCTCACGGCCGATATGCTACGCGAAAAAGGACTCAAAGTCGATGAAGCTAAATTTGACGAGCTAATGAGCGAGCAAAAAGCGCGCGCTAAGGCTGCTTGGAAAGGCAGCGGCGACAAGAGCGCAAAGGGCGATTTTAAGGCGCTTTTAGAAAAATTCGGCGAAAATAAATTTAGCGGCTACGAGGAGCTTGAGCGCACGAGCAAGGTTTTGGCGCTACTTGACGATGATTTTAAAGAAACTCAAATTTTAAAAGCTGGCGAACAAGGCTGGGCGATGTTTGACGTGACGCCTTTTTACGCGCAAAGCGGCGGCCAGGCAGGCGATAGCGGCGAGATCGCGGGCGCGGCCGACATACTAGATACGCAGAAGTTTTTTGGGCTAAATTTATCAAACGTCGCAGTCAAAAAAGAGCTTAAAATCGGCGATACTGTAAAGCTAAAAGTAAGCGAGCAAAGAGCCGAGATAGCGCGCCATCACAGCGCCACTCATCTACTCCATGCCGCGCTTAGAAGCGTGCTGGGAACGCATATCGCGCAGGCCGGATCTAGCGTAGAGGCTAGCAGGCTCAGGTTTGACTTCTCGCATCCAAAAGCCGTGACGGCAGAGGAACTAACAAAGATCGAAAATTTCGTCAATGCCGCGATTAGCGAAAACATAGAGGCAAAAACGGAGATAATGGACGTCGAGGATGCCAAAAATAGCGGCGCGATCGCACTATTTGGCGAAAAATACGCCAATAAAGTGCGCGTGCTAAGCTTCGGCGAGGTTAGCAAGGAGCTTTGCGGCGGTACGCACGTAGCAAATTTAAGCCAGATCGGAGCGTTTTTCATCACAAAAGAAGGCGGCGTGAGTGCGGGCGTACGCAGGATCGAAGCCGTGTGCTCTAAAGCCGCGCTAAATCTCGCAAAAGCCTGGCGCGGCGAGATCGAAGAGCTAAAAACCGAGCTAAAAAGCGCCGAGCCTATGAACGCGGTAAAAAAACTAAAAGCCGAGATAAAAAGCCTAAAAGATAAAACCAAGCAGGCAAAAGACGCACACGCGCTAGCCGTGGTGAATGTAAACGAGACCAAGCTTTGCGTCGCGGTGATTGACGGCGGCGACATAAAGGCGACGATAGACGAGTTTAAAAACGAGAACGAAAAGGCGGCGATCCTACTTGTGCAAGTAAACGAAGATGGTAAAATCGCCCTGGCCGCAGGCGTGAAAAACGCGCCGTTAAAAGCGGGCGAATGGGTCAAATTTACGGCTCAAATTTTAGGCGGAAACGGCGGCGGCAAGGATGATTTCGCCACCGCAGGCGGCAAAAACGTACTTGCGATCGAGGATGCGATCAGGCAGGCGTTTGAGTTTGCTAAAATCAAGCTAGAAAAATAAGCCTGGCGTTGGTCAAATTTAAGAAAATCGCTTAAATTTGACCGCGTTTTTGCGACATAAAATTTAAGCAAATTTTTGACAGCCAAATTTGACGCCGCAAAGCAAAATCCGAAATTTGCATTTTGCGAGCCGAGATAAAATTTAAAGGAAAATATAAGTTTATGAGTTTATTTTATTCGCGCATTTTGGCGTCAAATTTTACCACCGTCAAAATAGCTCTAGCGCGAGAAAATTTTAGATCAAAGGGGACAAATGCCCGAATTTAACATAGCTTTTGCAAAGATTAGCAGCGCCCTGCCCTTTATCCACATCCTCTCTGTGGTCGTTTTTATCGGATTTCAAGCAAATTTTTTACTCATCGCTAAATTTTTTATGAAAAATATCGAAGGCGACACGCAAAAATACCAAACGATAATCTCCATGCTAAAGCGCCTAGGCTACGCGATCTACGGCTCGATCGCCGTAATGGGCGTGACGGGCGCGATACTAGCCAAGCAAAACGCGATCAAAAACGCCGATCCGATGCTAAACACGATTTTAACGACGAAATGGGCGATCTGGGGATTTTTATTTTTAAACGTTATTTACGTCACGTACCGCCTAAACAAAGCCTCAAAATCCCTGCAAAATAGCGAATACGTCGAGCTTCACGAGAATCTCATCGTTACGATTTATTATTTCATCCCGCTAAACGTCGCGTTTGCGCTACTAGCGACGTATCTTGGCATAGCATATAGGGAGTTTTGATGATTTTTTTGGCCTCAAGTTCGCAAACGCGAGCAACAATTTTAAAGCAAAACGGAGTAAATTTTGAGCAAATTTTCTTTAACTACGACGAGGGCGGCGTAGATAAAAATTTACCGCCGCACATCTACGTCCAAAAGATCGTTACGGCAAAAAAAGAGCAATTTTTAAAGGCAAACAGTGGAGTAAAAAACGTCGTTTTTGCCGATAGCATCGTCGTGTGCGACGGTAAAATTTTAGGCAAAGCAAAGGACCAAAAGGAAGCTTTTAAAATGCTGCAAATGCAAAGCGGGAGTACCGCCAGGATCGTAACCGCGATGATATTTTTGGGCGAGAAATTCGAGCTTATTAACGTAAGCTTTGCCGAGTATAAATTTGCTAAATTTGACGAAGCCGACCTACAAAACTACCTATCGGGCGATCTTTGGCAGGGTAAAGCAGGAGCCATGACGATAGAAAATTTCAACAAAAAATACATCCTAAGCCAAAACGGTGAAACTAGCACCGCAATGGGGCTAAACGTGAAAATTTTAAAGGCCTTTTTATGAGAATTTTAGCTTCGATTTTGTTTATTATCTTTGTTTCGCTGAGCGCGGCGTTTGTTTATCTTTATTCGCAAGTTACCTTTGACGCGTCAAATATCATCGATTTTAAGCCAAAGCTCACGACTCAAATTTACGATAGAAACGGCGAACTCATCGCAAATATCTTTGACGAAAATAGGGTCTACGTCAAGTACGAAGACATTCCACCGCGCGTCATCGAGGCGCTCGTGGCGATCGAGGATACGAGCTTTTTTGAACACGGCGGCGTAAATCCCGAGGCTATCACGCGAGCTATCGTTAAGGACATAAAGGCGGGCAAACTAGTCGAGGGCGCTAGCACGCTAACGCAGCAGTTAGTTAAAAACATGGTATTAACCAGAGAAAAAAAGCTAACCCGTAAGCTAAAAGAGATGATCATCTCGATGAAGCTGGAAAACGAGCTAACCAAAGAGCAAATCCTAGAGCGCTACCTAAACCACGTCTATCTAGGACACGGCTATCACGGCATAAAAACCGCAGCAAAGGGATACTTTAGAAAGGAGCTTGACGAGCTCACGCTAAAAGAGATTGCTATCCTAGTGGGCTTACCAAAAGCGCCCAGCACCTACGACCCGACCCGCCACCTAGATCTATCGCTTAGCCGCGCAAACAACGTTATCTCAAGGATGAACGCGCTAGGCTGGATCAGCGACGCAGAGTACAAGGCCGCGCTAGTCGAGCAGCCCGTAGTCTTTGACGATACGCTCACGCAAAATAAAGCCCCGTACATCGTGGACGAGGTGCTAAAAGAGGCCTCAAAGCGCTTTGAGGATATAAAAATCGGCGGCTACGTCATCGAAACCAGCGTCGATTTAAAGGTACAAGATATGGCGTCCGAGGCGCTAAAATACGGCTACAACGAGATACTAAAACGTAACAAAGACGCAAACGCTAGCATCCTAAACGGCGCTATCGTCGTTACGCTACCTAAAACGGGTGAGATCCTCGCGCTAGTAGGCGGCATAGACTACGCCAAAAGTAGCTACAACCGCGCCACGCAGAGTATGCGTCAGCCGGGCTCTAGCTTTAAGCCCTTTATCTATCAGATCGCCCTAGACATGGGCTACTCGCCGATGAGCAAGGCTGCCGACATATCAAGGGTCTTTAACGAAGGCAGCCAGTACGAGTGGCGACCGAAAAACTACAGCGGCGGTTTTCAGGGCTATATCACGCTGCGAGAGGCACTGCGCCAGTCGCGCAACCTCGCCACGATAAATTTACTCGACGAGATCGGGCTTGATACAGCTTATAAAAAACTAACCGAAATGGGCTTTAAAAATATACCTAAAAACCTCTCCATCGCGCTTGGCAGCTTCGGTATCTCGCCGTTAGAGTTTGCTAAATTTTACTCGATGTTTCCAAACGGCGGCGAGATAGTAGAGCCAAGCCTCATAAAACGCATCATAAACTATCAAAATCTAGAAGCTGTTTTCGAGCCTGCGCGGGTATTTGTTACGGAACCCGAGCAGGCATATCTGATGACTGATATGATGAGGACGGTAGTAGAGCGCGGCACGGGACAAAGCGCCAGGCTAAACGGCGTGCAAGTCGCGGGTAAAACGGGCACGACGAATAATAACGTCGATGCGTGGTTTTGCGGATTTACGCCCGAAGTCGAGGTGCTAGTGTGGTACGGCAACGACGATAATACGCCGATGAGAAAGGTCGAGGGCGGCGGACGTACGGCGGCTCCGGTGTTTAAGAGATTTATGGAAAGCTATATGAAGGAGTACCCGCTAAAACAAAAAACCTTCATCGAGCCAGAAGGCGTCTTTCATACCGCGCACGAGGGCTTAGCGGAGATATATACGAAGATCTCGCCCGTGCCTAAACCGGACGCCCAGGATATGCTCATAAAACAAGATGACGAGGGGCTGATTTTTTAAATTTCGTAAATAAAGTCGGCTAAATTTGAGCGATTTACTATGCAAATTTAGCCGCTGATTCGTCAAATTTAACCCCGCTTGCTAATCCGCATTTTACTCTTGCTTAAAATTTATGCTCGGACTTTACGGTCAAATTTGATCTCGCACGGTTAAAATCCAATTTTAAAAGCACTTATAGATTTGCTTGTTGATTCTACTCTCGTCAAATTTAAGCTTGCCCGCAAGCCCAAAACCAAAGACACGGTAAAATTTGAAGCCAAATTTAAACGGTCTAAATTTTACAAAACTTATCAAATTTATCTTGCACGGCAAATTTAACCAAGCCTCAAAAACAAGCCGTGTCCGTGCCGCTTAAATTTACCGCCGCGCCAGGCGCAAAAACTGCGTCAAGCATGCTCAAATTTTAAATTACGCTTCATCTTTCGGGATATACGTACTTCGGTTAAACAGATAGCATGCCGCAAAGATAACCAGACAAGCCGATAATACGTTTGAGCCGCCCAAAAGCAAGCTCGCCGTCTTTTCGTTATTCCTGGCGATTAGAGCCGCTATTATGAGTGCAATCGGATACAAGATCAAAGCAATGCTAGCTAAATTTTCAACCGTAAAAATCACCAAGCAAAGTCGCTGATTTTTTATAAAAAATTTGCTGTATTTTTCGTAGGGTAGCTTTTTAGATAAATTTTCGTGAAAAAATACGGCAAAATCAGTATCGCAGCAAGAGAAACGAGCCCGTATAGAACATTGCCTAAAAAATATGCAAAATAAGAGACCATAAGCCCAAACCCGATAAATGCCATACTAGCGCGCCTGATAAGTCTATGCACGTCGTAACGGTTTTTTAGATGCCAAGGTATTTGATCAAATTCCGCGTCCAGGTCGTTTAGCTCGCAGAGTCTTTCCTCTACTGATTTCGCGCTTTGAGCTAGACCGGACTCTCTGCGCAGATCTGCACCCTCGGGTGCGGGCTCATATGAGCTTATGTTCAAAGAGTAGCATACGGCAAAAACAAGCAAGCAAATCGGAACTACGACAAGGCCGTATAAAAACGCATAATCGCCGTATTCGCCGCCGCTATCCTTCACGAAAAACGACCCGATAATAAGTAAAATCGGATATAAAATCAAGACTATGCTGGCAAAATTTTCTATCCTAAAGGCTAGGAAGCTATCCCACTGGTCCCTCACAAAAAGATAGCTGTATCGTTTGGTTTTATCTCGCCTTAAAACATAAATCGTCCAGAAAATAGGCGCAACTATCATCACAGTGCCCCGAATATAGCTAAAAATTTCAGGTGGCAATTCTATGCCATTGTTTACAAAAAATGATTTCAAATACGGCGCTAACATCGCAAAAAGATAAAAAACGGCAAACGTCGACGACCAGTACGTCATAGTCGCCCGCCTGATAAATCTATGCCTATCGTACTGCCTTTTTGCATCCTCAGGGATAGCGGCAAATTTCTCGTCCAGCTCTTTCATCTCGGCTTGAAATTTTACGTTCACGGCCAGCTCCTTTTAAAAGCGCTAATTTTAGAAATTATATCGAATTTAATGTAGCAAAGCGCCTAAATTTGAGGCTTAAATTTGGTTGCAAAGGCGTAGCTACATTTTGAAAATTTTACGTT
>ERZ773077.2104-NODE-2104-length-13112-cov-135.450410_pt1 | contig 13112 bp, 15 predicted proteins | sample MGYA00580612_ERZ773077 | MGnify/ENA primary metagenome ERZ773077 (study PRJEB29015, sample SAMEA2737971) | human oral metagenome | biome: human oral; feature: human-associated habitat; material: dental | place: China | collected 2021 ...
AGATGAACGCATTGTAAGGTCGTCTGAAACGCTTGATAATCCCTGATTTGCTGTTGTTATTATAAAGTTGAGCTAAATAATAGGATGAAAAAAGGTCGTCTGAAACGGGGTTTAAAGTTTCAGACGACCTGTTGTCAGTGGATGGACTCGATGCCGGTAATGTTTCCCTTGGGATCAAACGAGACACAGAAATAGTATTCGCCGTCAGGCACCAATGCATCGTCATCATTGTGAAACACGATATCGAAATCCTGATCGAAAAAATCCAATTTTTGCAGCTTTAAGTCTTGGAGGAAGCTTTCCGCCGTCGGATGCGGATTGGGAAAAAATCCGTCTTTGGTGCGGATGCCGTTGTGTTTGCGGATATGTTCGAGCAGGTAGGTGTTTAGGGAGGCATAGAGTTGCGTCTGTTGGGCAAATACTTCCGGCAAGCGTTTGAGCGTACCGCCCGCCGGTTTGTCGCCCTCTGCGTTCAAAGACAATTTCACAGGCAGCCCCGCCCATTCTGCCTTGGCTTCGAAATTTTCCATAAATGTGTTTAATCTGAATATTGCCAGCGGATGGGTAAACAAAACGGGATTCAGATATTCGCGGCGTAGGTTTTCCAATTCTTGATTGTGTGCATCGCTTTCGAGTACCTCAACTAAAAGTATATGGCTCAACCACTCGCCTCCGAATGGCTCCCAATCCATGGCTAACTTACTTCGGATACGGTACACAGTCAGTGGCTTGAGCGTCTGAAATGAACAGTTTTTAAAAGGGTTGCTTGCATCGTCTTCTCCCCAGGTCAGCTTGTATACGGGCTGATCCATGAACGTACCGCTTTTAACATGGACATAGCCTAAAATTGGGCAGCTTTTGGCTTGGAATTGTTTTTTGCCGCCACCTATGCCCGCATTAATCCTGAATATTCCTATCTCAGGGTCGAAATCGGAAGTCAAAACCAGCATTTCTTCCGGTTCGTTGGCGAATAAGTCGGCATAAACCGCCGTATTCAAATTCAAAGCCGCCAAACGCGCGCGCTCTTGTTCATCTTCGGCAGAAGGACCGATACCCAAAAAGCGCAGCAGGCGCGTCAGTATGCCTTCGCGTTTGACGCGGCCCGGTTCGTCGAAAGAAGCCATCATAAAATCCTTTTAAAATGTGAACATCAATTGGCGGTATACCTGAAAAAGGGTAGATATGCAAATGGCGATAAGCGAATATGGCTCAACCACCCAATCAGTTCCGCGCCGATTTTTCATCCGCGCTATATAATCTGCAATATTGCCAACAGGTCGTCTGAAAACGCCGATTCCAATCCGGTAAACACCATGCAAGACATCAAACCCCTGCTCGTTTTCGCCGCCGTCCTCGAACACGGCAGCATGAACGCCGCCGCTGCCGCGCTGGGCATGACCCCGTCTGCCGTCAGCCAGCACATCAACCGCCTCGAAACCCTGCACGGCATCAAGCTGTTAAACCGCAGCACGCGCAGCCTTGCGCCGACCGATGCCGGCCGTGCCTTGGGCGAATACTGCCGCCGCCTCGCCGCCACCCTTGCCGATACGCGTACCATTATCGACAATCTCAAAACCGAACCCGTCGGCGAATTGCGTATTTCCCTAACTTCCAGCGTCATCGGTTCCCGCGCTTTTCAGACGGCGTTTGCAAGATTGCAAACCGAGTTTCCCAAAATCCGCCCCGTCCTCAATTTCAGCGATACCTTGGACGACCTGCAACACAATCAGACCGACATCGCCATACGCGGCGGCGACCGCGCTTTGGACGATCCCAATCTTATTGCGCGTCATCTCGTTACCTGGCCGTACAGCATTTGCGCCGCACCCGATTACCTCGACCGCCATCCGCCCATCACCCATCCCTCGCAGCTTCATGCCCACCGCTGGCTGCACTTCCTGCCCGTCCGCACGACCTTGCAACACGGCGGCGAAAGCTATTTCCTCGACGTCGCCGACAGCATTGCCTGTACGCATCTTGCCGCCGTGTGCAGCCTGACCGAAAGCGGTTTCGGTTTATCTTTGCAAGTGGGCGGCGAAGTTCGGGAAAAAATCGCCCAAGGTCGTCTGAAAACCGTTTTGCCCGAATGGACGCTGCCGCCGGTCAGCCTTTATTTGGTTACGCCTTATCGCGTCCAGTCCGCCAAAACCGAAGCCGCCGTCCGTATCTTCACGGAAAGTTTCGCCAAGGAAGCAGACGCATGAGCGCGGAAAATTGGTGCGTTTACCTGATTCTGTGTGAAAACGGCGCGCTTTACTGCGGCATCAGCAACCGCCCGCAAGAGCGGTTCGCCGCCCACCTCGCCGGCAAAGGCGCGAAATACACGCGGCTGAACAAACCGACGGCGATGCGTATCGTTTCAGACGACCTCTCCAAAAGCGAGGCGCTGAAACAGGAAATCGCCATCAAAAAACTGACGGTAGGGAAGAAGCGGGAATTGTGGGAAGCGGCGGCGGGAAATGCGGTTGCTTTAGAATAGCGGGTTTTGCCGCAAAATAGGCTTATGTCGGTAAGGGAAGAAACTTCTGCGGATGAGTAGGTAAAAATTCATATTGGATGTTATCATTCTTCATATCTTAAAGGGCTTGAGCCAAAATGAATGGATATTTAAGGAAAGATATGATTTTTTCTCAACTCAACCGCGCAATCTTATTCGTGTTTTCACTCACGGCTTTAGCGGCTTGCCGCGTCGAACCGGCAGCTTCCCAAGAAACACTTGCTGCTCAAAACAGCAAAAAAGAGCCTGCCGTATCGTCCCAAAAAACCGACAAGGATAAGTGCTACATCAATTATCCTAAGGAACAGAAGCATTTGGCAGAGGCAGAATGTTTAACCTTGCCTATTTCATCTAAAACTTGGTTTCAATCCTACCCGAGACTGTCAAATGGCTTTCTGGATTTGAATCAGATTAAGGCGCCAAAGGATGTTAAAGAATATATATATCCAGTTTCAATGAGCACCGTTATCCCCGAGCATGCAAAAGTTTTGGGTGTGATTCCCTATAATGATTCATTTGCATGGCTTGTTGTTGCCATTAATGGGGAATCGGAAGAATCTGAAGGAAATAGCATTGTTGAACAAAAATATGATATTTATCCGGTCAATAGAAAGGATGGAAGCATAGGTCAAGACCATACCGGTCTTCCAACTTTAGGCTCGATAGATGTGATATATGAATCATTCTATGACAATAAAAAATTGTTTCGCCCGCCCTTCAATTTTAAAAAAATAGATGGAATACTGAGTTATCATGTAGCAGATACCTTGGCCTTGAAGCCACAGGGAAAGTGTGTGATGGAATTTGAACTCAGCAAAGAGTTTGTATTGAAAACAGATAGGGTCTGCTATGAATTTCATCAGGGTAAAAAATCCATATCTTCTAAAGATAAGACGATTTGGAAGCTAAATCCGGAAAGTATGAAATTTGAAGATCAAGAATTGTCATCAGAAAATTAAAAGCCGTATCACATTAATATTTTGGATTGATTGGAATCTGCCTCAAGTCGGATAAGTTTTTAAGCAGCATGAAATTGAAAATACGCGGATGGCGGGTGTGCAGAGCCTGCGCCGTTGATTGGCTTGGAATGATTGAACCACCCTGAGAAGTCGTCTGAAAACGGGTATTCAACGGATGGGAAATAGGAATTTCCGTTGAAGTCGATTTTTCAGACGACCTTTTTGTAACGGTCATTCTGATTTTATAGTGGATTAACTTTAAACCAGTACGGCGTTGCCTCGCCGTACTATCTGTACTGTCTGCGGCTTTGTCGCCTTGTCCTGATTTAAATTTAATCCACTATATGACGTGGCGCAGGCTTGGTGGTGAGTCGCGCAAGCAGACTTATGATTCTCTAAAACAGCATAGGAAAAGGTCGTCTGAAACCCTGAAATGAGGTTTCAGACGACCTTTTGCATGGAAACAGGATTATCGTTTGCCGCATCATCGGCTGGTGTTACCGGTTTGGATAGGGGTGTATAAATAAAGGTCGGCAGTTTCGCCGGCAGAGGTATTGGAGGCATCTGCCCCGGCTTCAACAGGCAGATCGCTGTCCACCAATTCGTCGATGTCGATATTGTCGTCCTCGCCTTGCGGTAATGTTCCGCCGGTTTGGCGGCTGCGCACTTTCATGTAGAGGTCGCGGGTGTAGCTGTATTTGTCGATGGCTGCGCCTTCGAGGCTGTCGGTCAGGTCGAGCAGTTCTTTACGGGTGTTGATGGCCTGCAGGCCGATTGTGCCCCAGCGTCCTGCTCTGGTGTGGAAGACGGCGTTTTTAACTGGGTAGACGGTGGTAACGGCGTTGCCAATGGTATCGCGTACGGTAGATGGGCCGAACAGGGGGACAACGAAGTAGTTGCTGTTTTTCCAGCCCCATGAGGCGAAGGTGTCGCCGAGGGTGTTTTTATTGCTGGGTACGCCGCCTGCACCGGCTACGTCGATTAAACCGCCAAGGCCGAAGGTGGTGTTGATGCCGACGCGGACGAGGTCTTCGCTGGCGCGTTTGACGTCAAGGCGCAGAACATTGCTGCCGAAGCTGACGACATCGCGCAGGTTGTTGAAGAAGTTGCTCACGCCGGTGCGGACGGGCTTGGGCGTTATTTTGCGGTAGCCGCGTGCGACGGGGGCGAGGACGTATTGGTCGGCCTTGTCGTTGAATTTGAATACGGCGCGGTTGTAGCCTTCGTAGGGGTCGGCGGGATTGGTTTCGGCAAATGCGGGGGTTGAGGCCATGCCGATGAGGAGTAGGAGTGAAGCGGTGGTTTTTTTCATGGGTTTAACCAGTCTTTGATTTCGTAAAGCTCGGACAGGGTGCGCACGGATTCGGGTATGCCTTGCAGGGTGATTTTTCCGTCCGGACGGCGCAGTGCGTCAAGCAGCAGGGACACGCAGGCGGAATCAGCGCGTCCGACGCCGCTCAAATCGACCGCGCGGGTGTCTTTCAGACGACATTGCTGCCTGAAGCGGGTAAAGGCGTCGGCGGTCAAGGTTTTGACGGTAATGTCGCCGCTGATGTGCAACGTGCCGTCGCGAAGTTCGGTTTGCATGGCTGTCTTGTCAACTTAATCTTGGATGATAAAACCTGAAGGTTATTGTGTGCGAAAGCCATGTCGTCTGAAAACGGACGGCATGACTTATCTTTGCATTATTTGCTGCCGTTTTTGGCTTTCAGTTCGGCAATCAGTCCGTCCACGCCTTTGGCTTTGATGGTTTCGCCGAATTGGTTGCGGTACACGGTTACCAAGCTTGCGCCTTCGATGGCGACGTTGTAGGCGCGGTATTTATTGCCGCTTTGGTAGGTGGTAAAGTCCATGTTGACGGGTTTTTGACCGGGTACGCTGACTTCGGCGCGGACGATGATTTCTTTGCCGCCTTTATTGACAACGGGGTTGTCTTTGACGTTGACGTTGGCGTTTTTGAATTTCAACATGGTGCCGGAGTAGGTGCGGATCAGCAGGGTTTGAAATTCTTTGGTCAACGCTTGTTTTTGCGCGTCAGACGCGGTACGCCAAGGGTTGCCGACTGCCAGCGCGGTCATGCGTTGGAAATCGAAATAGGGAATCGCATAGGCTTCGGCTTTTTGGCGGGCGGTGTTGGCATCGCCGTTTTTTAAGATGCTCAATACTTGAGTGGCGTTTTGACGGATTTGGTTCACTGCGTCGGCAGGGGCGGCAACCGCCATGCTGATGCTCAAGATGCCGATGCTCAGTGCGCTGATGAAAGAGGTTTTTTTCATGATTAAGTGTCCTAAAAGTATGAATATGATGGTGTACGTTTACTCGGTGGCTTTTGCCGCATCGTCGCCGCCTGCCGCGTTTTTCTCGGCGAAGCTGGTCATGAATTTACCGATCAGGTTTTCCAGAACCATGGCAGAGCTGGTAACGGAAATGGTATCGCCTGCGGCGAGGGGCTCCGTGTCGCCGCCTTGTTGCAGACCGATATATTGTTCGCCCAACAGGCCGGAGGTCAGGATTTGCGCGGAAACGTCGCTGCTGAACTGATATTTGCTGTCCAAATCGAGGCGGACTTTCGCCTGATAGGATTTCGGGTCAAGCTCGATGGAGCCGACGCGTCCGACCAATACGCCCGCGGATTTGATCGGCGCGTTGGCCTTCAAACCGCCGATGTCGCTGAAATCGGCATATACGGTATAAGTCTTGCCGGAATTGCCGAACGCCGCGCCGCCCGCCACGCGGAAAGCGAGAAAACCGACCGCTGCCACGCCGAGCAGGACAAACAGTCCGACCCAAAATTCCAATACATTCTTTTTCATTAAAGTTCCTTGAATATCCAATGTGCTTTGTTTCGTTTTCAGACGACCTGTCATTCCGTAAACATCAATGCGGTCAACACAAAGTCAATCGCCAAAATCGTCAGGGCGGACGAAACCACCGTACGCGTGCTGGCACGCAAAATGCCTTCCGAGGTCGGGACGCAGTGGAAGCCCTGATGCACGGCAATCAGCGTTACCGCCACGCCGAACGCGGCGGATTTGATCAGACCGTTGATTACATCGTAATGTATCGTGATGTTGTTCTGCATTTGTGACCAGAAAATGCCGCTGTCCAAGCCCAGCCAAGTTACGCCGACCAAATACGCGCCGTAAATGCCAGCCACGTTGAAAATCGAAGCCAAAAGCGGCATGGAAAACACGCCTGCCCAAAAGCGCGGGGCAACCACGCGGGCGACAGGGTTTACCGCCATCACGTTCATAGCTTCGAGCTGTTCGGTCGTTTTCATCAAACCGATTTCGCTGGTCATCGCACCGCCCGCGCTGCTGGCAAACAGAATCGCCGCCAATACCGGACCCAGTTCGCGCAACAGCGAAGCCGCAACCATATAGCCCAAAATATCGGCGGATTTGAATTTCGATAACTGCGTATAGCCCTGCAAACCCAAAACCATGCCGACAAACAGCCCTGAAACGGCAACAATCAATACCGACAGCACGCCGGCAAAATACACTTGGCGCACGCTCAGGCGCGGACGGACGAAAGCCGTACCGGATTTCGCCAGAATGTTCAGCAGAAACAGCGTAATACTGCCGAGAGATTGAATAAAGCTGAGGGTTTTCGCCCCGACGGAACGGATAAAATTCATAGGTTTCCATTACGGATTAACGGGTTTCAGACGACCTTTTAGGATGATGATGGGTCGTCTGAAAAATAATTTCGGCTTCAGGCAACAACGGTACAGACGTTTCAGACGACGTCTGCAAACCGAGGTCGTCTGAAAACTACCCAAGCAAATCTTGCTGCAACGACGTTTGCGCCGGATAGCGGTATGCTACGGGGCCGTCTGCCAGCCCGCCGACAAACTGGCGCACCCAAGGCGAATCCAGTTCGCGCATTTCCTGTGGCGAGCCGGAGAACATAATTTCGCCGTGCGCCAAGAAAATCACTTGATCGACGATTTCCAAAGATTTTTCAATGTCGTGCGTTACCATAATGCTGGTCGAACGCAAAGCCTTGTTGACGCGGCTGATCAAGTGGGCAATCACGCCCAAGGAAATCGGATCGAGGCCGGTAAACGGCTCGTCGTACAACATGATTTCAGGGTCGAGCGCGATCGTGCGGGCAAGCGCGACGCGGCGCGACATCCCGCCGGACAGCTCAGACGGCATCAGGTTTTCCACGCCGCGCAGACCGACCGCGTTCAATTTCAACAAAACCAAATCGCGGATAACCGCTTCCGGCAGGCGCGTCAGTTCGCGCATCGGAAAAGCGATATTGTCGAATACAGACAAATCGGTAAACAGTGCGCCGTGTTGGAACAACACGCCCATACGGCGGCGGTGTTCGTACAATTCATCAGCCGAAAAATCCGCCAAATCACGTCCTTCAATCAAAACCTTACCCGACTGAGGATGAATCTGACCCGTAATCAGCCGCATCAGCGTGGTTTTGCCGCTGCCCGAACCGCCCATCACGGCGGCGAAGTTTCCTTGGGGAATGCTGAAATTAATATTGTTCAGAATCGGACGGTCGCCATACGCGAAGGCAACGTCTTTCATTTCGATGAAGGGTACGGAACTCATGAAAGGGAAGATAAGGCGGGATGTATTTTAATTACTTGCATTGTAAAGCTTATCAAGGTGTCGGGCAATTTTCAGACGACCTTATCAAGAAAACGTCTGTTAAGAAGCGTGAAAATCATGTGTTTGGCAGAAATTTTAAGACCATTGGAATGGTTAAGATTGAAGTCTTGCAACCTGTTGTCTTCATTTCAGAACGGGGCGAGTTACAGAACTTAATAATCCTAAACATACCGTTTTTCGCCGGCGCGTGAAATTTTAAATTTATGGCAAAATTTGTAGGCAAAGACACAACATTCTATAGTGGATTAAATTTAAATCAGGACAAGGCGACGAAGCCGCAGACAGTACAGATAGTACGGCAAGGCGAGGTAACGCCGTACTGGTTTAAAGTTAATCCACTATACAAACAAAACTTACATTTCAAATCAATTTGTGAAAGTCCTCCCATTTAAAACAAACCGGTCTGCCTGCAAAACAAAGTTTATTTCACAGGCAGACCGGTTATTGACCGCGTCAATTAAGCAGCGATTTTTTCGCACTCTTTGATGCAGGCAAGGCAAGACTCATAGCATTGTTTGCATTCTGCGTGGTGGCCTGCGTGTTGTTTGCACGCTGCGGCACATTGTTTGCACGCCTCAACACAGACTTTTGCCAAAGATGGGGTCAGCGGAGAGTTTTGGGCGGCAAGGTTTTGCAGCGCGCCGCACAATGCCAGCATTTGGTTGACACCTGTTGCGCAATCTTTCATGGAAGTATCGCCTTGGCTCAGCAGTCTGATGCAGTGTGCCAAACAAATTTGACCTGCTTCAACACAGTGGGCAGCCGCTTTTCTGGCTGCTTCATAGGTTTTGGACGCAGCAGCAGGGGCAGCGTGGGAATGACCTTTATGGTCATGATGTCCGTGGGCGCGGGCGAATGAGGCGGCGGCTGCCAAAGAAACGGCTGTACCACCCAAGAATTGACGACGGTTCATACTGTATTTCCTTATGTAATCATTGATATGAAGTGAAACATAACGAATCGCTAAAATCGAAGACAGCAGCTTTCTGCGCATCATTGATGTCGTCTGAAATCAGCCGTTTATGAAATTTTGAGCGATTGCACTACACTTACCGTCGCAATCCTATCATTCAACGGTTCGACAGACAATAAATCGAAAGTTGATAAATAATCAATGAAGTTATTTTATTTCTTATGTTGTTTACACAGCCTGAAACTGGCTCTGTTCAAATTTGCTATGGTAAATCATTAAATTCCAAAATCCATTATCTTGCAGAAGTTGGTTTTATCCGGTTTTGAAGTGGTGAAAATCAAATCAAACGGTAAAAGGGGTGGGCAAAGATTCGACATCGGTTTCAGAAGCAGTCTTTTATGTAAATTTATGAGTGCGGCACTTTAAAATGCTTTGAACGCTACCACTTATCCTCAAACGGCGACGTAGGCATATTTTTATGCCCAAGCCAATAATTTGCTGATAGAATCAGGATTCTTTTTGTTTTCACACATTTTTTCAGGAGCAAACGCCATGCGAAACGACGTTTACGACTATCCTCTTGCAGGACAAGTTTCCCAAAACATTGTCTTGCAAAAAACTTACCGCCTGCTGGGTTTGTCTTTCATTCCCGCTATTGCCGGCGCATTTGCCAGCAGCGCTTTGAACCTAAACCTGTACGCTATGTTCGGCGCACGCTGGATGGGTTTTGTAGCTGTATTGGCATTCTTCTACGGTATGATTTTCCTTATCGAGAAAAACCGTTACAGCAATACGGGCGTTGTCTTGTTGATGATTTTCACCTTCGGTATGGGTGTGTTGATCAGCCCGTTGCTGCAATATGCGCTTGCTATCCGTAATGGTACTCAAATCGTAGGTGTCGCCGCAGCCATGACCGCCGGCGTATTCTTTACAATGGCAGCGATGGCACGCCGCACAACGATGAATATGAACTCACTCGGACGCTTCTTGGCAATCGGCGGTGTGGTTCTGATGATTGCAGTGGTTGCTAACTTCATTCTGCAAATTCCGGCTCTGAGCCTGGCGATTTCCGGCGCGTTTGTTGTGTTCAGTTCGCTGGTTATTATGTGGCAGGTGCGTACCGTGATTGATGGTGGCGAAGACAGCCATATCAGCGCAGCCCTGACCATTTTCATCTCGATTTACAATATTTTCAGCAGCCTGTTGCGCATCTTGTTGGCATTCACCAGCGACGATTAATTGCTTAGGTTTTGATATCGAGGTCGTCTGAAATCTGAAAAGGTTTCAGACGACCTTTTTTATAGTGGATTAACTTTAAACCAGTACGGCGTTGCCTCGCCTTAGCTCAAAGAGAACGATTCTCTAAGGTGCTGAAGCACCAAGTGAATCGGTTCCGTACTATCTGTACTGTCTGCGGCTTCGTCGCCTTGTCCTGATTTAGATTTAATCCACTATATATGTGCGGCTTGGCTTGTTTGTATTCAATTTAAATCAGATGGGCAATCATGCGGCGGTTCGTCAGGGGGTAGAAAGCTGATTGGCTTGGTGCTTGGTGGGGTATTAAACATTGTTGAGAAGCAAACTTGATGGGCTGCATTTGGGAAGTTAAAGGTTTGGCTGGAACTTCGATGTTTGAAAAAATTTTTGCTTCAAACTTGTACAGCGTAATGTTGTATTGAGTTAGTTTGTTGAAGGTGCATCATTGGATTTTGCTCTTGTGAAAACGAAACGCGGTTTCTGCCGATGAGAAGCGTTTCATCATAAACGGCGTCGTTTTCAGACGACCTTTATGACCCATATAAAAAACGTCGTCTGAAATTTTCAGACGACGTTTTGTTGTCGGCAATCAATCAATATTTATTGATGTTGCTGTGGATATTGTATTGGTTGTGTTCCGTATCGTGGGAATCTTGCGGTTCGTTGCGGACGTGCGGTTTGTCGTCAGACATGTTGTCCAGGTCGCGGCCGGGTTCGGATACGGTGTCGCCGATGTTGATGCTGGTCAGGTTTTCCAAAATGATGGCGGACGAGAGATGTTCGCCGGTGCGGTATACCATGGCCAATGCGGTTTCTTCGGCAGGGATGGAAACATATTTAACGATGTTCTTACGGCCTTTTTTGCCTTCTTCCAAATCGACTTTCACTTGGCGGTCACGTTTGTAAATGCTCAAGACCGTGCCTTTGTCCAAGCCGTCGGCGGAACCTTTGTTCAGGGTAACGGTTTGGAATTGTCCGGCTTCGTGTACGCCGTCGAGGATGGAGATGACTTTACCGTCGATGTGTTGCGTCGGCGCGTGCGGCATGATTTGGAAAGGCTCGGTTTCGCCGTCCATTTTCAGCAGGAAGTCGCCTTTGCGGATTTCGGAAACGGCTTCTTCCACAATCATAGGCTGCGCGGTTTGGGTCGGCACTTTCGCCAGCGGGTGCAGGCGGGTGTAGTATTCGCCGTCTTTCAGGTATTTGCGGTCTTCGTCGGAAGCGGAGTCCAGCGCGCTGTTGGTGTAGGGCAGGGTGCTGACGATGCCGCTGAAGACGACTTCTTGTCCGAGGTATTTGCGGGTATCGGGATCGGTCAGGTCTTTGACGGCGCGGTAAACCAGATAGCGGCCGGGTTCGGTAACTCCGTAGGCGTACACGCGTTCGCCTTTGCTGTACATGATGCGGTTGTCAGGGCCGTCGATCAGGCGCGGTGCGTCTTGGGTCTTCATTTGGTCGATGAACTGCGGATGTTGCATGAACATGCGGTAGAAGTTCACGTTGACGGTTTGGATGCCGTAGCCTGAAGAGGTTTCGCGGACGCGCGGGCTGAGTTTGATGACCGGAATGCCGTCATTGCCTGCGGAGCCGTTTTCGAAGCCCAGTTGCGGGCGGCCGTTGACGTAGCGCAAAACCAACACCTGCCCCGGATAAATCAGATGCGGATTGCGGATTTCGCCGCGGTTTGCGCCCCAAAGGCGGTTCCACTGCCACGGGCTGTACAGATATTTGCCGGAGATGCCCCAGAGTGTGTCGCCGTTTTTCACGACGTAGCGTTGCGGCGCATCGGGGCGCACTTTTAATGAAGCTGCTTGAGCGTGGGCGGAAATTGCCATGCCCGCGACACAAAGCAGGGTTATAATACGTTGTTGCATAACCGTTCCCCTTGAAATTGATTCGGTTTGTCTTTAAATGATAAACGGAGAAAATGAAATGGCCGGGAGTTTGCAAAAAACCGCCGTCCCCCTTTAAAAAACGTCAATAGGCGTTTCGTGCGCATTGAACAGAAATTCATTGACGCATATTTTATCATTGAATGTTAGTGTCATCACGGGAATTGTGAAGACAGGCGCAAAATTTGTATGAAAACACACACAATCTGCTGCCGGACGCGTTTGAATGCGCGTCCCAAGTATTGAAAAACGAAGAGAAAATTATGGCTTTACTGAATATCCTGCAATATCCTGACGAGCGTCTGCACACCGTGGCGAAGCCTGTCGAGCAAGTCGATGAGCGCATCCAAAAGCTGGTTGCCGATATGTTTGAAACCATGTATGAAGCGCGCGGTATCGGGCTGGCGGCGACGCAGGTCGATGTGCACGAGCGCGTCGTCGTGATGGATTTGACCGAAGACCGCAGCGAGCCGCGCGTGTTCATCAACCCCGTCATTGTTGAAAAAGACGGCGAAACCACTTACGAAGAAGGCTGCCTGTCCGTGCCGGGCATTTACGACACCGTTACCCGCGCCGAGCGCGTCAAGGTCGAGGCTTTGAACGAAAAAGGCGAGAAATTCACGCTGGAGGCGGACGGTCTGTTGGCGATTTGCGTGCAGCACGAGTTGGATCATTTGATGGGCATCGTTTTTGTCGAACGCCTGTCGCAGCTCAAACAGGGTCGGATTAAGACCAAACTGAAAAAACGTCAGAAACACACCATCTAAAAGCCGAATGATACGGTCGAACAGGTCGTCTGAAAGAGGAAAACGGCAGCAAGCCGTTGTTTTTCAAACTTTCAGACGACCTGTCGCAATGTTTGCCGTTGCGCTATATATAGTGGATTAACTAAATCAGGACAGGGCGACGAAGCCGCAGACAGTACAGATAGTACGGAACCGATTCACTTGGTGCTTC
>ERZ773077.2105-NODE-2105-length-13111-cov-12.438649_pt1 | contig 13111 bp, 10 predicted proteins | sample MGYA00580612_ERZ773077 | MGnify/ENA primary metagenome ERZ773077 (study PRJEB29015, sample SAMEA2737971) | human oral metagenome | biome: human oral; feature: human-associated habitat; material: dental | place: China | collected 2021 ...
AGGTAGTCCCCGTCCTTGCGGTCGTGGAGCTTGAACAGGGTGGGGCCGTAGTCGTCCCAGCGCCCGGTGGCCTGGTAGGGCTCAGCGGGCAAAAGGGCCGGGAAGTGGACCTCCTGGCCGCCCATGGCGTCCATCCCCTGGCGCACGATGTCCTCGATCTTGCGCAGCGTCCTCAGACCCAGCGGCAACCAGGTGTACACCCCGGGGGCGGCCCGGCGGATGTAGCAGGCGCGCACGAGCAGCCGGTGGCTGGCGACCTCGGCGTCGGCCGGGTCCTCGCGCAGGGTTCGGATGAAGGAGGTGGAGAGTCTGTGCAGCACGGGGCGATCCTACGGGCTCCGGCGCCGCCGCCCCAATGGAGCCCGCCGGGTCGCGCGAAATCACGGAAACGGGGCGGCGCACCCCGCTGGCGCCCACGGGGGCTCCAGAACCATCCCCTGGCTGGTCAGATGGGACTTGCGACCCCGGAGAAGCGCCCGATACGCTCGATCCCATCGAGGGTTCGTCGGCCCTCTCATCCCTGAACTCGACCCGCTCCACGCGCTCCCCCGTGTGCGGGCCACAGGCAAGGAAGCATATGGACAGGCACTCCTCCATCCGTGAGGGACACGGCCAGACGTGGGCTAAGGCAATTCTCCTGGGCGAGCACTCGGTGGTCTACGGGCACCCCGCCGTCGCCGTACCGTTGCAGGACCTGCGGATGCGAGCCACGGCGAGCCCGGTTCCGGGCCCCTCCATGTTGCGCAGCCTGGACTACTCGGGGGACCTGGAGCGGGCCGGGACCCGGTTCGCTAGCGTGGCCCGGGCCTTCGAAGTGGCCCGTGAGTTCTCCGGGTGCCTGGACCAGGCCTTCGAGATCACCACCGTGAGCGACTTCCCCCACGAGCGCGGGCTCGGCTCATCGGCTGCGGCGGCCGGGGCGATCATTCGCGCTGTCCTGGACTCCTGCGGACGCCGGGCCGACGCAGATGAGCTGTTCGCACTGACGCAGATGGCCGAGCAGATCGCGCACGGCAAGCCCTCCGGGCTCGACGCCGCCGCCACCTGCTCCCCGTGCCCGATCCGGTTCCAGGGCGGGCAGATGCGCCCCCTGAGCCAGCGCATGAGCAACGCCTCCCTGATCATCGCCGACTCCGGCGTCCACGGCTCCACCCGGGAGGCTGTCGGCGGGCTGCGCCAGCGCTACGAGAACGATCCGGACAACATCGGTCCGCGCATCAACCGCCTGGGGGCACTCACCCAGAACGCGATCACGGCGCTGGACCAGGCCGACGCCCCCGCCCTCGGAGCCGCCATGGATGAGGCGCACACGGTCCTGGCCGAGCTCAGCCTGAGCCTGCCGGTCCTCGATGATCTCGCCGAGGCCGCCCGCGCCGCCGGGGCACTGGGCGCCAAACTCACCGGCGGGGGGCTCGGCGGCTGCGTCATCGCACTGGTGATCGGCGAGCCGGCCGCGCGCCGGGTGCGCGCCGCTCTGGAACGGGCGGGGGCGCCGGCGACTTGGAACTACCGGATGCGTATCAGCGAGGTGAACGAGTGAGCGCCGCACCCCCTGAAGCCGCCGCCGGATCCTCCCCTGCCGCACCCCCGACTGCGACCGCCAGCGCGAACACCAACATCGCACTCATCAAGTACTGGGGAAAAGTCGACGAGGTGCAGGCCATTCCGGCCACCTCGAGCCTGTCCCTCACCCTCGGAGGGACCCGGACGACGACAACGGTCTCCTTCGACGGCGGGGACGGCGCCGCGGATTCGGTGACGATCAACGGCTCCTCCTCCAGCGGCGCGGAGCTGGCGCGGGTGAGCCGTTTCCTCGACCTGGTGCGTTCCCGTTCGGGGATCACGGCAGCGGCGACCGTTACTTCCCGGGCCTCGGTTCCCCTGGCGGCCGGACTGGCGAGCTCGGCCGCGGGCTTCGCGGCGCTTGCGGCGGCCGCCTCACGCGCAGCGGGCATGGACCTCGACGACCGGGAGCTTTCCCGGCTGGCCAGACGCGGGTCGGGCTCGGCGACCCGCTCCATCTTCGGCGGGCTGGTCCGGTGGAACGCGGGCCACGACGACGCCTCCTCCTACGCCGAGCCGGTCGCCTGCGAGATGGACCTGGCGATGATCGTCGTCGTGCTCTCGAAGAGTGACAAGCCCATCAGCTCGACCCGGGGCATGCGGGCCACGATGAGTACCTCCCCCCTTTTCCCCGCCTGGGTCGAGGCCAGTGGGAAGGACCTTCAGGTGGCTCTGGAGGCGGTCCGGGCGGGCGACCTGGAGCGGCTTGGGGAGGTTGTCGAAGGCAACGCCCTGGGCATGCACGCCACGATGATGGCGGCCCGCCCGGGCATCATCTACTGGCTGCCGCAGACCGTTGCGGCGCTGCACGGGATCCGCGCCATGCGCCAGGAGGGCCTGCCCGTCTGGGCGACGATCGACGCCGGCCCCAACGTCAAGATCCTCACCGAGGGCGCCCGCGCCGAGGAGGTCGCCGCCGCGCTGCGGGACCGGCTTCCCGCAGCCGCCGTCTCGGTGAGGCGCCCCGGCGGTGGGGCGCGTATCGAGGATGGCCCATGACCCCGGACGCCGACGGCGTGGTGTGCAGGGCGCCGGGCAAGCTCTACATCGCCGGCGAGTACGCCGTCGTCGAGCCCGGTCACCGAGCGGTCCTGGTCGCCGTCGACCGATTCATCACGATCCGTCTCACGCCTCGCGCCTCGACCTGCTCCCCCGCCGACGAGCGTGCGGGAACGATCCGCTCGGTGCTGTACGCCACCGGCTCCCGACCCTGGCGCCGTCGCCCGCAGGACGGCCTAGCCGAGGCGGTCGGAGAGGATGACGACTACGTGATCTCGGCGATCCGCGTCGTCGAGGCGCTGGTGGCCCAGGGCGGCAACCGGCTGCGGGCCTTCGACCTGGACATCTCCAGCGAGCTGGACGACGCCAGCGGGCGCAAGCTGGGCCTGGGCTCGTCCTCGGCGGTGACCGTGGCGACGGTGCGAGCCGTTGCGGGACTCTACGGGCTGGGCCTCGACGACCTGAGCGTGTACAAGCTGGCGATGCTGGCCAGTGATGCGATCGAGCCGATCGGCTCGGGGGGCGACATCGCTGCCAGCGCCGTGACCGGCTGGGTGGCCTACACCTCACCCGACCGCTCGTGGCTGCGCCAGGCCCGGCAGCGGGCGGGGGCCGGCGGCTGCGTGAGCGGCCTGGTGAAAGCCGACTGGCCCGGCCTGAGCATCCGCCGCTTGACGCCTCCCTCCTTACGGCTTCAGGTGGGGTGGACCGGGGCTCCGGCCTCCACGCCCGCCCTGGTCGCCGGCGTCCAGACGGGCTCCCAGGACTCCGGCGGCTCCTACGCCGCCTTCTTGCAAGACAGTCAGGACTGCCTGGCTTCCTTAATCGCCGCCATCGAGGACGACGACGCTCGCCAGGTCATGGCCGGCATCGAGCAGAATCGGATTCTTCTGGCCGGGCTCAGCCGAATTAGCGGCCGGGTCATTGAGACTACCGAGCTGACGCGCCTGGTCGAGATCGCTCGCGGGCACGGGGCCGCCGCCAAGAGCTCGGGGGCCGGCGGCGGGGACTGCGGGATCGCCCTGTGCCCACCGGCCACGGATATTGCCGCCATGCGCACCGCCTGGGAGGCGGCCGGTGTCCGACCACTGGAACTATCGGTCCACAGCCGGGGCCCGTCCACCGACTCCCCCGCCGACGCTCCCACCGACTCCCCCGTTAAGGTCGCCTCATGAGTCATGAGCCCACCGCCTCGCAACGGGCCTCCCGCAAGGACGAGCACCTGGACCTGGCGATTCGCCTGCACGGTCAGGATCGTACGGGCGCCTTCGACGACGTCTCCTTCATCCACCACGGCCTGCCGGGCATCAGCGCCGAGCAGGTCGATATCGGCACCACCGTCCTGGGCTCCCGCTGGGAAGTCCCTTTCTACATCAACGCCATGACCGGTGGTACGCGGGCGACGGCGGCGATCAACTCCGACCTGGCCGAGGCGGCCGCCGATGCCGGTGTTGCGATCGCCTGCGGCTCCCAGCACGTCGCCCTGCACGATCCCGAGCGGGTCGACAGCTTCAGTGTCATCCGTCGTCGGGCTCCGGGTGCCTTCGTTCTGGCCAACGTCGGCCCGACGGTCGGCCCCGAGGAGGCGATGCGGGCCGTGGAGATGCTTCAGGCCGACGCCCTGCAGATCCACCTCAATGCGGCCCAGGAGATGGTCATGCCCGAGGGCGACCGCGACTTCACCGGTTGGAGCGAGGCGATCTCCGCCATCGCCGCGGCCGTGACCGTCCCGGTAGTTGTCAAGGAGGTGGGCTTCGGGCTCTCGCGCCGGACCATCGAGGCACTGGCTCACACCGGCGTCGCGGCCGTCGACGTGGCCGGGTCGGGCGGCACGGACTTCATCGCCATCGAGAACGAGCGCCGCCCGCGGCGCGACCTGTCCTACCTGATCGGCTGGGGGCAGCCGACGGCGCTGTGCCTGTTGGAGTCGCTGGCGGTCGACGACCCGGTCGACCTGCCGGTACTGGCCTCGGGGGGTGTGCGCAACCCGCTCGACGTCGTGCGGTCGCTGGCCCTGGGGGCGTGCGCCGTCGGGGCCTCTGGGCACTTCCTGCGGACCCTGGTCAAGGAGGGCCCCGAGGCGCTGCGGCAAGAGCTGCATACCTGGAGTGAGCACGTGCGCACGCTGATGACTCTGCTGGGGGCTCCCGATGTGTCGCAGCTGCGCCGTACCGACGTGTTGGTCACTGGGCGCACCGCCGAGCAGGCGCGTGCGCTCGGCGTCGACCTGGGCGGGCTCGCGCACCGCCGCGAGCAATAACCGCCCACAGGCGGACTCGTCAAGGGGGATCGACCCCTCCTCATAATGTTTCGATCGATTGATATGGTGCGGATATCGGGACCCGATGATCTCCCCACCACCGATGTCTCGAGCACTCTCGAGGCCGGCGCCGCCGGCCAGGGCTCGGTAGCCGAGCCTTACGCGATACACCACAACAGACGTGCGGCGGAGGCTCGTCCCCAGCCTCCGCCGCCTCCCGTTGGAAGGCCTCAGGCCAGAGCCGCCAGCGCCTTGACGATGCCGGGGGCGGCGTAGAGGGACATGAACTGCACTCCATAGGAGACGCCCAGGCGGTTGAACGACCCGCATGCGATCCCGACGAGCAGGACCCCGAAGACGTTAGCCAGACCCGCCTTCTGGTCGGCGTCGATGTAGGCCAGCAGGACGACGAAGGCGACGAACAGCGCCAGCACCGCCTCGTGGGGGATGCGACGCATGACGAAGTAGGTGATCTGCGAAGACCAGCGCACGGCGATGATGTACGTGATCGCGACCGCGACGAGGGCGCCGAGGGACACGGTGATGATGAACCAGGGCAGATCCAGTAGGTGGTGCAGATTGTGCTGCTTGGTGTAAACCGACCCGGCATTGAAAAGTGGCCCGGCGGGGCCGGCGGACACCCCGGAGATCGGGACCCCGAGCGCTACCAGCGGGATGATGACACCGGCTAGGTAGGTCGAGTGGGTCAGGGCGCTCATGACCGTCACCGCACGCTGTGCGCGAGGTACTCGGTCCTCGTTCTGACGGGCCACGGAGGCCTCCCCCAGCAGGAAAGTCAGGCCCACCGGGCTGAGGATGAACAGCGGGGTGGACGCAGCGGCCATCGCGGCGCTCCACCAGCCCTCGGACCTCGTGATGAGGCGGCCCGGCCACAGCGCCTGCCGGCCGAATCCGGAGCGCAGCAGCTCCGCCTTGGTGCGGCTGCCGTGGGGCAGCGCCTCCCGGCGCTTAGCGTTGAGGAGCTCAAGGAGGGTCAGGAGCATGGGCCCCACGGTGATCCCGAGGAAGAAGGAGGTGTTGACACTGGCCTTCTCCGGGATAATACCCGCGCCCCGATAAAGCGCCGGAAGCGCCTGGAACAGCAACGCCATAGGAAGAATCGCCACCAGGGAGAGAATGCGGTTCTTCCCAAGCAGGGCCAGAACCACGGCACCGGCAGCCAGAACGATATCGGAGTTGGACTTGATCCAGTCGGCCATGGGCAGCAGCAGACTAGCAAGGAGGAAGCTCAGGGGAATGGAAATGAGGGTTCCGATGGCCGAGCCCACGGCCATCTTCCGGATCGTGCCCGAGGCCAGACCCTTGTCGCGCAGCACCATGGCATGATCCATGAGCGGAGCGGACATCACTCCGCCAGGAAGACCGACCAGCGCCGTAGGGATTCCATTCATGAGATTGAGCGTGACAACAGCGGAGACAAAGAATGCGAGTACCACGTGCGGCGGCGCTCCCGCGAGGATGATCGCAAGGGTGACGGGTGCGAGCACCCCCGTCTCATCGGTACCAGGGATGAAACCGATGAAGGTGTAGAGGACCACGGCCGCCAGAATGGCGGCCACCATCATGAGAAGAAGGCTCACAGTCACTGATCTCCGCCTTCACTCGCGCCGGCGCTCGGCTCATCGACAATGACGACCTCTCGCTTGGGGCTCACGAGGAAGCAGCAGGCGATAAAACCTGCAGTGGATGCTCCCAGTCCCCAGAACAGCGGCTTCCCTCCGAAAAAGGAGGAGAAAAGTACCGCTGCGACGATGCATACCACCGATATCAGGAGACAGATGAGCAGGTCTGCGGGTGAAACGAGGTCATTCCAGACCTCGATATTATTCTGACGCTCCGTGCTCCCGGAGTCGGCTTCGACCGTATTGCGCACGGTCGGTGATCGTAGACGAGTCGACTGAGGCGCTCCATATGTTGTTCACCATGACTTTGCAGGCACTCTGTAACGAAACGGCATCGTCTCAACTTTCCGTCTTACAGCAGCACGGTGGCGAACAGGCCCACCTGTTCGAACCCCAAGGAGCGGTAGAGCGCCAGGGCTGGAGTGTTGTAGTCATTGACGTAGAGGCTCACGACGCCGTCGGCCCCGACATGGTCACGGCGTACGGCGTCCACCACACCGGCCAGGGCGATCGCCCCCACACCTTGTCCACGCAGGTCGGGGCGCGTCCACACGCCGGTCAGCTGGGCTACGCCGCCGGCCGGGGAGCGCCACAGGGCTCCGACGTCGGCCTTGAAGGCCACTACCCGGGGTGAGCCGGGCCGGACCGGCCGACCCGCGCCGTCGTCGAGAACGATGTAGCTGCGCCCCTGCTCGATAAGCCAGTTGACGTGGCGACCGTATCCGGGCCCGTCAACAGTGGGGTCGTAGCCGAGCTCACCGCTGAACATGTCCACCGAGGCCGGCAGCACCAGCCCCGCCTCGTCGGGTCGGGCGGGGCGGACCGACCGGCTCACCCAGGTCAGTGAGGGGCGACGGCGCACGTGCGTACTCGTCACGCCTCCGCCCGCGCGCGGGGCGGCGAGGACCGGCTGTCGCCAGCGCTCATGGCGGGCGCGCGTTCCCTGCTCGCTGAGTCCGCCCCATACCGCGGCGACGTCCCGGGCCGGTCCCGAAACGGATCCGCGCCTCGATAGACGGGGCCCGGCGTGCTCGGCGAGCGCCCGGATCTCGCCGACATCCGCCGCTCGCAGGCCGTGCTCGGGGCGGCCAGCCAGACCGAAGAGCATAAGGGAGCCGACTGACCAGGCGGCCGCGACGGGACGGGCCAGCCCCCCCACGGCGACGACATCACCGCGCCCCCATCTGGGCCATCGCTGCATCTGCTGGACCAGGCTCACGGCGCCGACCGGGTCGAGGGAGCACAGCGACATGACGCCCGCCACCTGGTCGGAGGGAACCGGTGTCAGACCGTCGGCGCCGTGCTGGGCGCGCCCGTGATCGCGGTGTCGCAGGAAGCTCATACCCTTTTAAGGCCCGGGCGGGCGCTCGACGGCCCCGCCCCCGCCGGCCCTCAGCCGACGGCGGAGACCATGGGGGTGGTTCCGGCCAGGGCCTCCTCCCCGAGTTCCTCGGCCATCCCGGCTGCTAGGGCCTCTGCGTGCTTGAGAAGGGTTTCGACGACCTGGTCCTCGGGGACGGTCTCGACGACCTGACCGCGCACGAAGATCTGCCCCTTGCCGTTGCCCGAGGCGCAGCCCAGGTCCGCCTCGCGAGCCTCACCGGGACCGTTGACGACGCATCCCATGACGGCCACGCGCAGCGGCGCGGTGACCTTCTTGAGCCCGGCCTCGACCTCCTCGGCCAAGGTCCACACGTCCACCTGCGCACGGCCGCAGGAGGGGCAGGAGACGATCTCGAGCTGGCGCTCTCGCAGGCCCATGAACTCCAAGAGCTTGGTCCCTACCTTGACCTCCTCGACCGGCGGCGCGGACAGGGAGACGCGGATGGTGTCGCCGATCCCCTCGGCGAGCAGGGTGCCGAAGGCGGCGCAGGACTTGATAGTGCCCTGGAAGGCTGGGCCTGCCTCGGTCACGCCCAGGTGGAGGGGCCAGCGGCCGGCTTCGGACAGGAGCCGGTAGGCCTGCACCATGGTGACGACGTCGTGGTGCTTGACGGAGATCTTGAAGTCGTGGAAGTCGTTCTCCTCGAACAGTCCGGCCTCCCAGGTGGCGGACTCCACGAGCGCCTCGGGGGTGGCCTTGCCGTACTTCTTGAGCAGGCGCTTGTCGAGGCTTCCGGCGTTGACGCCGATGCGTAGGGAGACACCGGCGTCGGAGGCGGCCTTGCAGATGTCGGCGACCTGGTCGTCGAACTTGCGGATGTTGCCGGGATTGACGCGCACGGCGCCGCAGCCGGCCTCGATGGCGGCGAAGACGTACTTGGGGTTGAAGTGGATGTCCGCGATGACGGGGATGCGCGACTGCTTGGCGATGATCGGCAGCGCCTCGGCGTCCTTGTCGGTGGGGCAGGCCACGCGCACGATGTCGCAGCCCGAGGCCGTCAGCTCGGCGATCTGCTGGAGCGTGGCACCGATGTCGTGCGTCTTGGTAGTGGTCATGGACTGCACTGTGATGGGCGCGTCTCCGCCGACGTTGAGGCTGCCGACCTTGATCTTGCGAGTTGGTCGGCGCGGCGCCAGGACCGGGGCCTGGGCACGCATGGTGGGGATGCCAAGAGCGATCGCTTCAGTCACCCGACCAGTATGTCATCCACCCTGCCCGGCCCTGTACCGCGGGCGTGTGGCATCGCTCCCGCCGGCACCGGAGCACCCCGCCATCATGGACCTCACAGCGGAGCGGCGATATCCACCCACACCAGGACCAGGGCCATGACGATGAGCAGGCCGAAGCCGACCTGCCCCACCGGGATCATCTTGGCCGTGTCCACCGGTCCCGGATCAGGCTTCCCCTGCGCCTTGGCGATCATGCGCCGGATGCCCTCCCAGCAGGCGCCGGCCACGTGCCCGCCGTCGAGGGGCAGCAGGGGCACCAGGTTGAAGGCGAACAGCGCCAGGTTGAGGCTGCCCAGCAGCACGAGCATACTGCTGACACGCATCGACAGGGGAACCTGCCCGCCTCCGGTCGCACCGCCACTGGTGGCCTGCCCGGCCATGCGCCCCATACCCACCAGGCCGACGACGCCGCTGTCGGCACTGCGCTGCTCCATGCCCAGTCCGGCCTGGACGGCGTGGTAGAGCCCGACCGGGAGGGTGACGATGGCCTTGACCGTCCCGCCGACGGCCTGTCCGATGAAGCCCGGTATCTTGGCCGGGCTCTGCGGAATGGTTCCCAGGGAGGGAGCGATCCCAACGTAGGGACGGGCCTCGGTCCGCACGGCGCCGGTGGCGTCCTTGACCGGGGCGCCCTGGGAGTCGCGGACGGTCCGCTGGGCCTCGACCGCTGTGACGCTGACGGTACGCGTGGCACCGTCGCGCTCGATGACGACCTGGGTGGGGTTGGTTCCTCCGGCGGCGATCCGGGCCTGAAGTTCTCCCCAGGTGGAGACCTCCACCCCGCCCCAGGAGACGACCCGGTCGCCTGTCTTGATTCCGGCGGCAGCGGCCGGACCGGCCGGGTCGGAGTCCTGACAGGGGACGTTCGCATCGACGTTGGATGAGACGCAGGGCTCCACCTTCGACAGCGTGGTCGTGCGCCCCGGGATGCCGACCGCGCCGATGGCGATCGCCAGAAGTAGGATTCCCAGGACCAGGTTGGTGAGGATCCCGCCGGCCATGACGATGAGCTTCTTGGGGACGCTCAGGGTGTAGAAGGCGCGGTGCTCCTCGCCGGGCCGGATCTCCTCGAGGGCCTCGGCGCGCGCCTCGCCGACCATGCCGAGACTTCCGTCCTTGCGGCGCCGGTCCGGCTTTCCGGGTTTGGCCGGCGGCAGCATGCCGACGAGCTTGACATAACCACCCAACCAGAAGGCCTTGACGCCGTACTCGGTCTCGCCGCGCTTGACCGACCAGATCCTCGGTCCGAAGCCGATGAAGTACTCCGGGACTTTCACACCGAACTTCTTGGCCGGGATCATGTGCCCCAGCTCATGGAGGGCCACCGAGACACCGATCCCGATGATAAGGATGACGATGCCCAGGATATAGGCCAGGGTGGTGCTCACGAATGAATTCCTCCGTTTCGTGCCGCGATGAGCTCGTCGGCGCGGGTGCGCGCCCAGGTCTCCACCGCCAGGACGTCGTCGAGGCTCGGGGAGGCGAGGCCCTCGTGCTCGCCCAGGACGGCGGCGTCAATCTCGACGATGTCGAGCCACTCGATCCCGCCGCCCAGGAAGGCGGCGACGGCCTGCTCGTTGGCGGCGTTGAGGACGGCCGGGTGGGTGGGTGAGGCCGCCACGGCGCTGCGGGCCAGGTCGACGGCGGGGAAGGCCTCGGAGTCCAGCGGCTCGAAGGTCCAGCTGATCGGCTCGCGCCAGTCGTTGGGCGCCACCAGGCCGGACAGGTCAGGGCGACGGGGCCAGGTCAGTCCCAGGGCGATGGGCAGGCGCATGTCGGGCGGGGAGGCCTGGGCGATGGTGGCGCCGTCGGTGAACTCCACCATGGAGTGGATGACGGACTGGGGGTGGACGACGACATCGATCTGCGCGGGCGGCACGTCGAACAGGAGGTGGGCCTCGATGAGCTCGAGTCCCTTGTTGATGAGGGTCGAGGAGTTGATGGTCACCACCGGCCCCATGTCCCAGGTGGGGTGGTTGAGGGCGGCGGCAGCGCTGATCCCGGTGAGCTCCGCGCGACTCCTGCCGCGGAAGGGGCCGCCTGAGGCGGTCAGGACAAGCCGTCTCACCTCGCTGCGTTCGCTGATGACCGCGCTGGTCAGACCCTTCTCGTGGCGGCCGCTGGCGAGGGCCTGGGCGATGGCGGAGTGCTCGGAGTCCACGGGGACGACCTGGCCTGGCCGGGTCAGCGACTGGCGGACCAGGGCGCCCCCGACGACGAGGGACTCCTTGTTGGCCAGGGCCAGGCGGGCTCCGCTGGCCAGGGCGGCCAGCGTGGGCAGCAGTCCCACCGAGCCGGTGATGCCGTTGACGACCGTGTCGCCGGCCCCGAGCTCGGCGGCCTGGACCGCCGTGGTGGCGGCGTCGGGGCCGGTGAGAATGGTGGTGACCGGGTCGGGGCGGCCGGCCTGGGCGGCTGCGGCTCTCAGGGCCTGACGCAGGCGGCCGGCGAGGTCCTCTCCCCCGCCGGTGACGGCCAGGACGGGAACCTCCCAGGTGATGGCCTGGCGGGCCAGGAGCTCCAGGCGCGATCCGCCGGCGGCCAGGGCGGCCACTCGCGGGGCGTGCTCCCCCAGGCGGGAGAGGACCTCGAGGGTCTGGGTGCCGATCGACCCGGTGGATCCCAGGAGGACCAGTCGCTGTGGGTTGTGGGAGGGCGCTGCTGCGTGGCTGGTCATGGGGTGGCGGGTTTCCTCAGGACGGGCTCGACGGGCGTGACTCACTCGACGGACAGGAGGACCTCGACGACGCGGGCCAGATAGCGGTCGACGCTGGTCTCCTCGTAGGCCCTGTCCCGCTTGGCCGACCCGAAGGTCGCCGAGCGGACCTCGTCGGAGGTGACGGCGCCGTCGGAGTCGAAGTAAGCGGCGATGCGGTCCATGAGGGCGTCGACGTCCTGCTTGGAGTAGCCGACCTTGGGCGCCGGGGCGAAGCGCTCGCCCACGGGGCGCAGCAGGCGCGGGTAGAGGCTGGTGGCGAGCTCGGCGACCTGGTCCATCCAGGCCTGGCGGCCGTTGGCGGCCACGAACTCGGCCCGGCGGCGCTGGAGGAAGGCGGCCTCGAGGCGGTCGAGCGCGGAGTCGACGGCGTCGGGCTGGTAGCCGCCGCGCACGACGTCGAAGGCGACGGTGCGCACGCCCTCGGAGTCCATCTCCTCCAACTCGCCGGCGTCGTAGATCTCGTGGGCGATCTCGAAGTAGCGGTCGACCTGCTCGACGCGGTAGCCCTGCTGCAGGGCTCCGACTCTGGGGAACAGTTCGCTCATCGGATCCTCCTCGCCGTTTCCTGATTGAGCACCTCGGCGGCCAGCTGACCGCAGGCGCCGTCGATATCGCTGCCGCGCGTATCGCGCACAGTGGTGGTGATGCCCGCGCGCCGCAGTGTATCCACGAAGCGGTCCTGCACGTCGGGTTCCGAGCAGGTCCAGATGGAGCCCGGCGTGGGATTGAGCGGAATGGGGTTGACATGGGCCCAGCCGCGGCCGCGGGCGTTGAGCTCGTCGGCCAGGCGCTGGGCGCGCCAGGCGTGATCGTTCATATCCTTGATAAGAGCGTACTCGACGGACACGCGCCGACCGGTGGTGCGGAAGTAGTCGTGGGCGGCGTCGAGGAGCTCGCCGACCTTCCACCTGGAGTTAATGGGAATGAGCTCGTCGCGCAGAGCGTCGTCGGGGGCGTGGAGGGAGACGGCGAGCGTGACCGCCATCCCCTCCCCCGCCAGCTTGCGGATGAGCGGCACCAGGCCCACGGTGGAGACGGTGATGGCGCGGGCGGACAGGCCGAACCCCTCCGGGGCGGGGTCGATGAGGCGGTGGAGGGCGGCGACGACGTTCTTGTAGTTGATCATGGGCTCGCCCATGCCCATGAACACGACATTGCTCAGGCGGACCGGATCGCCGCCCAGCTCGCCCTCCCGGCAGGCCCGGGCGGCGCGGCGGACCTGCTCGATGATCTCGCCGGTGGACAGGTTCCGGGTCAGGCCCATCTGGCCGGTGGCGCAGAAGGGACAGGCCATGCCGCAGCCGGCCTGGGAGG
>ERZ773077.2107-NODE-2107-length-13099-cov-68.235664_pt1 | contig 13099 bp, 11 predicted proteins | sample MGYA00580612_ERZ773077 | MGnify/ENA primary metagenome ERZ773077 (study PRJEB29015, sample SAMEA2737971) | human oral metagenome | biome: human oral; feature: human-associated habitat; material: dental | place: China | collected 2021 ...
GGCCAGAGGCAGGATCGAACTGCCGACACACGGATTTTCAATCCGTTGCTCTACCGACTGAGCTATCTGGCCACATTTGTTTGAAGCGCGCATTAAATCATGTTACGCACATCTAAGCAAGCGGAATTTAAGCTGACGGATTTATCAGGCTGATATTTATATAAATTAAATTTTAAAAAGGCCGTCTGAAAACCGGTTTGCCCGTTTGGCTGTATGTTTCAGACGGCCTGCCGTCCGGCGTTGCCTTATTTCGGATTTTTTTCAATCAGGGCGACCAGTTGGTCGATGTAGCCTTGCACGAAGCCGCGTGCCGATTCGATGAGGTTGCCGTTGTCGTCAAACAGGGTGGGCGAGTTGCCGAGGAAGACTTCGGGTTGTCCGGTCAGCGGCATATTGAAATAGGACAAGGCCAGGCGTAGGTTTTTCTGCGAGCTGTAGCCGCCCATTTTGCCGACGGAATGGCTGATGATGCCGGCGGGCGTGTTTTTCCAAGCGACGTCGGCGTTTGGTTTTGAGCCGATATCTACTGCGTTTTTCAGGCAGGCGGGCACGGTGCGGTTGTTTTCGGAGGTAATGAACAAAACGCCGTCTGAAGCTTTGATGGTTTCGCGAAAGGCGGTATAGCTTTCCGGCGTGGGAAAATCGGTTTCGGCGGGGTCGTCGTAGTCGAAATTGTAGAGCGGCAGGTGGCCGATTTCGACGATTCGGGCTTCGTATCCTTCCGGGAACATCGGGATGACGTTTTGTGCTATTTTGCGGGCGAACGAGCCTTTGCGCAGGCTGCCGACCAAGATGCTGACTTTTTTGCTCATTAGTGTTTCCTTTCGTGATTGCGGTGCGGAGGTCTGAATATTAAATCATAATGGGAATAATTGTAGAATCTGTTTGCGAACAGGTCAAGGTATCGCGGACGGCGGTTACGTTCAATGCTAAAATAGCCATTTTAGGCCGTCTGAAAGAATCATAATGCAAACCCTTTCTTCCGAATTGCAGGCACGCGCCGCCAAAATCAGGCTGCTGATTATGGATGTGGACGGCGTGCTGACCGACGGGCGGATTTTCATCCGCGACAACGGCGAGGAAATCAAATCTTTCCACACGCTGGACGGGCATGGTTTGAAAATGCTGCAAAACAGCGGCGTTCAAACCGCGATTATCACCGGCCGCGATGCACCGTCTGTCGGCCTGCGCGTCAAACAGCTCGGTATCAACCATTATTTCAAGGGGATACACGATAAACGCGCGGCTTATGCCGAATTGCGCGGGCTGGCGGGCGTGGCGGAAGACGAGTGCGCCTTTATCGGCGACGACGTGGTCGATTTGCCGGTCATGGTGCGCTGCGGCCTGCCGGTGGCCGTGCCCGAAGCTCATTGGTTTGTCAAACAATATGCCGCCCACATTACCCTGAACCATGCCGGCTGCGGCGCGGTGCGCGAGCTGTGCGATTTGATTATGCAGGCGCAGGGCACTTTGGCTCCCGCTTTGGAAGAATATGTAAAATGATGCAGAAGTGGCGATACGGTTTGCTGTTTCCGCTGGTGTTGGCCGCAGTGTTGGGCGGGCTTTCCGCCTGGCTCGACCGCATCAGCGAGGTGACGGTGGAAGAAGTGGCACTGAATCCGAAAGAGCCGCAATATTCGATGTCGGGCATCGCCGGACGGCGTTTCGACAGCGAAGGCCTGTTGCGGGAGCAATTGGATGCCGAGGCGGCCTGGCAGTTGCCGAAAAGCACGGAAGTGGTTTTCAGACGGCCTGAAATGAAGATGTACCACCAAGGTGTGAAAATCTACCAAATAAACGGCAACGAGGCGCGTTACGACACCGAAACGCGGCAGGCATTGTTCGAACAGCAGGTCGTACTGCACAAAGAGGCGGGCGACGGCCGGCCGGCCGGCAAGCTGACCGCCGAAAGGATAACCGTCGATACCGTCAAGAAAACCGCCGCTTCCGACCGCCCCGTACAATTCAGCTACGGCCTGTCGCACGGCTCGGCGGGCGGTTTCAGTTATAACGAAGAACAAGGGCTGCTCCTGCTGCCCTCACGAGTGAAAGCAACCATCTATGACCCGAAAAATCCTTCTTAAAGGCCTGTGCTGCGGCCTGCTGGCCGTTTCCCTCCAGGCGCACGCGCTGGAAAGCGACCGCAAGCAGCCGATTGAAATCGAAGCCGACCAAGGCGAATTGGACCAGAAAAACCAATCCACCACCTTCAGCGGCAACGTCGTCATCAAACAAGGCACGCTCAACATTCGCGCCGCCAGCGTCAATGTCGTGCGCAGCGCAGACGGCCAGCAAACCATGAAAGCCAGCGGCAGCCCCGTCCGTTTCGGCCAAACGCTAGACGGCGGCAAAGGAACGGTAAACGGCGAGGCCAACCAAGTCGAATACTCCTCGGCCAGCAACGTCGTCAAACTGAGCGGCAACGCCAAAGTAACGCGCGGCGGCGACAAAGCCGAGGGCGCGGTCATCACCTACAACACCCGCACCGAAGTCTATACCGTCAGCGGCAGCAAGGCGGCGGGCGGCAAGCCGGGCAAACGGGTCAATATCGTGATTCAGCCGAGCAGCACGGGCGGGAAGAAATAGGCCGTCTGAAAAACAGCGCGGGCAGTACAATGAAAGCCGGGTATCGATACCCGGCTTTTGTTTTTTCAGACGGCCTGAAAGGGAAAGGCCGTCTGAAAGGAAGATGTCGAAACGGCGGATTGCCTTTCGGCCGGTTGCGGGGAAACCGAAATTTTATGCAGATATGCCGCACATTCCCTGTGAGAAGAAGGTTTATACAGGCGGCAGCTTGTCTCCGGCAGGAGTGGCATGGAAAATGACGAGGCTGATTGACGAAAGGACGAGCAATGGGAAATGCGGATTACATTTGGGAGTAAATCAGTGTTTGGTTTGCTGTTTTATTGATAGTTCATTGGATTGTTGCGATAGGTTGGGCAGTATGGAAAGAGAGAACTTAGTTGCTTCTTGCAAAAAATTGATTGCTGGATGGAAAGAAACCGCTGATGAAAAATGGAAAAAGCTAATTCTAAAAAAGAAAATATTGACTGAAAAATGGATGAAATTCACTAATGTAGGGAAAGTTGTTTGTTCAGGAATAGCCTCCCTTTTTATTTTCGTCATTTTGTTTGTCTTTTTTCAAATTTGTTTCCCGGAGCTGATGGAAAAATCCGCCGGACTTTGGAATTTTATTATTTTGGTCGTTTCCGCGCCTGTCGCCTTCGCCATCTGGCATTTCCGTGACGAAAACAACAGGCAGCAAATCGAAAACCAACGGAAAGACATCAATCTGAAGGAATTTCAAAAGCTGTCCGAATGGGTGAGCGGCGCGCATTTGCCGGAAATCAAAACGATTGATAAGACCACACAAAAGGAAGGTTTAAAAGACAAGGGCGAAATTGAAGGAGAACTTCAGCTTATCGAGCGTACGACGGAGAAAACGGAAGAGTACGGCAAAAAACCGAATGCCGAGGGTTTCGATACTTTTGGCAAGCGTGAGGGTGCGGTCGCCTTGCAGATTTCCGCCATCTACAACCTGCTACCGTTTTTCAGGGGCGATTATGGCGAAAGTTTCCGCAGGCCGGCTTTCAATCTGTTGAAATCCGCCTGGCAGGCAATGCAGCAACCCAGTTTGAATTTGTGGGAAGAGGAAGACGAACCGGGCTCTTGTCGTGAGTATAAGGAGGAAGCGATTATTAATGCCTTCATAATTAGAGCATACAGCCCCATGGGTGTGGCTTTAACCCATGTGCTGCTCAGCTTAAATCGAAAAAATACGCAACTGAATCTGCGCGATTTTCCTGAAATGCTGTCGAATCTTTGCTTGGTCGGGATGAATTTCCATTTGAGCGGGGTTGATGAAAAGGCCAGGAATTGGTCGGATTTGAATTTGAGCGGGGTTGATTTTCGGGGAGCCCATCTAAAAGAAGTTCATTTTGAAGCAAGTCAATTGGATGGTGTGAATCTGCAATATGCCGATTTGTCGGAAGCCAAACTGCAAAATGCTGATTTGTCGAACGCCAAACTACCACATGCCGATTTGTCGGAAGCCGAACTGCAAAATGCCACTTTAAGGTTTGCCGAACTGCAAAATGCCAATTTGTCGAAAGCCAACCTGCAAAATGCTGATTTGTGGGAAGCCAACCTGCAAAATGCTGATTTGTCGAGCGCCAAACTGCAAAATGCCACTTTAAGGTTTGCCAACCTGCAGCATACCAATTTATCGGGTGCCGAACTACAGAATGCTGATTTAAGGGGATGCGACCTTTCGTGGTGGCAACTAGAAAAAGTAAATGATGGCGGTTTTACTGGTTCTAAAATTGCCGAAAATGATTTTAAAGACAAAATTTATCCTGCATGGAAAGCAGAAACCGATCCCGAATGGGAAGCATTGACGAAGGGCGAAAGAATGACCGCCATGCAAAAATTTCATGGTGAAACAGGGATGTATGTCTTTGATAGATGGGGAAATCAAGTCATACCTTAGCTGACCGCGCCTTGGGTTGCTTAAAGGCCGTCTGAAACGTTTTTTCAGACGGCCTCTTCCATTCGCAGACCGTTATGGCGGATAAGGTTTGCGGTTGATTTGTTTTTAGCGGCTGATGTTTCGGAGCTTGTCCGTTCGGAAAATTCTTTGTTGGTTGTCTGGTTTGCACCATCCGATTCGGCAACGGCAGCCGGGAAAATCCATAGTGGGCTGCCGGCAGTGCCGTTGTGGCGGCAGGAGGCGTTTTACTTGGTACAGGTAACGGAAAGTGGGAATTTGACGGAAAAATCAGATTGGCAGACATTGGACGTTGCGGGCACAGGTGGATTTTCAATCAAGGCCTGGTTTGTATATATTTCACAATTTGTTACACTCCATTTTCCTATAAAAACAACTGTGAAAGGAAAATATGTCTGAACATTCTTCTGAAAGGCCCGCGCAAAAGCGGCAGTTTTTCGGTTATGTTTCCATTCTTTTTGTTATTTATGCATTTTGTTGGGCCGGGCTGCTGACTTATTTTTTCGTTCAATTGACTATTACCGGAATGCTGCCGATTCCCCTTTATCCGATATTTGCCATGATGCTGGCGGCCATTACAATATTGGGCAGTATCGTTTTAATAACGGTTTTCACGTTTTCTCTGATTCTTTCATGGGGCATTCTGACCGGTATGACAATGAATGCCTGCCGCTTGCGCCGAAATGTCCGTCATGTTTGTGCAGCCATGTTGTTCAGCGGGTTTTATACCGTATTGCTTTGCGTATTGTTCTTTTCGTATTTTGCCGGTTCTTCCGTAAATATCCTGGATGCCGCCTTGTGGTTCGGCGGGCTGAATGCAATTGCCGTCCTTCCTTTCGCCCTTGTCGTTTTCCCTACTGAAAACAACCGCCGGCTGGAACGGAAAGTTGCCGCCAAAATCCTGCAAACGGGTTGGAGGGTTACTTCCCATGTCGGTCATCAGGCGGTGGAACGGAAAGGTTTTTTTTCTTACCGTTGGCTGATTCCTATCGTATTTGTCTTTCCGGGCAGTTTGATTTTTATGGGGTTGGCCGTATTCATGCAGCCTGACTCCGCTTTTCCCGACAATAACGCGATGATAGAACATATTTTTTCGTTCCTCCTGCTCGGATTGGCAGCCTCTGCCATAACGGGTTTGGCCGCTATGCTGATGCGTTTGCAGAAAAAGGGAAAGGATATCCTGCTTTGCCTGCTTTCGGCCTCCGTTTGTTACGCCATCTTTATCTATTTACCCCTGAATTCCCCTTCCGAACTCAATCGGGCATCAGCCCACCTGAATCATTTTTTGCTTTTGGCGGCATGGTGGCTGACTGTCCTGATTTCCGCATGGTTGTCGTTTAAAAAACCGCCTCTTCCGCCGTCCGGCATGTCGGAATAAGTCTAAATCCGTTATCCGTGCCGCGTGGGCGTGTTTGTGATGTATGCGGTTGTTTATGGGACAAAAGGCCGTCTGAAAGATGCAAAATCCGTTTTCAGACGGCCTCTTTTTTGCGCAGCACTTGTTTGAGGTCGCCGCCCTCGAGGATTGTTACGGAACGAGTTTGCCATGATGCGGGTTGTTGCAGTGCGGCGGGGTTTTCGGGCAGGTCGAACAGGCTGCGGGCGTTGCCGCCGAGGATTTTGCCCGCTTGGTAGAGGACGATTTCGTCCGCCAAGCCTGATTGCAGGAATGCGCCGCATAGCGTTGCGCCTGCTTCGACCAGGAGTTCACCGATGCCGCGTTTCGCCAGCAGGGTGAGGGCGGCGGGCAGGCTGATGCGGCCGTCGGCGGCGGGGACGGTCAGGATGTCGAGATGCGGGATGGCGGCGAGGGCGGCGGGGTATTTTTCGGACGGGACGGCGGTCAGGAGCAGGACGGGCGATTCGGGGTCGGCCAGCAGTTTGGCCGTCGGCGGCAGGCGCAGGCGGCTGTCGAGGACGATGCGGAGGGGTTGGCGCAGGGTGGGGAAGGCGCGGACGTTGAGTTGGGGGTCGTCGGCCAGTACGGTGCCGATGCCGGTGAGGACGGCGCAGCTTTCGGCGCGCAGGATTTGTACGTCGTGTCGGGCGGCTTCGCCGGTAATCCATTGGCTGAGGCCGTCTGAAAGGGCGGTTTTGCCGTCGAGGGAGGCGGCGCATTTGAGGCGGACGAAGGGGCGGCCGCGTTCGATGCGCGACAGGAAGCCGCGGTTGAGTTCGCGCGCTTCGGTTTCGAGCAGGCCGCTTTCGGTTCGGATGCCGGCGGCGGAGAGCATGGCCAGGCCTTTGCCCGCCACTTGCGGGTTGGGGTCGGCGATGGCGGCGACGACGCGCGATACGCCCGCCTGTATCAGGGCTTCGGCGCAGGGCGGGGTGCGGCCGTAGTGGCTGCATGGTTCGAGGGTAACGTAGGCGGTGGCACCGCGCGCGTTTTCGCCCGCCTGGCGCAGGGCGTGTACTTCGGCATGGGGGCCGCCCGCTTTGAGGTGGAAGCCTTGGCCGACGATTTGGCCGCCGTGTGCGATGATGCAGCCGACGCGCGGGTTGGGTGAGGTGGAGAAGCGGCCTTCGGCGGCGAGGGTCAGGGCGCGGCGCATCATGTCGCGGTCGGTGTCGCTGAAAACGGGGGCGGAGGGTGCGGCGGGGGATGGTGGTCGGGACATGGCGGTCGGTGCGGGTGGTTTTGTTGGCGGAAAGGCCGTCTGAAAGGCGGTTGCTTTGTTGGAGCAGGTGCTTTCAGACGGCCTCGTGTTGCGTACGGGCGTTTTACATCGCTTTTTTCAGCAGTTTGACGTCTTTGAGCGTTTCGGCCAGTGTTGCGTTGTCGGCACTGCTGCTGAAGGCGCAGACGGCGTAGAGGTTGTCGGGGCTGTAGATGTTGATGCAGTTGTGGTTGTTGCCTTCGGCATCGGTGAAGGAATAGTCCATGCGGTTTTCTGTGGCGGCACCGGCTTTCAGGCTGGCAAAACCGGCCTGTTCCAATGCGGTTTTCAGGTTGGCGTAGTATTCTTTGGCGGGTTTGACGGGTTTGCCGGCATCGACGACGGTGAGGGTGATGTCGGTGTTTTCGTCGTATTGTTGAAGGATGGTGCCGGCTTCCGCGCCTTCGGGCAGGGCGTTGCCGCCGAGTTGGTCTTGGAAATTGCCGGTTACGGAGATGCTGACGGCGTTGTCGCTACTGGTCAGGGTTTGCGGTGCGGCGGCGGGCGGTGCGGACGGAGCGTCGGCCGGAGTGGCGGAAGCGGTGTCGGCGGCCGGGACTGCCGAGGCTTGCTGCGGTGTGGCGGCTTGCTGTTCGCAGGCGGTTACGGAAAGGGCGGCTGCGGCCAGCAGGGCGGCAAATTTGATGTTCATGACGGTTTTTCCAAGTGTGTTGTTTTGACAGGCGGTCAGTATAGCAAAATTCGGCCGCCCTTGCTTTTTCAGACGGCATATTAAGATGCAGCCCCGCCGTGGTTGCCTGCGGGGCGTATCGGATGCGTTTATCCGTGGGAAAGGCCGTCTGAAAACCTGAAATACGGTTTCAGACGGCCTTTTTGTCCCGCCTTTATTTTTTGCTCAGGGTCAGGCCTGTCCAGCCGAACAGCAGGGTCAGTATCAGGCTGAGGTAGCAGAAGAAGGCGTAGGGCAGGTAGTTCAATACGGGAACGCCCAAGGCGTTGGCGATGAATACGCCGCAGACGCTCCAGGGAACGAGGGGGTTGATGACGGTGCCCGCGTCTTCCAGTGTGCGCGAGAGGTTGCGCGGATGCAGGCCGAGTTTGTCGTAAACGGGCTTGAAGGTTTCGCCCGACAGCAGGATGCTGAGGTATTGTTCGCCGATTAAGACGTTTACGCCCACGGAGGTGGCCGCCACGCTGGCGGTGGCGCGTCCGGCGGTGGTGAGGAAGCGGCGCATGCCTTCAAGCAGGCTGGGGATGATGCCCAGCGAGAACATCAGTCCGCCAAGACTCAGGCCGAGGATAACGATGGTCTGGGTGAAAAACATGCTTTCCAAACCGCCGCGCGATACCAGTTTGCCGATTTTGTCGAATTCGCCCTCCAGTGAGAAGCCGCTGTAAAACCAGCCGCCGAGTTTGGCCAAATCGGGCGTGCTGTGCAGGTAGGTGATGGCGACGGAAACGGCGATGGTGGCAATCATGGCTACGACGGCATTCACGCGGCGGACGGCCAGTACCACCAGCAGGGCGAACGGTATCAGCGAATAGCCATGTACCAAGCCTGAGGCTTCGAGTTGTTGGCGGAACACGGCGGTGCTGTTCAAGTCGTTGGCCGCGGCGGCGGGCAGCAGCCAGCCGGTAAACAGGGCGGTGAGTATCCAGGCCGGAACGGTGGTGTAGGCCATGTTTTTAATGTGTTCGAACAAATCGATGCCGACAATGGAGGCGGAAATGCCGGTGGTGTCGGACAGTGGCGACATTTTATCGCCGAAAAACGCACCTGAAACGATTGCGCCCGCCGTCATCGCCAAATCGGCGTGGAAGGCTTCGCCCATGCCGATAAAGGCCACGCCGACGGTGGCGCAGGTGGTCAGGCTGCTGCCGATGCTGACGCCGATCAGCGAGCTGAGGACGAAGGCGGAAAGATAGAAATATTCGGGCGAAATGAAGCCGAAGCCGTAATACATCAGCGTGGGAATCGAGCCGGACATCATCAGCGCGCTCACCATCAGGCCGATGAAGAAAAACAGGTAAACCGCGCCCATGCTCTGACTGAGCGAGGCCACCATGCCGCGCTGCATGTCTTCATATTTCAAACCGCGCAGCAGGCCGTACACCAAGAGGGCGGTAATGGCGGCGATGATGGTCATATGGGGCAGCCAGCCCAAGGCGATAATGGTATAGCCCATGGCGGCCACGACTGCCGCCGCAACGGCGAAAGCTTCTTTGCGCGGCATCTCAAGCAGGGGTTTGAAGGCAAACACTGGTTTCTCCGTCTGAAAAAGCAATAACAAATGAATGATGTATTGTAGCCGATTTACATGACGTTTACCCGACTTATCTCTCTTTTTACCCGTTTGAAGGCATTTGGCGGGCGGCGTTCGGCCTGCGGGGCGGTTTCAGACGGCCTGAAACCGCCGATCCGGCCTTTGCATTTTTGGATAAAACTTGACATTTCCTTGCAATCGCAACACTATGCCGTGCATGCCGCCGCAACGTCCGTGCTTTTTTGCCCTGAGGATGCGGCCCGTCTCTTGAAAAATACATTGTAAAAAGGCTTTACGACCATGACCCAATCTTCCCATGATCCTTATGCCAACTACCGCGAGCTGACGCTGCGGGGCATGATACTCGGCGCGCTGATTACCGTCGTGTTTACCGCGTCCAACGTTTACCTCGGCCTGAAAGTCGGCCTGACTTTCGCTTCGTCGATTCCGGCGGCGGTGATTTCGATGGCGGTTTTGAAGTTTTTCAAAGGCAGCAATATTTTGGAAAACAATATGGTGCAGACGCAGGCTTCGGCGGCGGGTACGCTTTCGAGCATTATTTTCGTCCTGCCCGGCCTCTTGATGGCCGGCTACTGGAGCGGTTTCCCGTTTTGGCAGACCGCGCTGCTGTGTATGGCGGGCGGTATTTTGGGCGTGATTTTCACCGTTCCGCTGCGTTATGCGATGGTGGTGAAAAGCGATTTGCCTTATCCGGAAGGTGTGGCGGCGGCTGAGATTTTGAAGGTCGGCAGCCATGAAGAAGGACAGGATGAAAAAGGCGGCAGCGGCATCAAAGAACTGGCGACCGGCGGCGCGCTGGCAGGTGTGGTGAGTTTCTGTACCGGCGGCTTGCGTGTGGCGGCCGACAGCGCGAGTTATTGGTTTAAGAGCGGTGCGGCGATTTTCCAACTGCCGATGGGCTTTTCGCTGGCTCTGCTCGGCGCGGGCTATTTGGTCGGGCTGACGGGCGGTATCGCCATCCTGTTGGGCATCTCGATTGCCTGGGGCGTGGCCGTGCCGTATTTTTCGTCCGGCGTTCCGCAGCCTGCCGATATGGAAATGGTGGCGTTTGCGATGAAGCTGTGGAAGGAAAAAGTACGCTTTATCGGCGCGGGCACCATCGGTATCGCGGCGGTTTGGACACTGTTGATGCTGCTCAAGCCGATGATAGAAGGCATGAAAATGTCGTTCAAAAGCTTCGGCGGCGGTGTGCCCGCAGCGGAACGCGTAGAGCAGGACCTATCGCCTAAGGCTATGATTTTCTGGGTGTTGTCCATGATGCTGATTTTGGGCGTATCTTTCTATCACTTTATCGGCGATTCGCACATTTCCGGCGGCATGGCTTGGTTACTGGTGATTGTGTGTACGCTTTTGGCTTCTGTCATCGGCTTTTTGGTTGCCGCCGCCTGCGGTTATATGGCAGGCTTGGTCGGTTCGTCTTCCAGCCCGATTTCGGGCGTGGGGATTGTGTCGATTGTGGCGATTTCGCTGGTGTTGCTGCTGGTGGGCGAGTCGAACGGTTTGATGGCGGACGAGGCCAACCGTAAGTTCCTGCTCGCGCTGACGCTGTTTTGCGGTTCGTCCGTTATCGCGGTGGCTTCGATTTCGAATGACAACCTGCAGGACTTGAAAACGGGTTATCTGGTAAAGGCGACGCCTTGGCGGCAGCAGGTGGCGTTGATTATCGGCTGTATCGTCGGCGCATTTGTGATTTCGCCGGTGTTGGAGTTGCTGTATGAAGCCTACGGCTTTACCGGCGCGATGCCGCGCGAAGGCATGGACGCGACGCAGGCCCTGGCCGCCCCGCAGGCGACTTTGATGACGACGATTGCCACAGGTATCTTCTCGCACAATCTGCAATGGGATTATATTTTTATCGGCGTCGGTATCGGCGTTGTGCTGATTGTGGTTGATTTGGTGTTGAAAAAATCGTCCGGCGGCAAGCTCGCGCTGCCCGTATTGGCGGTGGGCATGGGTATTTATCTGCCGCCGTCGGTGACTATGCCGATTGTGGCGGGTGCGCTGTTGGCGGCGGTATTGAAGTATGCGGTCGGCAAAAAGGCGGAAAACCGCGAAGGCCGTCTGAAAAACGCCGAACGCATCGGCACGCTGTTTTCGGCAGGCCTGATTGTCGGCGAAAGCCTGATCGGCGTGGTAATGGCCTTCATCATCGCCGTTTCCGTGACCAACGGCGGTTCGGACGCGCCGCTCGCGCTTGATTTGGAAAACTGGGATACGGCGGCAAAATGGCTGGGCTTGGGCTTTTTCGCAGCCGGTGTCGCACTCTTTGCCCGACTGGTGTTGAAGGCAGGGCGCGAAGCTTAGTGCTTTAAATAGGAGAGGCCGTCTGAAACAGAGCTTTCAGACGGCCTTTTGTCGTAAAACAGCTGCTTTGGGCAGATGCTAATCTTACGCTAATCCATTGGGCGTATCATGCCCCTTGCCGTACGCAACGGCTGATAACATCACGCCGACACAAGGCGCAACCGAAAAGGAAGAACGATGAAATTCAAACATACTCTGATTGCCGCCCTTTCCGCCTTTCCGCCTTTGCCCTGCTGGCCGCCGCGCCCGCCTTCGCCGACGATGACGATTGGTACGATGATGATGACTACCGTCCGCGTTACAGCCAAAGCTATAAGGCGAAAAGATCCAAGTATGCACATGGCCGCTACATCAGCTATGAACAGGCGAGACGCGCCGCACTCTCCCGTATCGGCGGGCGTGTAAAAGACATTGATTTCGACCGTGATGACGGTTATCCGCATTATGATGTGGAAATTATCAAACGCGGGCGCGAATACAACGTGAAGGTCGATGCCCGTACCGGTCGCGTGGTTTCAGTCCGCCGCGACGACTAAACCGGATGGAAATAAGGCCGTCTGAAAACCTGAAATACGGTTTTCAGACGGCCTGTTTTTATATTTGCGTTTAACGCCTTTCCTGCTTCCGTATCAGCCATACCGCCCATGCGGCGAAGGCTGCGGTGGGCAGCATGGCGGCGGCAAAGGCGGGTACGCCGTAGAGCTGGCTGGTGAAGCCGAACAGCCGTCCGGCGAAATGGAAGGCCAGTCCGAGGCAGATGCCGGCGAAAAGTTTCAAGCCCATGTTGCCGTGGCGGGTGGATTGCGGGGTGAAGGTGAGTGCGACCAAAGCCATGACGACGGTGGCGACGGGGTACATGAGCTTGCGCCACCATTCGATTTTGTAGTTGTCGGCCTGTTGCTTGTTGTCTTCAAGATGCTTGATGTAGGCGGTCAGCGCGGTGAGTGACATTTGGTTGGGATTGACCAGCAGTACGTCGAGCAGGCTGCCGCGTATGCCCGCCTGCCAGTATTCGCCGTCGTGTTTTTCGGTACGGACGCGGTCGCCGTCCAAGATGCTGCGGCGGACGTTTGCCAGTTTCCAGCTTCCGTCTGCCGCGATGACGGCGGATTCTGCCTGCCAGCTTTCGGCCAGTTTGAAGTTTTGGTCGTGGCGGAAGACTTTGATGCCGCGCAGGCTTTGGTCGGGCAGCATTTCGCGCACGTTGATGATGTTGTTTTGCTCTTTAATCCACAGCCCTTGCGCGCCGGTGCTGATTTTGCCGTTTTTGGCCGTGGTTTTCAGGTTTTGGGCGTAGCGGTTGGCGGCGGGGGCGACGCTTTCGCCCAGAAGGGCGGTGGCGGCGGCGAATATCAGGCCGAACCCGAGCAGGATGGCGATGA
>ERZ773077.2113-NODE-2113-length-13073-cov-9.249347_pt1 | contig 13073 bp, 7 predicted proteins | sample MGYA00580612_ERZ773077 | MGnify/ENA primary metagenome ERZ773077 (study PRJEB29015, sample SAMEA2737971) | human oral metagenome | biome: human oral; feature: human-associated habitat; material: dental | place: China | collected 2021 ...
TATACAAGAAATTTAAGCACTTTTTGATCATTCAGACTATAGTCTTTCACTATATGTATATATATAAAATCCATACAGAGGTATGGATTTGCATATTTAAAAATATACATTTATGCTACCAGCCAAGCGGAACTCTTTCAAATTGACAACCTAAGCGTCGCAATTCTTTTTGACGGTCCTCATAGTAGGGGAGAGAAATACCTGTAATGGCCACATAAGGGTGATCTTTTAAGTGCAGGCTGACAGACGAGGTAAAGTGATAGACCTGAACGAACTCGTATTCTTGAAAGAGTTGGGCTAGAACATCTTCAAAGATCAGGTCCGTCTCCAAGTAGGTCACATCAGGGATAGTGAAGGTTTCCTTGGGATGGGGTAGATAGAGGTCAATGGCCAAGGCCTTGGCATAGGTGCTGATAAAGCGGATGGAGATTTGGTCATCCTCTTCAGAGAACTTTTGTCCCAGCAGGACCTTGACCGTCTTGCCATTTGAAACTGGGGCTTGAGGCAGGTCAAAAAAATACTCCAGATAAACCAGCTTTTCTCTAGCTACGACATGGTAGTCACTACGATAGAGGGTATAGTGCTTTTCCGTCCGCTCAATCAAATCATCTCTGGTCAAGCCCAAAGAACCCACCTGACTGGGTTGAAGAGGGAGGGCATACATTCCCAAAGGGTAAATATCCGCATAGCCATCATCGAAACTCATGAGGTGCTGGTAAGTCGAACTAGCAACCAAGTCCAGAATCAAGCTATTGTCAAAACTAGCATAAAAGATGGTGTCATAGTCTCCGGCCAGCTCTTGACAAATCTGAGCCAAGTCCTCTGCCGTCTGAGGATAGTGAACGTGGTCAAAACCCTTGGCATAATGCTCCTGACGAGCATTTTTTACAGGACTGACATAAAGGCTGACAAATTCCTGATCAGGATAGAGTCCTTTGATATGCTGGGCAATCTTGGCCTGCAAGGGCGTTGTGGCAATGATGAGGTGTTTCATCTCTTTGATTCTCCTAGGTGGTGATGATGCAGCAAGGTCTCAACGACTTCAAAGTCCAAGGCATCGTCGATATCATAAGAATAGAGTTTGGGCATTTCATAGGCTACTGTCTTATCTGTGTAAAAGGTCTCATCTAGTAGGTAATGATCCTTGCGAGAAATCCAGATACTACCGTTGGGATAGTAATAGACAGGTTCTTTCTGCCGAGCATAGTGCTTGGAAACCTGAGGCGGATGGATAAATGACGACTCCGCTAATTGCAAGTAAAGACTACGACTCTTGTCCGCCTTAACACAGGAAATCAAATGGTCGGCGCCAGACTGACAGTAGAGCTGGTAGGACTCGATAAGATGCTCTACTTCTCTCAGGGGTGAAGTCACCTGTAGATTCACAAAGACCTGCTCTTCCTCAAAGGGCTGTAAAAAGTCGCGTAAGGTTTCTAAGCTAGAGGTTGTTGATAGGGCCAATTCTTTTGGTCTGTGGATACAACGAATCTCTGGATAGGCTTGGCGACAGAGTTCGAGATAGGCTAGTGAGTCTGAGGAGACCCAGATGTCACTAAATAGCTTGGAGGCTAGAGCGACTTCTATGGTATAGAAAACCAAGGGTTTGCCTGCTAGCGGTTTGATATTTTTATCCACTAAGCCGCGTGACCCCGAACGGATTAAAATGACAGCTATGGGTTTAGATGTTGCTTTCATATAGTCTTCCTAGAAATGAGATAAAAAGAGCAGATAAAGTAGTAATGATGCTATTTAACCAAGGATTGGGGTTGGCAAAAAGGCCACTGTAATGATAGAGAACCAAGGCTCCTAGACTAAAGACCAGATAGATTTTGGCTAACTGTAAGTTCGGTCTTTTGAGGAGTAAAACCAAGAGGTACAATCCACCTATCACACCTAAAGTCAGACCCATAAAACCGTTAATCCATTCGTAGATAGAGTAGATTTCTGCACTCATGAGTAAGAGGCAGAGGAGCTAGGACAGACCTGCTAAGACAAAGGATAGGAGGCTTGGCGACCAGCGAATTTTTGTCCAAGCGAAATCCAACTTCAAGCAGGTCACGATTGCATTCATACTAGAAGAAACTGTGGATTGACCTGCTGCCAAGAGAGCCAGCATGATGAAACTACCAAACCAAGGTGCCAGACTCTCCCGAGCGTAAGCAATGAGGACAGGATTGGTCGATCTGGTAGCGAAATTTTCCTGACGAATCAAGCAGCCAATCAGATAGAGTAGACTAGCAATCCCAAAGGACAAGAGTCCCTGTAGCCATAAGATTTTTCCAATCTTCTGACGCCCTATTTTGCTATTAAAACGTTGGACGATATCCTGCGAAGAAACGTAGGAAAACAAGCTACTAAAACCTGCTCCTGCAACTAAGATAAAGACCATCTTCCCATCCAGAGTCTCTGCAAAGTGAGATAGCTGTTGACTGCTATTCACGACTAAACCAGATTGGGCAATTCTTGGTAGAAAGAGGGCCAATATAGCCAGTAGAACCAAGCCTTGAAAGAAGTCCGTCCACAGCACAACCCAGAGACCACCCCTTGCCAGATAATAGACCGTCAAAAGAAGGAGTAAACCTGACAAGACCAGCTGATTGATAGGAATAAAGGGTGCTAAGGCCTGAGACAACAAGTAGGTCACCACTGCTATTCGCCCCAACTGGTAGAGGATGAAAAGTCCTGAAGCCAGTGAACGAATGCCAGCCGATTGAAACTTATCCTCTAAAAGATGATAGGCTGTCTCATAGTTTCCCTTTTGATAGAGGGGCAGAAAATAGCGATGAGCTAGTGGAATGGCTAGAAAGATGCCACACTGGGCAAACCAGAGATAGGACCTACCTGTATAGGCATTCCCCACCAGAGTCAGAAAGGAAATGGGGCTGAGTAAGGTCGCAAAGACTGAGAAGGCCAAAACCGTCACTGGAACAGCTTTCTTAACCTGATAATAGTCCTCTTCGCTCCCTTTTTTCCAATAGGCAATCCAGGAAATCAAGTAGAAATAGAGCAATAGGGTGACTAGAATTCCCAACATCCTAGAAGTTCCTATCTAATAGTTCTCTGTATATTTGAGCTACTTTTTCCAGAGAATAGCGAGAGGCTAAGGCTAGATTTTTTTCATTCGATAGATAAAAATCAGGCTCTTCCATCTCTTCTATCTTTTGAATCAACTCTGATTTGGTTTTAAACAAGTTGATGGCATTGGACTGGCCAGCATAGAAACGATGGGCAATCTCCACATCTGATAACAAGGCTAACAAACCTTGACTCAAGGCTTCAACACAGGCGTTGGCAAATAACTCTGTGTAACTTGCAGACAGATAGCATTGGTGCATATGATAAGGCACTTCGTTAACGATACCTTTAAAGTGAATGGTTGGCGGAAGATCATATTGATTCTGTAATTCTGCTAGACGTTCCTCTGAGCCACCATAAAAGGTAATCTGGGCCTTGGAGCCACGTTTGTAGAGTTCGATAAAAGCTTCAATGACAAGTTCAACGTTCTTACCTTCTCCCATATGACCCACCAAGCAATAGTCCAAAACAGGTCCGATTTTTCTTAGCTGACCTACTTTTTCTGTAAACATTGGTGGTAAAAACTTAGTGTCATACCCTTGTTTCGCCAAAGTATCAGTCAAAACTTCACTGGCAACTAGGTATTTGTTTGTCTTGCGCAGATTGGCGAGGCGTAAATCTCGCATGACATTTTCATGGACGACTTCATAATAATTTTTATCCGTGTTTTCCATGTAACGCCAAAGGCTGGGTTTGGGTACGATTTGTTGGTCACGGATAAAGAGGTCGGTTTGCTGGGCCCATTTGGCTAAGAACTTCACTAACAAGTCCTCTTCAGAACGGATTTCTCCTCCTATGCGGTAGATGTATTCTGGGTAAAAGATGGTTACAGGAGAGGGTTCTTTGAAGGGATCGATAAAGCGTCCTTCCAGGGCCAGTTCTCCATTTTCATGATACCAACGAAGTTCCTTCTCCTTGAAATCTTCAAACAAGAAGGGACCCTTGGTGTAGTAATATCTCCCCGAGCCATCTCCTAAGGTAACTGAGGCCACAAAACCATCTTCATTGAGCTCCACCTGATCTCCGTCTGCTAGCGTTAGACTTTCTGGTCTCACTGATAAGTCTGCATGGCCTATATCTGAAAAACTATGCGGAACACATATCAGTTCTTTTTCTAAAAATCCTAACTTGATCAAGTCTTTCTTCCAGTCAGGACGAAGCTGAGGGCTCGAAACAAGGTGGACATATTCCAAACCCAGATGTCGCGCTATATGGGCTCGATAGACCTGGGTACTCTCAAAGCCATAGCGATGGATTTCCTTGACTGGATGGATAGTGACAATTCTCAACATGCTATACACTCTTTCTCTCTTATTTTCTACTTACAAAGGAAAAACCACCCTCACAAAAAGGTGAGGGTGGTTCATCCGTTACAATGCTTGGGGATTTCCTAGCAAGTTCCCCCTCAAAAGGACTTTATGCTATTCTATCACAAAGACTGACCATCTGCAAGATAGACTGGATTAGACAGGATAGCGTGGGGGAGTTTTCTTATTGTTTATAAATCGATTCTCTGAAATCATCTGTGCTACGTAGGTAGGCATTGTAGATTTTTTGTTTTAATAAGTGGACCCAACTTGCAGGAGCGTGGCTTGTCGTACGGTCAATGTTAGCCACATCTTTTGCCACTGCTTGATCGATGAGTTCTTGCATTTGAGCAGCTGAACGAATTGTAATCTCCTTGCTGCTGTTTGGTACACCAAGTTCATACTGAATAGTGATTGGTTTCAACTGGTCTTGCTTGCGAATACGTTTATTAAACATATCCTTCTTGAAATCAGCCCATGAACCATATTGGTTGGCAAAGACATTTTTCAAGACGAGACTATCAGTGATGAGGCCCACATCTTTCCTAAGCCAATCTGAATAGGTAATGTCCCCGTTTCGTTTAGCTTCTTCTGCATATTGGTTGGATACATATGGTAAGAACCCATCTTGATAACCTTTTTCTGCCAACAATTCGTAGGCTGTCTTTCTAAACATGATGTCACCAGGCGCACCCTTTGAATTACTGAGGGCAGCATAAATCGGTGAGAACATGCTGATCAGATGATAGCCATTACGAGTATAGTCGCTCTTATCACGGTAAGCCCGACGGTTGATGATATCATTGTCAATCAAGGCATCCAGACTGGTTAGTTTACTTACTTCAGCATCTGTCAATGGACGAACAGAATTTCCAGCATGAGTTTGTTTATGGTACTTGTCCTCAATGTAGAAATTCTCTATTTTTCTAAACCATTTTTTCTTAACATCATTTGACTTAGTTAAAATGGCATTGGCTTCCATAGCATCCAAGGTATACAAGACATCGTACATACCGTGAACATACTCTTGCAAGGCTGCGGCTGATGTGAAGCGGCTTGTCGGGTCATAAGTATGCAAGCGAGTTGATGAATCCTTATCCCCTTTATAGAGAGTATTCAAGACAATAGCATCCTTATCTAGACTGTCAGCAGATTGCAACAGGCCTAAGGCATACAACTCTGCTCCCAATCCTTCACGACGACCTTTTCCTTCAAAGTAAATATGTCCGTCAGAATTATGAACCATTTCATGAGTATAGACTGATGTTCCGTATTTATCCAACAAGCGGTCGCTGACATAGTGGACCTCAGAACCGTTGGCATAGGCTCCAGCTCCTTTGCTTTCCCCATACCACTTACCAGTTGGTCCAAAGAAGTTGTAGATAGAATCAATAGCCTTATCAGACAGGGTAGCCCAGTAATAATTACTATTGCTATCTTTCATACCAAAGCCATCTGAAACCATGACTGAACGGAAGAGTTTTTCTTTGTATTCCGGTGAAAGGAGATGGTACCAGATATCGTAGTGGTCTCGTTGCCATTCAGCCGACTGGTCAACCTTAGCACGGACATACTGACGCAATTCTTCTCCTGATAAGACTGTATTATTAACACGGTCACGGTAGCGTTCGTAGCCACCAAAGGCCAAGGTAGAAAGATTTGAAATCACATAAACATCTTCTTCTGGCAATGTTAATAAAGGTAGGAGCATGTTTTTTACTTTCCAACTTGGTGCCGTAATACGATCATAGACTCCCAGTGTATAGTTACTATCTGGTGTAGCTGACTCTTGTTTAGCACGCACTTCTGGAATCGCTGACTTACTCTCTACTATATAGGCCTTGGTATTCGTCTTCAACCATTCATTATTGGTTTTAGTTGGTAGGAAGAGTTTTCTGTAAGACTCTAGTAAATCCGTCACTGTCTTGCGACCTTTTGCAGCAGCCAGTGTTGTTTCATAGGCACTTATATTATTTGATGCTTTGAGATTTTCCATACCGCTCTGACCTAGTGCAATGATAGTATCTAATGTTGAAGCTGTGCTATTGCCATCAAAGTCAAACTTATAGGTATTGAGGTCCTTGGTATTGATGTGATCGTAGTTGATATTGTACCAGCGATTGAGGTAGGTCAAACCAAGCAAGAAAGCTTCCTTGTTGTTCTTGATTTTCTCGCTGATGTAGGTTGCTACACTATCTCCCATCGTATTGATAGACTTGTCCATGGCTAGCACTTTACGGAGATGTTCGCCGATATTGGATTTAACTTTTTCAAATTCTTTGTCCAAATATAGCGAATCAAGCGACGCATCTACCTCAATACCCAGAACTCTTCTCATGGCTGCTGAGTTATATTCGACCCCTTGCAAATCTGCTAGGACCTGATTGGTCACTTTCGTATAGTCAGATAGAAAGGCTTCTGGTGTAAAGATAAAGTTTTTTCCTGCTACGCTGTACTCTGCAATTTGTGTATTTTTGAAGTCATCTTTGTAGGTGACATCTAGATAACTGATTGTATTGTCAGCAAAATGCAACATCAGTTTATTGATAGCTACTTTATTGGCCTGAATATCTGTGATGATGTCATTGTCCTTCATTGGTACGACATCTAGCAGTTCTGTAGTATAGAGCTTATCAGTAGAATCAACTTGATTTCCATAGTGAACCACTAGCTCTTTATTATAGAAAGGCATCAATTTCTCAATATTGTGATAAGCAACTTTTCGACTAGCTTGGCCTTGACTTAACTGAGTATAGTCCACACTGTGCTGATTGGCCTTAAGTGTTTGACCTGTATCGTTTAGTGTCACTGTCATCCCATAAGACTGAACCTTTTCTCTGGCCTGGTCTTGGGTGATTGGGGCCGCATAGAGATCAGCCTTCTTGTTCTCAACAGCAGTGCTGGCATCTTTGATGTCCGCTCCCCTGTACTGGTCTCCTGTGATGGCATAACCATCTCCAGCGTTGACCATGCTAACGACATGATGGATACGGCCATTTTGCCATGTAGAACCAGCTATTCCTCCGACTCGTGGATAAGTTGTTGTGTTGAGAATGGTTCCACTTGCTAACGCGTGAGAAACTAAAGCACCACTTTGAACTTTCCCAACAATACCTCCCGCAAATTGGTCATTGTTGCGAGCATTGCTAGAAATATTTGCATCAACTGCGACCTTATCAATCTTAGCCTTATTACCAGATAAGAGCCCTGCTATACCTCCCACATAGTAAGGAGAAGCATCCGTATGCTTAGCCTGAATGCTACCTGTAAATGAACTATTGGTTATTTCTGTATCTTGAGCCTTGGCTACCAAACCTGCAACTGACTTGCTACCTGACAATTGACCTTCTACAGCTACATTACTAATCTGGCTGTTAGTAGCCACTTTTGCTAGGCTGGCTGTATCTTCTTGACTCTTAATCGATACTGCTTTAAAATCAATATCTTTCACAGTAGCCTTGGTCAAATTATCAAACAAGGCTGTCTTAAGGTCATAAATCGCAAACGGCTTCCCATCACTCGCACCGATAAGATTACCAGTGAAAGTGCCTGTCACATAGCTGGTTTGTCCCTTTGCTAAGGCCACTTCATCAGCTGTCATATCAGCTCCAAGTTTAAAGGTTCCAGCGAGATTACCTTGCATGGCAGCAATCAGTTTCTTGAAGGAAGTATAGACACCGTCCTTGGCAAGCTTTTGCTTATCAACTGTGAAGCTATAGTTATCCTTGTATGCTGAATCTTTCTCTTGAACCAGTTCATTGAAGGCAACGGTTACCTTGTATTTCCCATCCTCTGTTTCCTTAATAGAGCTAACTGGTAGCAACATTTCTTTCATCTTATCTGATTTGACTTTGACAAAATAAGGTGACAAATCACTTGGTACTTCTGATAAATTCAGATAGCGACGGTAGTGACCATCTTCCTTACCATAGAGCCCCACTTCATCCACATCTTTGATTTCAATTTTCTTATAGTCTAACTGAAAATCTTTCGTTGATACTTCTGTACTTTCCTGATCAGATTGGCCTAGATTATAGGTCAGGTAAGTCTTAAGATTGTATAAGGTATAGTAGTCCAAGCCATCAATCGTTTGTTGGGCTGATGGATCTTTCAAGTTGACCTCTTTGACCAATGTTCCATTTTGGTAAATTTGTGCCTTGGCCTTAACAAAGGCAGACGTTTGGTCATCTAAGTGATAGGTGACTGCTACAGCTTTTTTGCTCTCATCTTTAACAAGATTGGTGATTTCAACTGTTGGTTTGGTTTTAACAAGACTGCCAACCTTGACAATCTCTTTGGTTGGTTCTACTTCTGTACGTGAGATTTCCTTGCTAGCTTCCACCTTACCATCTACGAGATAATCTTCATACTCGATTGTCCGTAAACCGTCTTTTCCTTCCTGAGCAATTTCTCGATGATTTTTTAAGATAGTCGCATCTTCAATTTCTTCCGTTTCATGAGGAATGGTTTCTGTTACTGTACGATGATTACTTGTCAAAGGCAGTTCAGAAAGAGCCTCTGCTACAGCAGCTTCACCCTCGTGACCCTGCTCTTGTGTGCCTTGAGTACTGATTGGACCTGTATAAGACGGTAATTCTGGTTGAACCAGAGATTCGCCTTCATGACCTGACTCTTGCGTGCCTTTAGTGCTAACGGGTTCTGTATAAGACGGTTGTGCTGGTTGAACTAGAGCCTCGCCCTCATGACCTGACTCTTGTGTACCTTGGGTGCTAACGGGTTCTGTATAAGTCGGTTGAACGGGTTGAACTAGGGCATCGCCCTCATGACCCGGCTCTTGGCTCCCCTTTGCTTGCACTACAGTTTCATTGTTTTTTTGTAGTTGAGGCTCTATAGGAGAAGGTGTTCCTCCTTGTTGTTCCTCTATCGTTAAGCTATCTACATTTTCTAAGTTAGACTTGCTGTCATGCGCCTTCTGTTTATCTGATTGCTTAACAACGTCTACTTTATTTTTCACATATCCAATGTATGTATAACCAGGAATATCAACCGGAGCTGGCAAAGCATCTCCTGCTTGAACAGATAGTTGAGTGTTGTAGGCAGCTAGTGTTTCGCTAGTCAAGGCAAGGACAGTTGGAGACAGCAACTGGCTTCCTAGACTGGTTACTAACAAGAATCGACTAATCTTGCTCTTGCCATCACGTCCCTTAAGAACCACTACGACCAGCAAACTAAGGCCTGCCACTAAGGCAGCAGTTCCTAGAGAAGAGCTAGCTCCTGTGTTGGGTAGTACTTGATTTGCTCGATAAACAAGATAGTAGGTAGCATCTGTTTCTTCCGCTACTTGTGGTAGGGATGTAACTAAGAGAGTCTTCTCTTCATCAGTCAAATCCGACTCTAAAACATAAGTATAATTAACGGCATGAGATTCTTGGGCAGATACAGTCTGTAGGCCAGTTCCCATCAAAAAGAAACACGCAACTGCTACAGATACAAGGCCAACTGCCAATTTTCTCAATGAGAAATTCTGTCTTTTTTCTCCACTAGTTTTGAAATTCATATTCCCCTCTTTTTACATTTTTAAATTAGTATATTAATTTATAGCAAAATATACAACTCTTCCCATTATACATCAACTTTTTAAAAGATTCTAGGGATAGATATGCAAATAAGGGAATAATAAAAGGCATTCCTAAAATTAGATACCTAACTTCTGGAACACCTATCATATTTCTAAATTTTTATTTCACAACAAGTTCATAACGTGTCTTACTTGTAAAGGTTTGACCGGCTTTGAGAATGACTTGGTCTTTGAGGTCACTGTGAATGGCATCTGGTAAAGCTTGCGCTTCAAGGGCAATCCCATTGTGCTGTACCATTGGTTTGCCAGCCACAAGTACACTCTCATCCACAAAGTTTGCTGTGTAGACTACAAAACAAGGAGCTTCTGTCTTGAAAAGCAGGAAGCGACCTGAGTTTTGGTCATAAAGGAAACCAGCATTGTCATGTCCTGCAGGCAGAGCAAATGGATGATCCAAACCAGATACGAGTTGGATTTGCTCATCTTCTTCTGCAAAGATATCCTTCAACAAGGCACCATTGTAGATGTGTTTAACCACATCACGATCAGCATCTGGAGTTTTGGCAGGAACACCGTCGGGAGCAATTGGGTAAATGCCTTCTGTGTTTAGTTGGAAGACATGGCGGTCAATCGTCTGCGTGAAATCACCAGACAAGTTGAAATAGCTGTGGTTGGTTGGGTTGACCAAGGTATCTTGATCAGTTGTTACTTTATAGATAACCTCGTAAGCTCCATTTTCTTCTAAGTGATAACTGATCCAAATCTTAAGATTGCCAGGGAATCCTCCTGTCCCATCTGTACGCTCTGTGTAGAGGGTTAAGCCATGGTCACTCACTTCAACTAGTTCAAACAAGCTAGAATCCCAACCAGTTGAACCACTGTGATTACAGTTACTAGCATTATTAACCTCAAGGTCATAGGTCTTGCCATTGAGCTCAAATGTCGCGCCTGCAATACGGCCTGCTACAGGACCTACGCTAGCTCCATGCTTGGGACTATTGCCTACATAGCTATCAAAGTCATCAAATCCCAAAATAACATTGGCAAAATTTCCATCTTTGTCAGGCGTGACATAGCGCAAGATGGTCGCACCATAAGTCATAACCTCAAGCTGGTAGCCACCGTCTGTCTCAAAGCGATAGGCCAAGACATCCTTGCCCTCAATATTTCCAAATACATACTCTGTGTATGCTTTCATTCTGTTCTCCTTTTACTATTTCTCTCAAGCAAACAAACCATAGAAAGCGCCTTGACAATCTATGGTTTGCCTGATGATATACAAATCCTCTTGTCAAGAATTCATAAACACTGTCTTACTTTTGATATTCGTGGATGATCACACCTTGTACCACACGGTTTACGGTACCAGTAGGAGACGGCGTATCTGGTTTATTTTCTACCTTAAGTGAAGTCAATAGGGCAAAGAGTTGGGCATAAACGATGTAAGGGAAGACACGGTAAATATCGTTCAAGACTCCACCACAGCCAAGAGCCACTTCTTTGACATTTTCAAGACCAAAGGCTTGATCACTCAAAAGAACGACACGACGAGCAATCTGGTCACCAGCAACTTCACGAACCAAGTCCAAATCATACTTGCGAGTGTAGTCTGTCGTTGTACCAAATACCAAAACAACTGTATCTTCGTTGATCAATGATTTTGGACCGTGACGGAAGCCAACTGGGCTTTCATACATGGTCGCAACTTGACCAGCTGTTAATTCCAAAATCTTGAGCTGAGCTTCATGAGCAAGGCCGAAGAAAGGACCTGCACCCAAATAGATAACACGATTAAAGTCTAGGTCAACCAACTCTTTGACATCTTCAGCGTTATCTAGGACCTTACGGGCAAGGCTAATCACAACTTCAAAACGTTCAGCTTTAACAGCAAATTCTGTAGGATCAAAAACCAAGAGTGCTGTCAACATCATAGATGTAAAGCTAGAAGTCATAGCAAATCCAGCGTCATTAGAGGCCGCTGGTTGCAAGAGCAAGAGATTGCGGTCATCGCCATGAGCTTGAAGAGCCAATTTCCCTTCTGCAGCACATGTAATGGTCACTTGATAGAGGTCATCAACCAAGGCTTTAGCCAAATCAACTGTCGCCACACTTTCAGGTGAATTCCCACTACGAGCAAAGGATACAAGGACAGTTGCCACATCTTTTTTCAGATAGATTTCTGGATTGGCTACAATATCTGTTGTCGCAATGGCATTAAAGTTCCATTTGCGCTCGTCATAGACTTCCTTAAAGTATGGTACCAAGGTATCTCCCACATAAGCAGAAGTACCAGCACCCGTCAAGATGACCTTGATATAGTCATGTTTATCAGCGATCCCTTGCAGAAAGGCTGCAATTTCTTCCCGTTTCGCTTGATAGGCTTCAAAAGCCTCTTTCCATACATCAGGCTGTTGGTAGATTTCACGAGTCGTGATTTCTGCACCCAGTTCAAGTAATTCTTCTTTTGTGTAATTTAGCATAGAGTTCCTCTAATCTATTATTGTTTCATTCCTATTGAAAATATGGGAATGGGATTGACTCCCACTCCCATGTATATTCTATACAAGCTGTTCTAACGATTTAGCCGTTATCACATCTTATTGAATTGAGTTCCAACTAAAATCTTGGGGAAAAAGACCGATTATCGTCGGAGCATCGCTCCATCCTCCTATCGCCTATTTTCCCTGTGATTTTTACGTTGTCACATCGTATACTCAATGAAAATCAAAGAGCAAACTAGGAAGCTAGCCACAGGCTGTACTAAAGTACGGCAAGGCGACGCTGACGTGGTTTGAATTTGATTTTCGAAGAGTATTATTCGTCTTCGTCATCATCGAAGCCAGCTAACAGATCATTGACTTTTACAATGCTTTCTGCAGCACGGCTCTTATAGTCCGCATCTGCACCTGTAAGGCTCGCATTGATAAATTCAATCACCATTGGCAGATTCATCCCTGCGTAGAGTTCAATGTCGCGACCTTCCATAATCAAGCGGCTCACCACGTTACATGGTGTACCACCGAGAAGATCCGCAAAGACTAGGAAATCATCCAAACCTTCGATAGCAGCTTCAAATTTAGCAGTAAATTCTTCGGGACCATCTTCTGGAAGAAGAGCCACTGCATGAATGTTGTCCTGTGGACCCATAATCA
>ERZ773077.2116-NODE-2116-length-13067-cov-9.814709_pt1 | contig 13067 bp, 13 predicted proteins | sample MGYA00580612_ERZ773077 | MGnify/ENA primary metagenome ERZ773077 (study PRJEB29015, sample SAMEA2737971) | human oral metagenome | biome: human oral; feature: human-associated habitat; material: dental | place: China | collected 2021 ...
GCCGGACGTCAATAATGATCTGCGGGAGCACTATTTAGTGATCCGCGACGTGGCGGGCGAAGATTTGGAAAACCCCAACCTGGACCCCAATTCCATGGAGTTTTTTCGCTACGCCGACCTGGTGATTTTCCTGTTCGACCCCACCCGGGTGCGTAGCATCGCCCCCTACCTGGAGGGCATGTATGCCCGGCAAAGCCAAACTGGTGGGGAGCCGGAGCGCGTGCTGGATAATATAGCTCGATTGATTGGTGACGAGCGGCCCAAACTCGCGGTGACGATTGCCAAGTTCGATATTTTGCAGTCGCTGGCGAAAAAGAGCGTGCAGGATAATAAGTGGAAAAGCATCATGGCCAATGAGGGGGCGGCGTTTAGCCGCGACACCGGCTGGAGCTACCAGTACCACAACCAGTGGATTCTGCACCTGGAAATCCAGTCCCTGCTGCGGAAATTTGAGGCCCACGAGCTGCTCAATACGATCGAGGAATTATACGCTAACGAGCCCAGCAAATACTCCTATTTTGCGGTGTCCGCGCTGGGTGAAGCCCCGAAAGGCCAGGATTTAGACCGCAAGGGCATCGCCCCCTATAGGGTGTTGGACCCGGTGCGGTGGCATTTGGGCCGGTTTGGGGTGCTCATGGGTAAGGAAGACACATATCAATGAGTCAACAACATCCGTTTGACGACCCCTTCGCCGCCGACCCCGGGCCGGCCACATACGTGCCCTCTGCGGGGCATGATTATTCCCGCTCGGTGGTCAGCCATACCGGCCGCAGTTTCCGCCCCGGGTTTCGCGCCACCTCGGGGTTGAACGCGCCACTGTTATTGTGGGCCGCCAGCGCCTGCTACATGCTGGAATTATGCTATATCCTGTGGCTGGTGTACCAGGTTTATGAGGAATCCCACAGAATTAATTCCATTGCGGCCGCCCTATTATTCCTCCTCATCGCCGGGGTGACGACACTGGTGGTGGGCATGATGAAAGCCCAACTGTGGGGCAGGTGGGGGCTGGTCGCGGTCACCATAGTGGGGATTCTCGTCGTGGTGGTTCCCGACCTGTGGCCGATCACCCTGTTGGGCATCGGCGGGGCGATTCTCGCGTGGCTGCCGAGCAATAAATACTGGTTCGGCTACCGGTAGCCCATGCTTTACGACGCCCCAAGGTGCCCAGCCATGAGCTCATGAGAAGGTATTACTGTGGCACGACGATACAGTCAGATTGATCCGTGGTTTCTTCAACGTGGTTACAAACGTACCGGTACCCGCATGTGTTATTACCGGTTGAAGCAGGGTGATTTATTATTTCGGCTATCCATTACTGCTTCGCCGTCGAAGTATGATCATACGAAATGGCGTACACATATCACATATTATGCGTCGTTACCAAAGTTTGGGAAGTTGCATGTGGAGTTGTTGAAGAATAGCAGCTTTTCGGTGCCACCAACGGGTGCTAATAGCAAGTTAAAAGGTGCGTTTGCGATATCTAGAAATTATGATGTTTATGCTCAACGTGGGTTTCCATGGGCGAAGAATTCTCTTCGCTTAGAGAACGAGACGATTGGCCCAGCGTGGCGTAATTTGTTGCGGCAGTTTGACCACGATTTACCCATAGCGTGGGCGGATTTGAGTGTCGCCGATGATCTTTACGAGCAGATGTTCCAGAGTAAATATTGGGCTTGGTACGATTTACTCCATGGGCAGTTATTCACGTTGCTGCACCAGCAGCGGTGGGATGATGCCCTAAACCACGTTCATTCCTGGACCGAAAAAGACATTAATGAACAAGGCTTAGATGAAGAACCAGGCAAATGGACCGCCCAGGAGGAGTTGGACAACGCCATTCGGTTGGTGACGGAATACGTCGAAAAGCACCGGAAATAGGGGAGGGGAGTGACGCCCGCGCCTTGGGGCGTCGACAAGCTCACAATTTATGCTGGGCGCGCAACTTCAACGCATCATTGAAATAGCCGATCGAATCATATAAATCCGCAGCCTCATTCAAAAGAGTGATGCGCGATCGTTCCTGGCCCGCCTCCTGGCACAACCCCGCCAACTCGATACGCGACAGGATATAATTCACCTGCGACTTCGTATCCAACTGGTTAAACGGGAACTCCTTAGGGATCGACAGCAATAGGTCCGCGGCCTGCACCTTATTCTTAAACCACGAACTCAACTGGGAAAAACTACGAGTCGACCACAAAGCCTGGGCAATCACCTCGGTGTAGCCCTGCTTGAGCAGCTCGCGGGAATACCGGTAGGCGTCCTCCGCCGCCGCCAACGCCGCCACATTATCCCTACTCAATTGTGCCCAACGTATCTTCTTATTGGCGGCATCCAGCGACGTGGTGTAATCCTCCATCCGGGCCGCATACGTCCGCAACAGGTCGAACCTACGCAACGCATCCAACTTATCGCGCCGGGGATCAAACTCCAGGGTTGCGAACTGCTGCAACGCAAAATACGCGGTCCGGTCGCTCAAAAGCTCATATATGCCCACCGGTGCCGTGGACAATAGCGCATACCAACCCGCCAAGGCCGCATCATAATCCGAATACTGCTCCTTATTATCAGAGCGGAACAGTCGCTTATTCATGCCCGAATCAATATCCCCAAGAAACCGGATACTGGCGGGCCGATTCAACCGCAATTCATTTTGCGCAACTTTAATGATAAGGGGGATGAGTTCCGAGACATCCGTTGCGCTCATGCCATCGAAATCCTGGATGAAATCGGATGCCGTCACCCCCAATGGGGTTAGCGCGAGCCGATTATTCACTAATGCGTCACCAAAATACTTGGCAATATTGACCCCGGTAGTGGCAGTGCGTGATGGTGCCGCCTGCTGTGGTTGCTGCGACGGGTCGGCGTTAGGCTCGGCGGCAGCGGCGGCGCGGGCGTCATCGGAATCGGTGGCGTATTCCATTATGTCTTCCGCCAAGCCCCCCTCCCAATCCCGTTGATCGGCGGCCTTCTTGCCCTCCAGGAGCGTCACCAACGCCTCAATATCGACCGGCCAGGTGTCAGTGCGCTCCTGCAACCTGTACACGTGTTCGATAATGGCATCGGCCTCCCGGTAATCCCCGGCATCAATCAGGCTGCGAATATGGTGGGCAAAACCCAACAATATTTCCGTTAACGTGTTCGAATACACGCCGTGGGTGATGCGCACCGACCCCATCCAATACAACACCTCTTCGGGGGTGGCCTTCACCGGGAGATATTTGTCCTGCAATATTTGGTTGAGCATGAGCCCATCCTTGCTGCGGCTCTCTAATATCTCGGCCAGATAGTTGAAATGCTCGGGAAAGTATTCCAGCACGTCGGCCGGCAATTGGTGCGGGTCGATAAAAATAAGTGGGGCGAAAGCCAACACCGATTCGGGGTAGGGGCGTTTGAGACACCGGTAAAAATTATTCACCATCAATTCAATATCAGTGTCACCCGTAATGATCGGTGGTGGTTCTACAATCCCTCGCATGAAACATAATTTTAAAAGAAAATCGGGCCCAAAGCCCACCTTGACCCCACAAAGACCCCAACAGTGTGTCACCAGCCGCCGTCACCATCCCCGTGCTGCCACTATGCCACCCGTCGGTGCGACGCGGCCCGCCCATCATGCCCATGCCACCCCGCATTCTAGGGGAGGCAGAATGTCATGGGTTGCGGGGGATAATCATGAGCGGGTCGCCCGCATTAATATGCCCCGGCAGCGACACCTTGGGCGCCGGCTTGAACGACCTGGACGCCCGATAATTAGTGATGACCACCGGCGAAGAAATATCCCCACCACCAGCATTATTAATGGCATCCAGGTCGAATTCACACAGCAAATCCCCGGCGGTGACCTGCTCGCCCACGCCCACCGCAACCCGGAAATGCTTACTGCTCAACTTCCACGTTTTAATACCAATATGGATGAGGATCGTGACCTCCGGGCCGGCATCCGCGCCCCCAGCACCATTAGGGTTGAGCGCCTTGATCGTGTACGCATACCCAAACGAATTAATGGCCACCACCGTGCCGGTCACGGGTGCGTACAGGCGGCCCTCGTTCGGCTCCACCGCGTAGCCCTTGCCCACCAGGCCGCGGGCGAAATTATTATCCGACACGTGCGACAGGGGCACCAGCCTGCCGCTGAACGGGGAATACACCACCAGGCCCTCCGTGGGAGGTGTCGGTGGGGGCGCTTCCGCGGTTGGTGCGTCGCCTTGGTGTTGGGCGTGATTGTCGAACTCGGCGAAATGCTGCTGCAACACATCCACCTTCGCCACCTCGATACCATAGGCATCCTGCACCGCCACAAGATGGTGAAACAGCTGCCGTGCGTGCGCCAACTCCCCACAGCCGGCCAGCCCCATCACCTGGTGCTGATACCCCAAAAGCACCCCGGGTATGTCCGATCGGTACATGGCATGAGTGACACGAATAACCCCCACCCAGTACAACAATTGCATGGCGGTGAGGTTAAACGGGAACCCATTTTTCAGTCGGGTCTCTAAAAACTTTGAGGCCTTCGAACGGTTGGTGAGCAGCTGGGTGAGCTCCGAATACTTCCCCGGGGCATCCTGAAAAAACTTTGCGGGTAGGTCGCGGGGGTCGATAAAGAGCAGGACGCAAAAATGCGTCAAACTTGGCGACTGCTCATAGTCCGCCAACGCTTGAGCAACCTTCCGGGGGTTAGTTGCGCTCGATGCAACGTGATTGAGAACGAAGATTTCACGCATGGATCCAATACTACTTGTCGTCCTTAGTAGAAGCCGTGATTGACCTAGAAGTTATGTTAACCGATTACGTGGTTATCATGATAAGCGGGTCGCCGGCATTAATCTGTTTCGTCGAACTAAAACTAGGGATGGGTCGGATAGTGCCGCTGCCCGCATAATTCTTAATCACCACCGGCGAGCTACTGTTATGGTCATCGTTGCTGTTCATGGCCTCCATGTCGAACTCGCAGAGGATTTGTTTGGCGGCCACCTGCGCGCCGTCGCGCACCGCCACCTGAAAATAATCGTTACTCAGATCCCACGGGTGGGCACTAATATGGATCAACACCTCAACATCCGCCCCCAGCGGGTCCACGGTTTTCAGCCGATACGCCCCGCCATGCGACGTAATCGCGGTAATCGTCCCCGCCGCCGGTGACTGCAGCGTGCCCTCACTGGGGTAGATCGCATAGCCCTTGCCCGCATATTTCTCCGCAAACGACTCCGAAACCTGCGATAACGGCACCAGGCGCCCGGTAAACGGCGAATAAATAATGACCGCGTTTGACGCTCGATGCGCCTGCTTATCGACGGTTTCCGCATGGCGAATATAGTGGTCTAATTCCTCCAGCCTCACCACCTCGGCGCCGTATTCTTCCTGCGCCGCGGATAGTTGCTGAAATAGCTCCCGGGCCGCATCGCGTTTTCCCCGGCCCACCAGGCCCAGGATTTGTAACTGATAGCCGGCTAGCACCCACGGTATGTTCGTCTGGTAAATCCCATGGCACACTCTAAGCACCCCAGTCCAATACTGGAGCTGCCACGTGGATAAGGTAAACGGGAAACCCTGGGAGGCGTGATCCCGCAGAAACGTCGCCGTCTGCTCCGAATCCACCAAGAGTTGGGTGAGCTCGGTAAACCGCCCCGGCACGTCGTCAAGCACCGTGGCCGGCAAATCCGCCGGGGGAATGAACAGCAATGTGCAAAAATTGGTAAGATTCGGTGTGCTTTGATACTCTGCTACTGCTCGTTCCACCATTTCTGGGTCACTATTCCGCGACATGATGTGGCCCAACACAAAGCTTTCATTCATGGGGGATAATACTACTAGTTTTTAGCATCCCCGGTTATGCCAACCGGTGCGCTCCGCATACTCCGCCACACACTGCCGATACGGTTTAAACAACCGCTCACCCTGTGCGGCAAGGCTCTTGGCGAGCCGTTCGATCTTCTGATTGGTCTTCTTGTCCGTCCACCCCAAAGTCGCGGCGATCTTCTTGACCGGGGGCACTTCCTTGGTGTTGTGCTGAAACTTAGCCAGGATCTTCAGCAGTTGCTCCTGCTCCTCATTAAACCGCTGCGGCAGCACCGTCAAATCCCCGGACACTGCCCGTATTCTCGACGGCTTATTCATCACATGCACCGGAATCAAAACCATCACCGTGTAGCTTCGGGTCTGCGTGGAAAACGTGATTCTGCTTTCACCCGGCGGCAGCGACGTTACCGACTTTGGCCCCATGGTGGTGACCGCATGGGAATGTTGCAGGTTTGGGGTGATAGTAAGCGGAAGATAGCTGCTTTTATTTCCAATCATCCAGGTTGAACCGTTATGCCAGACCACAAACATGACCCGGTGCAGATTCACATCATCAGTCCCAATCCGCACATTACCCTCGCGGCCCACATGTGCTTCCTGGTTCGTACGAAACACCTGCCTGTGATTACGTGCAACACTGATAATAAGCTCATCCCGGTGTGATGCGGGCATGGTTAACCTCCTCCTATGTGCATATTGGTAGCTGTTCCAATGTTCGCTTGGCGTTCCGCGCCTGCACTGAAATCGCAAACTCGGACAAATCTTCCTTCGGAAGCAATAACGCCTCATCACCACTGTCGGATAACAGCACCTCAGCATCGCACTTTACGCCGTTCAACACCCATCGGTTATCGTTATGAGAAAAATTCGCCATGGCATCCCGATCTTCCTTGGAATTATATCGGTACACCCACACCCGCTGCCGGTAGTTTGCGCAATCCAACCCCAAACGCTGACTATTCGCTACCGCCTGGCATTTCATGCCATCCCACCCAGTATCATCCGGGCCGGCCGGTAATAACTCGGGAAACACCTTGGCGACCTGCGCCTGCTCCTCCGGCCACGTCATCGAACTGCGAGACGTCTGCCGGCCAGTATTAGTGGGGTGATACAACATCACCGTTCCTGCTACCAACGCCGCCGCTATGACAGCCGCGGTCGTACCCCAGATTCCCACCCGCATCCGATACCGCCGCGGATCCGCGGACTGCAAGGCTCTAATAAAATCCGTTGCCTTCCGGTACCGCCGTGCCGGTATCGTATCCAACGCCCGCGCAAACACCCGCTGAAGCGGCCGCCCCATCAGCCGTAATCCCGGAGGCATAGTCGATCGTATGTTCGGGACCGCCCGGTTTGTTGTTTGCCACCCCGTGGTGCTCATCGTATTCCGCACCTTATCCAACGACAGCATCTCATATGCGATCAGCGCCAATGCGTAATTATCCCCGGACTCGCTCGGCGTCGAGGTGGGCTGATAAAACTCCGGCGGCACATAATTCGGCGTCCCCAACTGCAAACTCAGATCAGAATAGCTTGTCGTATCCGTCGACAAACTAATCCCGAAATCCGTCAATAAGCTTTTCGACGGGGAATCGCTATCCGCCGGAACTAAAATATTCGCCGGTTTAATATCCCGGTGAATAATCCGAGGATTCGCCTCAAAATGCAAATAATCCAACGCCTCCGCAATAGGCTGCAATAACTCCACCGTCTCTTCGACGGTAAACGGCCTATTCTGCTGTTGCCGTTGGGCAATAAGATGCGCCAGATCCGTGCCCTCCACATAATCCATGACGTAATACAACTGCCCATTGGGTAAGGAACGCCCAGAATGAACTTGTACGATCGCCTGATGCCGCAGTTTCGCTAGATTTTGCATTTCCTTTTTGAACCGGGCGGCCAAATTTAACCCCGAAAGATGGGAGGGCAAGGCCTTAATTGCCACAATTTTTTCCAGGTTGGCGTCCTTTGCCTTATAAACAACCCCCATGCCACCTGCGCCAATGGTCTCTAAAACCTCAAAGTCCTGTTTCACCAGGTGTGCAAAATTGTCTTCTTGCACCATGTTCTCCGATCTTTAACAGCTAAGAGCCGTGGGGAACGTTCCCCAAAAACATACCCTGCTCAAATCTCAAAGTTTATACTAATGTTTGAATCATTACTGCACCTTATCACCTACTTTTGGAAAGAAGTATCATGACCTCTTGGCACCCCAACCGCGGCGATGATTCCCCCACGACCACATCGGCAATCTTGGGCGTCGATAAGCAAGACATGATAATGCCCAAACAACGTCGTAATTGGGGCCTTATCATCGCTATCATCATCAGCGGTGTCCTCCTCGGCGGAATCGGTGCGGCTGGCGTATCCATCTACCAGCGCATCACCCACACCACGACCGCGCTCGGTAGCGTGGCCACAACCACTCCTGCGACCGCCACCAGCGCCGGAAATAACGTCCCCTACGCCGCCCGCAGCGGTCGCAGCGGCAACTCCACCGTCACCGTCACAGCAACCGCAACCCCGGAACCCCAGGCAGAAGCCAGGACCGCCACCCAGCTAAGCGGTGCCACCATTCCCTGCGATGGCCGCGGCGTCCTCATTATCCACTCCATCGTTGATACCGGCCAAGATATCGCCGCGGAAGCCAGAAGCGTGCTCACCGCCAACCCCGGCGCCCAACTCCTCCAACCCGGCGCCTGCTCCTCACTGCGGGCATCCCTCGACGGTAATGACGTATACGGCATTGTTATTGACTACGGTTTTGACACCGATAGGTTGTGCCGTGCCGCCGCCAGCATCGGCGGAAACCCCCGCACCATGAATAACAGCGGCGACTTCACGTCCCCCTGCTGATGAAATGAGACACACCAATGAGTAACTATTATCAATCACCCAATAATTCCCAACCATTCGGGCCCGCACCCCAACCACAACAACAACCAGTGATTATGGTTGCCACAAATAGGAATAGGACCCTCAGCATCATCATGGTGGTGTTGATGGTTCTGCTCCTGGCGGTCCTGGGACTCATCGGATGGCTGTATTTCAACCGCACCTATCAGGGGCACGCCCCAGTGCTGCTCAAAAACCAGGATGAGATTGAAACCACCGTCCCCGCCAATAATGCGGCCCAGGCGGCACCCCAAGCGGCGGCGCCCGCCGCGCCGGTGACCGTCACCGTGCCCGCCCCTGCCGGAAATGTTGATGCTGCGAATGATGTTAAAAATCCGGGAAGTGGTGGTTATGGAGCATTGACGATTCCCTCCACCCAATGCGACAGCTACGTCTATACCGGTACTAACGGGACTGACTTCGTATCCGTATGCGATGATAGTGGGGGATACACCTACAAAGCATATGTTAACGGTGGCTACCTGGAACGACCAGTCACTAGTTATCGTCCTGGGCATATCGTGGTGGACGCTAGCCCCCACACCATTATTGTTTCTGGATCGGCAGTTATTGTCCAAGACTCCAGTGGCACCACAGTTCTTACCGTCCCCATGACCAATTGGCGTGCCGGCGGCTAAAACGTCCAAAACTACATGTATAGGCACATATCCGAAACGAGACACACCAATGAGTAGCGTCGGGCCCCATGGTCTCCATCAACCATCCTCCATGAATATGGTTGCTCCCAACAGGAACCAGTCCATCATGGTTGCCACCATCATTATCATGATCATCCTCGTGATACTGACAGTGGGACTGTTGCTGTGGATCCTCGTAAGTGGCAGGGCTGCCACCCACCAGGAGCACGATTCGGTGCTGCTCCAAAACCAAGAGTCGGCAGCTACCTCGGCGGATCAGATCCCACCAATGATGGTTCCGGCGGCCCCTCAAGCACCGGCGCCGGCCGCCCCCGTTGAAGCGTCAACAAGCACAAATAGCGGGGGAAACGCGCCGGGACGAAGCTACGACAGCCTCACCGTTGCGGCCACGCGATGCGGCAGCTACGACTATGCGGGCATGGCGGACTATTACGACAGTTACGTGTCGGTATGCCGGTCGGGTTCGAAATACCTTTACCGGGCACATACCGAGAACGGTGACTTGGAATTGCCTGCCTCCAAAGTCGGCTCCGGCCACTACATAGTAGGTGCTGATCCCCACATGATTACGGTCCATGAAGGGATCGTAACGGTCACGGACTCCAATGGAGACACCGTTCGTACCATCCCCCTTTACGACTGGAAATATGAATACTCCGAATATTTAGGATAGAAAAATAATGAATAACCCATACAACCACTCCAACCCTAACCCCAACCAGCCCCGGCGCCCCTACGAACCATTGCCCCAGCAATCACAGCAGCCGCAGCGCCCGCAACAACCCCAACCACAGCAGCGTCCGCAACAACCCCGGCCCTGGCCACCCCAATACCCGCAGCAATCCTGGCCACCCCAACCACCACAACAATTATGGCGGCCGCCGCAAAACCCGCAGCCGCAACGCCAACAACCCCCACAGCAGGTTCCGCAGCGTTCGCAACCGCAGCAGCGCCCGCAGCCCCCGCAACGGTCGCAATCGTTACCCCGCCCACAGCAAGCTCCGCAACAGATTCCGCAGCGCCCGCCGCAGCAACCAGCCCAACCGGTCCGTGGGGGCTACCCACTCCAGCCGCAACCTCCACTACCCCAAACCCAACAGCTACAACGCCCCCCACAGCCGCGGCAATCCGAACGCTTCCAACAACTCATCCAAAAAATAGAACACCAGCTCTTACAAGCAAAAAACCAGTTAGCCCAATGGTTCGTTCGCGGAAAACGCTACCTGTCATCTGAGGCAAAACCTCAACTCACCCAACAACTGTCACACGGAAAACCCTACCTTGAGCAGCAACAACTCCGGGCAAAAACCACATGGTCCGTCCTTGCAACCAAACTGCGGAGCATGGCCCGGCCGGCCACCTATGTTGGGGGCGGAATGGTAGCAAGCCTGGTGCTACTCATTATCATTGGCGTACTAGTGGATGACTCGTCAAGCAGCTCCACCGCGAAATCATCCGGCTACACTTATGACGACATCACCATCCCCGCCACCTGGTGCGATAATGATAACTATGTTTATGCCGCAACAAACGGCAAGGACTACCTATCCGTGTGTAAAACCGACTCCGGGTACCTATTCCAAGCCTTGTCGGATGATGCCCTCACCGAAGGAGAAGCGAAAAAGGTGAACTCCTCCTATGTGGTCAACACCGAAAATCATGTTGCTGTCCTGGAAAAAGACACCATGACCATCACGGATACCAACGGTAACGTGCAATCGGTTGTTTCCCTCAACCGTTGGCTCTCCAAATAACAGGCATGTTTTTGATGCGGCCTAGGTGATATACACCACCGCATTAATGCCGCCGGTGCAGGTCACATATTGGCTGTTATCGGTGCAGTTCATCTCGTAAAGCTGCCCGGTCACCGGGGAAACAACATGCAGTGTCTGTGTTGTAGACTTGGACAACTGGTACTGGATCAAGAACGACTTCTGCACTTCGGAGGCGAACTCGCTACTGGTGACCGATGAGCCCACATATGCGTTCTCGAATTTTCCGCCCGGCGAATTGCTCCATGCGCTCGCATTCGCCGGAACCGCCCCGGCCGGCAACGCCGGGGATGTTGGCCTATTCACCTTCGCCGGAGCGGCAGTCCGACCCTGATTATCCGGCACCACCCGATTCTGATTCTCCGACGCGCTGTTCGACGTATTCGAACCCAAAAGCGGGATATTAATAACCCCCGTGAGATGCAACACAACAGGGACGCAGATAAGCAGCAGAATTGTCAGCACCACCAGGAGTGCGATCAACACCCCGTGTACGGAATTATTGGACTGAGCCGGGGCCAGCGGTTGCTGCTGGGGTTGGGGCGCATAGTAGCCTTGGGAATATTGCTGCATGTTTGGTTCCTGGGAATACTGTTGTTGGTGGTACGGGCCCTGCTGTGGGGGTTGGGTAGGTTGCGACGGGGGGACAGTCATTGCGGAACTGTCCGATACTCTTTCAAACGAATCCGTATGGTACGAACGCTCCATGGATTGCGAATCATCGGCAAAACTATCATCAACCCCTGCGGCATCATATTCCTCATCCTCAACCCGAGGAAACTGGGTGGTTTCCGCCGCTGATGGTGATGGCGGCGTCTGGCTGCGAGCCAAAAATGCATCAGGGTCTGGCGGGTACTGGCTTGCCGGGCCAGTAAGCGGCTGCGACTTTTCTGACATAAAACTGAACCTAACCTATAATTTGGTCGATATTCTTAAGTTATGCCACTAAGGCAGTAACAAGTACCCTCAAGATACCAACGACTCGGGGGTAACAGAAATGGGGTAGTAAAACCACAAGATAGTGTATGTGCTTATTGTGTCACAAAAACTCATGCCTGCAAATACTTAGCCGCCAAACTCAATGCGTACTGCCCGCTTTGATAATTATCGGTCACCACCATTACCGCAATCCCATATGGTTTTGGCCCCGGCATGAGCCCGAATTGCCGCACTACATAGCCATTTTCCGGCTCCGGGCCCCAGCCGCCCTTAAAGACCGCGCCGGGAATGGTGCCCAGCCCATACCGTTGATCGGCGGCGATATTGCTCATGGCCGCGAGTACGTCGTTGCCACCGGCAATGGTGCTCATGTGTTCCGCGAAACTGGCCTGGTCGATGAGTCGCCATTGTGTTTGACCGAAGGCCGAAAAGCCCGGCCGTAAAACTTGTGACTGCGTGTGGGTCGTGGCGTCCCCACCATCGCGTAACACCTGGTCAGTGGCACTTGCCGCGGTAGTGGGGGAGCCCAATGATTCCCATAATGATGCAGCAGCCTGATTATCGCTAGCGGTGATAGCCGCCCACATGTTCGATTGTGTGATAGCAGAATTATTCCGTAACGCCGCGATTGCTACCGGTACCTTTGCCGTGGACCATGCCGGGCCCGTACTGATTGATCCCGCCGCTTCGGTGCTGGTGGCGATGCCGATCTTGGCGCCCGTTTGCTGTTCTACCTGTGTCACAATTGTTTGCAGCTTATCGACGCCCGGGCTTGTAGGTCCCGGCGCTGGTGGCGGGGTATCTGGTTGTGTGGCAATCGGTGTGGTCGGGGCTGCGGGCTGGGGTGGGCGTGTGGGCAGGGCGCAACTGGTTACGCCTATCACAATGGTTGGTATGAGCAACACGGTGAGGAGGGCACGACGCATGGCTCAATCATAAACGTGTGGGCGTCGAAAAGCTGGTTAATGACGCTGTTGCGCCAACATCTCGTGGCGGAAATCGT
>ERZ773077.2118-NODE-2118-length-13058-cov-7.533185_pt1 | contig 13058 bp, 7 predicted proteins | sample MGYA00580612_ERZ773077 | MGnify/ENA primary metagenome ERZ773077 (study PRJEB29015, sample SAMEA2737971) | human oral metagenome | biome: human oral; feature: human-associated habitat; material: dental | place: China | collected 2021 ...
TAGGGGTACAGAGATCTCTCAGACGCGTGGTTTTGATTTGATGCGGTTGCCCTGGACTTGCACGGCATGCGAGTAGCAAAACCCGGGTTAGTTCTCCTGTATCCGGCAAACTTGGCCGGCGCCCCTGACGCCTTTCGGGGGTGTCAGGGACGCCTGCCAAGTTTTCCCGGGTACCTGGTTGCAACTTCGCCGGGGCCCGCAGGCCCCCTCTGGCAAAAAAATCGGGGCGCCCCCTTCCTGCTTTGTGTAGGAAAGAGACGCCCCGAAGGGTGTAGCGCGTCCGACGTCAAGAAGACGATACCGCGCTACGTCCTATGTGGAGACACTTCTGCGTTGCTGTTATTGTCCCATCGCCCAGAACTCGTTCGAGGCCATGCGCTGATAGTTGCGATAACGCCAGCGGGCGTTCTCCTCGGCGGCTTTGAAGAGCTCGGCTGCCTCGGCGGGGTACTGCTTCATGACGGAAGCGTAACGCACCTCGCCCTTGAGGAAGTTCTGGAACTCGTCGAAGTTCGGCGCCTTGCTGTCGAGGATGAAGGGGTTCTTGCCTTCGGCCTCGAGCTGCGGATTGTAGCGCCAGAGCTGCCAGTAGCCGCAAGCCACGGCCTGCTTTTCCTCCGTCTGACTCTTACCCATGCCGGCCTTCAAACCGTGGTTGATACAGGGCGAGTAGGCGATGATGAGCGAGGGGCCGGGGTAGGCTTCGGCCTCGCGGATGGCACGGAGCGTCTGGGCCTGGTCGGCACCCATAGCGATCTGGGCAACGTAGACGTAGCCGTAGGTGGTGGCCATGAGGCCGAGGTCCTTCTTACGGACGCGCTTACCGGCGGCGGCAAACTTGGCGATGGCACCCACGGGCGTGGACTTGGACGACTGTCCGCCGGTGTTAGAGTACACCTCGGTGTCGAGCACAAGGATGTTGACGTCCTTACCGCTGGCGATGACGTGGTCGAGACCGCCGTAACCGATGTCGTACGAGGCACCGTCGCCACCGATGATCCACTGGCTGCGCTTGATGAGGTATTGGGTCAAGCCCTTCAGCTCCTTGCATACGGAGCAATCGGCCTCCTTGATGCCGCGATCGATCATGACCTCAAGTTGCGGAGCCAACTCCTTCGTCTTATCGGCATCGAACATGTTGTCGATCCATGCCTGCATCAGCTCTTTGGCTTCAGCCGGAGTGTATTCGTTCTCGATAGCTTGCTTGAAGAGCTTCACTATGCGCTCACGCATCTTCTCGTTGGCCAGCTCCATGCCGAGGCCGAACTCGCAGAAGTCCTCGAAGAGGGAGTTGGCCCAAGCCGGACCGCGGCCCATGTCGTTCTTCGTGTAGGGCGTGGAGGGGACGGAGCCGGAGTAGATCGAGGAGCAACCCGTAGCGTTGGCCACCATCTCGCGGTCGCCATAGAGCTGGGTGACGAGCTTCACGTAGGGCGTCTCGCCGCAACCGGCACAGGCTCCGGAGAACTCGAAGAGCGGCGTGGCGAACTGTGAGTTCTTGGCGTTGGCCTTGGTGTCGACCAGGTGCTGCTTCGTCTTGACGTGATCTACGCAGTAGGTCCAGTTTGGCACCTGATCCATCTGCGTCTCGAGGTGCTTCATGCCGAGCGCCTTCTCGCCCTTCTTGCCCGGGCAGACATCGACGCAGTTGCTGCAGCCGGTGCAGTCGAGCACATCGACCTGGATGCGGAAGTTCATGCCCGCAAACGTCTTGCCCTGTGCCTTGAGCTGGGGGAAGTTGGCGCCCTTCTGTTCCTCTTCGTCAAGCACGAAGGGACGGATGGCAGCGTGGGGGCAGACGTAGGCGCACTGGTTGCACTGGATGCAGTTGTCCATGTTCCACTCGGGGACGAAGGTGGCTACACCGCGCTTCTCGTAGTAAGCCGTGCCTTGCATCCAGGTGCCGTCCTCCCTGCCTTTGAAGGCCGATACGGGCAGCTGGTCGCCGTCCTGAGCGTTGATGGTGCGTACCACTTCGTTGATGAAGGCCGGGTCGTTGTTCGTAGCACGCGGATCGTCGGGCAGGTCGGCCCAAGCGGGATCTACGGTGAGCTGCTTGTACTCGCCTCCACGATCTACGGCGGCGTAGTTCTTATTCACCACGTCCTCACCCTTGCGGCCGTACGACTTGACGATGAACTTCTTCATCTGCTCCACAGCCAGATCAACGGGGATGACGCCCGTGATGCGGAAGAAGGCCGACTGGAGGATGGTGTTCGTACGGTTGCCGAGGCCGATCTGCTGGGCGATCTCGGTGGCGTTCATGTAGTAGACCGTGATGTTGTTCTTGGCGAAGTACTTCTTCACCTTCACGGGCAGGTTGCGCACCAGATCGTCGCCCTCCCAGATGGTGTTGAGCAGGAAGGAGCCGTTCTTGCGGAGACCGCGGGTCACGTCGTACATGTGCAGATAGGCCTGCACGTGGCACGCCACGAAGTTGGGCGTGTTCACCAGATAGGTCGAGCGGATCGGGTGATCGCCGAAGCGGAGGTGCGAGCAGGTGAAGCCACCCGACTTCTTGGAGTCGTAAGAGAAGTAAGCCTGGCAATACTTATCGGTGTTGTCGCCGATGATCTTCACCGAGTTCTTGTTGGCACCCACCGTACCGTCGGCACCGAGGCCATAGAACTTGGCTTCGAACATGCCTTCGCCACCGAGTGCGATCTCTTCCTTCATCGGCAGCGAGGTGAAGGTGACGTCGTCCACGATGCCGACCGTGAAGTGGTTCTTGGGCTCGTTGAGGGCGAGGTTTTCGAAGACGGAAATGATCTGCGCCGGCGTCGTGTCCTTCGAGCTGAGGCCGTAGCGTCCACCGACGATGATCGGGGCATTCTCGCGGCCATAGAAGCAGTCCTTGACGTCGAGGTAGAGCGGCTCGCCATTGGCGCCCGGCTCCTTCGTACGGTCGAGCACGGCGATGCGCTTAACCGTCTTCGGCACTGCGGCCAGGAAGTGCTTAGCCGAGAACGGACGATAGAGGTGTACGGCCACCATGCCGACCTTCTCACCGTTGGCTACGAGGTGATCGATGGCCTCACGCGCGGCTTCCGTCACGGAACCCATAGCGATGATGATGCGGTCTGCATCTTCGGCGCCGTAGTAATTGAAGAGGCCGTATTTGCGACCGGTGAGCTTGTAGATCTCTTCCATGTATTCCTCCACGATGGCGGGCACTTCGTCGTAGAAGCGATTGCCAGCCTCGCGGTGCTGGAAGAAGTGGTCGGGGTTCTCAGCCATACCGCGCGCCACGGGGTTCATCGGGTTCAGGGCGCGGGCGCGGAACTCGGCCAGGGCCTTTTGATCGATGAGCGGAGCGAGATCCTCGTTGTCGAGCTTCTCGATCTTCTGGATCTCGTGCGAGGTGCGGAAGCCGTCGAAGAAGCTGACGAACGGGATGCGGGACTTGAGCGTAGCCAAGTGTGCCACGCCGGCCAAGTCCATCACCTCCTGCACGGAGCCTTCGGCCAGCATGGCGAAGCCCGTCTGGCGTACGGCCATCACGTCCTGGTGGTCGCCAAAGATGGAGAGGGCGTGCGAGGCCAGGGTACGTGCGGAAACGTGGAAGACGCAGGGCAGGAACTCGCCCGCGATCTTGTACATGTTCGGGATCATGAGCAGCAATCCCTGTGAGGCCGTATAGGTAGAGGTCAGCGCTCCGGCCTGCAGCGATCCGTGCACGGCGCCAGCGGCTCCGCCTTCGGACTGCATCTCTTGCACCAATACGGTTTCGCCGAAGATGTTCTTCCGCCCAGCGGCGGCCCATTCATCGACGTATTCGGCCATCGTCGACGACGGTGTGATGGGGTAAATGGCAGCCACTTCGGAGAACATATACGAGATATGCGCCGCGGCTTGATTACCGTCACAGGTCAAAAATTTCTTTTCTCGTGCCATAACTATCTGTTGTTTGATGTGTGTAACATTCTGATTGCTTGTATGTGGATATTTAGTCAGTGGAGATTGTATCAGTATAAGAAGCCGAACATCCATAGGGGGATGCAGTTCGGCTCGTCGAGGGGAGGCTCCACCTCGTCGACGGCGTAGTAGAAGTCGGGGCTGACTTTCCAGCGCGCCTCGGGGTAGGAGACCCGGAAGAGGTAGCGATCGTTGACCAGGAAGCTGTTGTGCCTGTCGTAAGCGTTCACGCGATTGTCCTTCAGGAGTTGGTTGAAGAAGAAGGCCTCGTTGACGGTGCGCTCGTCCTGCGTCTGACGGTTCATGACGTGCAGCAGGTTCGGATTGTAGAGGTAGGCGTAGACGGGCTTTTGGGGGAACTCCTCGCCGCGGGGGTAGAGGAGGGTGATCATGCGGGCGTCCTTGAGGTATTTGAGGTAGTTCATCACGGTGGCGCGTGAGGTGCCGATGTCCTTGCTGAGCTGACTGATGTTGAGCGTGCAGGGCTCGTTTTGCGAAATCAGGTAGAGCAGGCGGCGCAGTTTGGGCAGGTAGCGCTGCTCGATCTGGCGGATGTAGAGCACGTCGACCTCGAGGGTCATGTTCATCATCTTGAGCAGGTTCTCGGAATAGTTGCGCTTCTCGAGGAAGAAGGGGTAGAAGCCGTGATGAAGGTAGTCGTGGAAATACTCGCCGGGGTTGACCTGGTCGCAGATGTCGCGGGCGATGAGATGGCGATCGCGCATGAGCATATCGAAGCTGAAGGGTTGCAGGTCGAGGCCGGTCTTGAGGTTGAGGTATTCGCGGAAGGAGAAGCCGCGCAGGTAGTAAGGCGCCACGATGTCGCCCACCTCGTGGTTCTCCTCCTTGATGCGCATGACGGACGATCCGGTGAAGACGATCCGCAAGTTGGTGTAATGATCGTAGCAGTACCGCAGTTCGCGCGACCAGTTGGGATACTTGAAGATCTGATCGATGAGGAGCACCTTGCCTCCAGCGGCGTAAAATTCGCCGGCGAAGTCCGTGAGGGTGCGTTCGGTGAAGATGAAGTTGTTCAGGTTGACGTACAGGCATTCGCGGCCATCGGGGGCGAAGCATTCGCGAGCGTAAGAGAGCAGAAACGTCGTCTTACCGATCTCGCGGCAGCCCTTGATCCCGATCAGGCGCTGACTCCAGTCCACCTCGTCCATTAGGCCGCGGCGCACAGGTGTCCCCAGATGCGTCACCAGATATTTGTGCGTTCGATAGAATGCCTCCATAAGTCAGTTCAAATTTCCGCGGGCAAAGATAGGATTTGCGCGTAAAAACACCATCAAAATGCAAACTGTAGATTGCAATTTTGTGCTTCCCGTTCGGTTTTCGACCCCTGATTCGTGTTTACGATCGCGCCAAAATATGCTCCTGATCGTATGACGTAAGATTCGATTCAAATCCAAATGGATCCACGCGGCCATGCTTGCCATCTCATCTGAATAGACTTTGTGTTTGATCAGATCGCATGAGATCCATCAATCTTCAAATTTGAATGTGACCAGATAGTATGCAATCTGGTATAATTCAAATCAGATACGGGTCAGATAGTGTGCAATCTGATCCGATACAAAATTGTTTCGCTTCGGATTGCATGCGATTCGGCGTAAAACAAAAAGGATTCAAGACACACAGCAGGTGATCCGTCTTGAATCCAATTCTCGAGATGTTGTTGTGGGGCTTCGGAGGTCAGTCGCCGGTGAACGTGTCGACGAGTACTTCGCGATAGGCGTTGAAGATTTTCGACTTGGAGACAAAGCCGATGTATGTGCCTTCGGTGTCGACGACGGGCAGGTTCCAGGCCTTGGTATCGTCGAAAATGTGCATGATTTTCTCCATCGGCATGTCGTTGACAATGCGCGCGGGGGGCGAGACCATGAAACGCGAGACGCGGAAACGCTCGTACAGCTCGGGGCGGAACATGATGTTGCGGATGTTGTCCACCAGCACGATGCCCAGCAGCACGCCCTCGGTATCGACCACGGGGAACATGCTGCGAGAGCTTTTGGCGATGGCTTCCTTGACGACGTCGCCGAGGCTCATATCGGGGCGGACGGCAATGAAGTCCGTTTCGATCACACTGCCGACGTTCATGAGCGTCAGCACGGCCTTGTCCTTATGGTGCGTCAGGAGTTCGCCCTTTTGGGCCAAACGCATGGTGTAGAGGCTGTGGGGCTCGAAGGCGCGGATGGTGACGTAGGAGCCGATGGAGGTGATCATGAGCGGCAGAAAGAGGTTGTAGCCGCCCGTCAGCTCGGCGATGAGGAAGACGCCCGTCAGGGGGGCGTGCATGACGGCGGACATGGTGCCGGCCATGCCCATGAGGGCGAAATTCTTTTCGGGCAGGTCGACCGGCAGGCCGAAGAAGTTAAGGACGTGCGAGAAAAAGAAGCCCGCGATGCAGCCGATGTAGAGGCTCGGGGCGAAGACGCCACCGCATCCGCCGCCGCCGTTGGTGGCCGCCGAGGCGAAGACTTTCGTGAGGAGGATGAGGCCGAGGAAGATGACGATGCCCCAATAGCCATTCTCCATGCCGAGGAAGGGGCTTTGGTCCATGAGGTGGATAAAGTCGCCGTTGAGCAGGGTCTCGATCGTGTCGTAACCCTCGCCGTAGAGCGGGGGGAAGAGGAAGATGAGGATGCTGAGCATGGCCGCACCGAGGATGAAGCGTTGCCAGCGGTGCGAGAGGCTGGCGTAGATCCCTTCGACGCGCAGCATGGCGCGGGTGAAGTAGAGCGAGACGAGTCCGCAGAAGATGCCCAGCAAGAGGACGTAGGGGATGCGCTCCATGACGAACTCCTCGGTCTGCGAAAACTGGAACATGGCCTCGGTGCCGGAGAAGACGTACGACATCGTGGCGGCCGTGACGGACGAGATGAGCAGGGGCAAGACGGACGTCATCGTCAAGTCGAGCATGAGCACCTCGATGACGAAGACCAGTCCGGCAATCGGAGCCTTGAAGATACCCGCCACAGCTCCCGCGGCACCACAGCCGACGAGCAGCATGAGCGTTTTCTGCTCCATGCGGAAGAGTCGGCCGAGGTTCGACCCGATGGCGGCACCGGTGAGCACGATGGGCGCCTCCGCCCCGACCGATCCGCCGAATCCGATCGTCAGCGAACTGGCCACGAGCGAGCTCCACATGTTGTGCGGCTTGATGCGGCTCTTGCGCTGCGAGATGGCGTAGAGGATCTTGGTGACGCCGTGGCTGATGTCGTCGCGGACGACGTAATAGACGAAGACTCCGGCCAGTAGGATGCCGATGATGGGGTAAAGGAGCAGCCAATAGTTGGCCCCCTCGCGGATGTTGGCCCAGAGCAACTGCTGGATGGTGTGGATAAGGAACTTCAGCAGTAGGGAGGCCGTAGCGGCTCCGATACCGACCAGGAAACTGATGAGGAGAATGAAGTTGCGCTCCCGGATGTGGTGTTCGCGCCAGAGCAGGAAGCGATAGAAGCGGTTTTCGTTTGTCATGTGGTTCGTGTGTTTCATACGCCCTTGCCTGTGATTACTGTCCTGACCGTATAAATAAGGATGGTCAGATCCAGAGCGAGGGACATATTTTCGTAATAGAGGATATCGTAGTCGAGGCGCTCGATCATCTTTTCCACCGTGTCGGCATAGCCATACTTGACCATGCCCCAGGAGGTGATGCCGGGGCGAACGTTATGCAATAAATAGAAGTAGGGCGCAGTGCGGACAATGCGGTCGATGTAGTACCGCTGCTCAGGCCGTGGCCCGACGAGCGACATGTCGCCGATGAGCACGTTCCAGAACTGCGGCAGCTCGTCCAGCCGATACTTACGGAGGAAACCGCCGAAGGGCGTCACGCGATCGTCGTTATGCTGGGTCAGTCGGTGGCCGCGACGGTCAGCGCCGACGTACATCGTGCGGAACTTATAGATCATGAAGGGTCGGCCACCGCGCCCGATGCGCTCCTGCCGAAACAGTACGGGGCCGGGCGAGCTGCGCTTGACACCGATAGCCAGGTAAGCGTAGACGGGCGAGAGCAGCAGGAGAGCGATAGCGGAAACGATCTTATCGGCCAACCATTTGAGGTTCTTACCCGCCTCGGAGAAGTTGTTGTCCGTGGCGTCGATCAGGGGGATGCCGTGGATGGTCCGCGCACCGACACGCCCCAGCGGACTGTTCTTGGCCGCCCAGATCTTCACGGGGCACTTATAGCGGTAGAGTGAGTAGAGAATGTGCACGGCGTCGGCGTCGCCCCCCGGCTCCACGACAAGCGCCAGCTCATGCGCGGGACGTGAGGCCATCAGGGTGGGTAAATCACTAATACGGCCCAGCGTTTCCTGCACACCCTCCGCCATAGACGGTTGGCCGACGAACCCTTCCACCCGATAGCCTAACCGTTCCAGATCGCGCCGCGCCTCCGGGGCGTGCTGACCCGTACCGATGACCAAGACATCCGTAGCCCACAGTCCGCGGCGTACCATACGCAGGGCATGATTTGTGATCATGTTGCGCCCGAGGTAGGTCAGGACGAATTGCAGCGCGCAGTAGGTGAAGAAGATGATGTAGTAAACGTCGAACGAACGCGGGAGGTCGTTGAGGATGACCACGAAAAAGATGACGACGCACCCAATCCCGACGCTCACGAAGGTGGTGAAGGCCTCCTCGATACGTGACTTACCGAAGGGCCGATTGTAGTAACCCGAAAGGAAATAGAGGGCCAGCCAGAAGAAGGGTACGATAAGCTGCACCTGAATGACTTGCCGGTAGCCGAGGAAGTCGGCCAGCGTACCGAAGTCGTAGCGGGCCACCTCGTGAAAGCGTACCACGTTGAGCACAGCCCACGCTACGGCCGCGGTGACGAAGTCGGACGACAGATAGAGGAGACGTTGGCGGCGGCGGTTCATCATCACTCGCGTATGACTTGAATGGTTCCGTCGGCGCCTAATCGGATAATGCCCGAGGGACGCGCTGTGGAGCGATCCGTGCGCCGATAATGGACGACGTAGTCCACGCCGCGGATGATCTCCTGGCTGACCTCGTCGTAGCATCCGGGCGCGGCTTGTCCGCTGAGGTTGGCTGAGGTCGACACGATGGGACGGCGGAAGCGTTCACAGAGCGCATGTGAGAATCGTTCGCGGGTGACCCGTATGCCCACCGAGCCGTCTGGGCCGAGCAGCGACGGCGCGAGGTTCCGTCCGTGGGGATAGATGATCGTCAGCGGACGTTCGGAGAGCTCGATGAGGTCCCAGGCAATGTCGGGGATGGCGTCGACGTACCCCATCACTCGTCCCGGGCTGTCGGCCAGAGTCAGCATGGCCTTGTGATCGGCGCGCTGCTTGAGCGCATAAACCCGTCGGACGGCCTCATCGGAGGTCGCATCACAGCCTATGCCCCAGATCGTGTCGGTGGGATAAAGGATCAGTCCGCCTTCGCGCAGTGTGCGCACACATGCCGTGAGATCGGCCTGCAACAGTTCGTTATCGTTTATTGAGTGCATAATCCATGTGGTTCTGTAATTGGATCACAAAGGAATACCGAAAAGTGTAAACACCGCCCCCGACTGACACTTCCGCTCGACCATTCTGAGGACGGCCCACCGCAATCCGACCCCGGAGACGGGGCCTGCGCAGGGGCGGACCGCCTCCGCTAAATCGACAGATTGACCCCGCGCAACGGACACTTAAGCCGCCGCATTGTGCATGCGAGGTCGGTGGACGGATGAGAGGGGTAGGCGTCGGTTGCGGGGTGATCCGTCGATCGGGAGGGTGAACGGAGCCAGGCGGGCTATACATATATATAATAGGTATAGGGAGGCGGACTCAGTCGGCGGACGGGGGCAGCGGCTGAGGTGGTGTTCCCTACGAATGCGCACGGGGTGTCAGCCGACCGGAAGGGTTGCCACACCGTATGCCCCGAGGTGACTCCACGCACCGAACGACGCCTTTTCGCCACCCGATGGGGTGGGTATTCACGGGGCAGACTTGGTCGTCCGATTTCGTTTTTTGCCCCGCGCCCTACCTTTGCCAGCCGTCGGGACGCCCGATTGTCAATCATTCCTCACGCACTATACATATTCTATATGCCCCGCATCACCCCTGTCCTCCTCGCGCTCCTTGTGCTGGCTTCGTGCAGCACGACGCGCTATGTGGGCGAAGGCGAATACTTGCTTGACCGCGTACGCGTGGAAGCGGATTACTCGCCCATCCCCACCTCCGAACTGAAGTCCTACCTCCACCAGCATCCCAATCAGAAGATCTTCGGCCTACTCAAATGGCCGCTCTACGTCTATGACTGGTCCAGCGACCGTGGCCGTTGGTCAGACCGACTGCTGCGCCGCATGGGCGAGGCTCCTGTGATCATGGATACGTCACTCATCGCCCTCTCGCGCGACGAGCTCCGGCGCTACATGGTGAACAAGGGGTTCGTGCAGGCCGCGGTGGACTATGCGATCGACACCTCGCGCAGCCGACGCGCTACGGTCCGTTACCGCATTCGCTCCGGCGCACCGTATCTGATTGCCAGTTATCGCCTCGAACCGGGTGACGATCGGATGGACTCTTTGCTACGCACCGAGCCGACGCCCATCCGAGTCGGACAACGATTCGACCGCGATGAGCTGGAACAGGAGCGCCAACGCATCACGTCGCTCATGCGTCGGAACGGATATTTTGCCTTTCACCGCGATTATATCTACTTCTCGGCCGACAGCTCCGTCCCGGAGCGCGTCGATTTGGTCATGCGCATCCGGCCCGTCCGCATCGCCACGGACTCCTTACCGATCGAGCACCCGCACCGACTCTATCGCATCGACTCGGTGCGTATCCTGGTGGACAGCAGGACACACCTTACAGATTCATCGACCCTATTCCGCACAGCGACCGACACGGTGCGCATTCGTGACGTGGAGATCCGTTACGCTGCGGGCCAGCATCTGCTTCGCCCGGGCGTGCTCTATCGGCGCTGCTTCCTGCTGCCGGGCCATCTGTTTAATGAACGCGACGCCGAGCGGACTTACTCTTCGCTGGCCGGATTGGGAGCCCTGCGGCATGTGAGCCTGCGATACGAGGAAACCACGGATAACCCCTCAGACACCGTAAGGCTCCAAACGACCATCATTACCGCAGCCGCCCCGCCGCAGGGTTTCGGATTGGAACTTGAAGGCACCAACTCCGGCGGTGATCTGGGCTTCGCCTCGGCCGTTAGTTACCGTCATCGCAACCTGCTGAGGGGCTCGGAACTTTTGTCGACACGAGTCCGCGGTGCGTACGAGGCCCTTTCCGGCGGCGATCGCAGGAGTGGTTGGGGCAATTACTGGGAATTCGAAACGGAAGCCTCTATCCATTTCCCGACATTCCTCCTCCCCTTCGCCAGTTACGCCTTCCGGCGGCGCATGCGGGCCACCACCGAGTTCAAAATCAGCTATGATCAGCAGCGCCGACCCGAATACCGACGCGCCATCATATCCGGCGGCTGGAATTATAACTGGCAAACGGGCGCGTCCAACCACCCTGCGCGCCACACACTTAAGCTCATCGATGTCGATTACATATACATGCTGCACGTCGACACGGCTTTCAGAAGTCGATTACCTGAGCTGACGGCTAAATACAACTACTCCGACATGTTCATCGTAAGCAGTGGCTATACATACTCGCTCAACAGTTACGACCCGATGCGTCGGAACCGCAGCGCGCATTCCCTTCGTGCGGCGATCGAGCTGGCCGGCAATGCGCTCTATGGCCTCTCGCATTTGTTAGGCGCATCCCGCGGCGCGGACGGTAGTTATAAGCTCTTCGGAACGACTTATTCGCAGTTCGTGAAGGCCGACATCGACTATGCCCGCAGTGTCGTTCTCGATGCACGAAACAGCGTCGCTTTTCACATCGGTGGCGGGCTGGGCATTCCCTACGGAAACTCCACGGAAATACCCTTCGTGCGCCGATACTATGCCGGCGGCGCAAATAATAATCGCGGGTGGTCCGTCCGCACGCTTGGCCCGGGCAGTATGGCGGACGAGGAGTCTACGTCGTTCATCAACCAAGTGGGCGACATCCGACTCGATGCGAACATCGAATACCGCACACGCCTCTTCTGGAAGTTCGAGCTCGCTGCCTACATAGATGCTGGAAATATTTGGACCATCCGTCGTTACGGCTATCAGCCTGACGGCGATTTTCGTCTTTCACGCTTCTACCGTGAGATCGCCCTCTCGTACGGACTCGGTCTCCGACTCGATTTCGACTACTTCCTCATCCGCTTCGACACCGGACTCAAGGCCTACGACCCCGGACAACGCGGTGCGCGTCGCTGGGCCATCTCCCGCCCCAATCTGACCAACAATTTCGCCTGGCATTTTGCTATCGGTTATCCGTTCTGATCGAAAATCGGAAAACGAAACCTGAACCGTTCCGCATGCACGGACTAAAATCGGGAAACGAAATCTGAACCGTTCTACATGCACGGTTATCATTCCTTTTTGGGTGTACCTATTGTGTACTCGGTAGGGGCGCAAAAGCATACGCCTCAGTATGTACCCAGCCGTCCGCATGGGTAGTATTCTTTCTCGGTAGAAGTTAATCGCGCCCAAGTAGGGGCGTATTGCATACGCCCCAATATATACCCTATATATAAATGGATAGATCCCAAGGAATGGGTGAACTGATGCAGCTACCCAATCAGGATTCAATCTATTCCTATCTGTATTTATCTGCATGCTACAGATGTATTGTAGAGCATATGCTTTTGCGCTCCTATTCTATACATGGTAGATCTTCCAAAATGAAAACAATACCTACACAAGCAGCGTGATTCACTTTTTGTTTTTCAATTTTTGATTATGCATATCGTAGGGGTATGCACACGGTATACGCATATAAGCCATTTACGTCGTTTAACCTAAAAAACAAATCTGGATTCCATACTCCGCACGCTGAATGACTCAAAAACAAGTTCTGTTTTCCCACTCTGCACGCTGCGGAGTAGGAAAACAAAGTCTGTTTTCTACATTCCGCAGTGTGCAGACCCCAAAAACAAAGTTTGTTTTGGCACTCTGCAGTGTGCAGAACCCAAAAACAGATCTTGTTTTTGCACTCCGCAGCGTGCAAAACCCAAAAACAGACTTTGTTTTCCTACTCCGCAGCGTGCAGAACCTCAAAACAGAC
>ERZ773077.2119-NODE-2119-length-13057-cov-8.655745_pt1 | contig 13057 bp, 8 predicted proteins | sample MGYA00580612_ERZ773077 | MGnify/ENA primary metagenome ERZ773077 (study PRJEB29015, sample SAMEA2737971) | human oral metagenome | biome: human oral; feature: human-associated habitat; material: dental | place: China | collected 2021 ...
CTGAAGCAGTCAAAACCAAGGCAAAAGCCGTCACCAAAAGCAACAATGAGCACGGAGTCGCAGAAGCCATCAAAGAGTATGTCCTCGGATGAGTTTGCGAAATGACTCAGATATCCAACCCTAAAAATCAGCATAATAATTTGAATTAAGGATTTAGTTCTACATTGGCTAGGACTAAGTCCTTTTAGCTTGTTTTTTGTTTTAGGCTTAGTGCATCACCTGAAATTTTCTTTATGATACTATATGAAAAATAGGTGCTGGATAGAGCCTGAGATAAGGTAGGTAAAAGAAAACCACCTGAATTGATGTTCAGGTGGAATAGTAACCTCAAATAGAAATAGGCCTGAAGAAAAAGCCCCAGGCATACTATTTCTTAGATAGATTATCTTTTTCCGTTCTATGCATCTCGTGAAGAATGGCTGACTGCACAGCCAATAAGCGCTAGAGAAGAATCCCTCATCCTAAGAGAAATCATTCCTGTATCCTATTACGATATGAAAGATAAAATAGGATGAAAATATAATGATTACTTGCTCTTTTTCAATTGATTATAATAATCATTCGAGCGAATTTTTTCCTTTTCTGCAGCTTTTTTATTTTCCATTGGAATAGATTCCAATCCATTATTTGCAGATATTAACTTTGCCATTTTTGAATCAGCTTTCTCAAATTCTGCTGCTACAGAATTTAAGTAGTTATTAAGATTCTCTACAGTAATATGAATATCTGCCGAAGCCTCATCCAATAAGGTGTTGCATTCTGAAAATAATTCCGTAGATGCATCTTCAACCCATTCTGAAGCAGTATTTTGAGCTCCTGGCATAATTGCCGCATCTAACCTAACAGATGTTTCGTAAATTTGATCTGTATTAATCTGTCTCTTTTTCCCCATTTGCTTTTATCCTTTCCTGTGCCTTTTCAGCTTCCGCTTTGGACCAATCAATGAATTCTTGGTAATTATTTAAAGGGGTTTCTTCGTTCGTTTCATAATCCTTTGCGACTATATCTAGCTTATCCTGACCAACTGGCGCAAACCAATGCCGAAGATCTTCATAGTAATCTGACGGAGAAACCAAGCCTCTTCGATACAGAATTTCTGTAATTCTATTTTTCTTTAAACGCTTTACCAAGTCAGGAAACTCATGGCTAAAGTTAATATCCTGCCCAATCTTATTCTTCTTTTTATCATTAATATAACCTAAATCGTTTAAATCTGAAAATCCATTAAAATATAGAATATCATCAAGATTAGTTCTAGATAGGGAGGGGAAACTATTTTGTGCAAGAATTATCTCTTCCATAGCTTCACTAAGCTCTGTCAATTTCCCATTTTCCAAATTTAGCACTAGTCTTTTTTTTTCTTCCAAATTTTTTCTTTTTGAAACGGAAATCCGTACATAATCTTTACCCTCAAAATAGAAACTAGAACCAACTTCTTGGACGGCCCCATCATCTCTCAAGCTGTAATCTGAATCATATTCTTCTACGGCTTTTTTGAGGTCTATGCGTTTTTCATCGAAATTTTTTTTACGTAAATCATAAGTGATAATATCAAATTTTATGAGTTTACCGGATGGTAAGGTATTCTTTTTTGCATAAAAGTGCTCATAAGTTATAAATGTTGAGACTACGTAGTTACGACTCATCCTTAAATCGTTGGATTGCCAATTTACATCTTTTGGACTAACTAAGACATAGCGCCCATCTTTTGTTAGAGTGATATCTTTCAGCGAAGAATCATATACAATCGTTTCCTTTCTGGACTCTTCCTTCGGTTTGGAGGAAGTAAAGAATTGTTTTTTTAGATAAACAAAGCTACAGAAAGCTACCAGTAAGATAGCTATCACTAAAAAAATTTGTTTTCTTTTATTCATTTATTGTCCTCCTGAACCGACTAAACGATCAAACAGCTGATTATGTTGAATTTTGATATCCTCTCCTCTACGATAAGGTATATCAGCATCCCTTCCTTGTTTTAAGATCGATTCCTGATACTCTTGCCAATGTTCATTAGATGGAATAATTTTTTTCTCTTGAATTTGACTAAACGCATTAACAAGTTCGGATGGCTTCGGTGTAATAACGTTCTCTCCTTTAATAAAATTGGTGACTGTGCTATTATACACATTAGTGCGTGTCATCTTTTCATCAAAGGCTTTTAAACTGTCTAGTGCTAGCTCCTTATTACCCGTTTCAGCCAAAGCCTGTTGATAAACGATGTTTCGCAAGCCATTTTCTTGATAGTCTGCATAAGATAGAGCAGACTGTAAATCAAAAGCTGAAGAAAAACGTGTCGAGATTACCTTTTGGTTTCCTTCAAGTCCAGTTGACACACTTCCTCCTCCAACATCGTTAAACGAATTGAATGCTTCTTTTTCGGAATTTTCCTTATCTACTTCAATTTGTTCTAAAGCAGAATGATAGGTAGCAAATGCCTTGACAAGACCTGCACCTGAGCGAACAGGACCTTGGTATTGTTTAGGTAATAAACCAGTAAAACCTGCAGCAGCATCCCTAGTATTAGATGGGGCATCAGAATTTACAGCTGTATCTATCGCTGACCCTATAGCTTGAGTAACTGCTACAGTCTCAGGTCCACCTAAGTAACCTCCTGTCTTAATTACATCACTAACAAATTTCAGATTGGCTTTTAGACGTTTCTCTTCTATTTTCTCCAATTCAGCAGCCATTTCACGTCCTTTGCCTTCTCCATAAGTATCAAAGACCCCTACAGTAACAGTTTCACGCTCATCAGGAAATGCTCTCCAATCTGTTTTACTTTTCTTAATTTCATCAAAAGTAATCTTCCCATTCCCCATTTTTAGATTATCAATGGAACTTTTTTCTTCATAAGTCCCCCCATGCGGCATCTTATCAGTAACATATCCCATCTTTCTGACATAGATTGCCGCATACAAATTAGTCAAAGCATTCGCTTTTTCAACATCTTTTTGTATTTTTTGTAATTCAGGTGTCTGTTTCTCTTGATTTGCTATAAAATCATCTATTCGTTTTTGATAAGATGCATCTGTCTCATTTCCTTTTCTTTTAGGAAAACCAGGTAACTTGCTTACACCAACAGCTGTTAATGATATGCCAAATCGATCACCTGCTTCCATTAATTTATCCATATAACTTTGAACATCTTCTACTGAATTATTTTTCAATAAAGTATTTACGAAAGATTTTATATCATTTAATTCTTCGGGAGTTGTTTGATCCAAGTCTCCTTTTAGCGTACCAAACAAGGTTCTATTAACGATTGTCATCATAGATACACTAACACCTTTAGAAGATACTTTTGCCATTTCGTTAAAAGGATCATTAGAGTATGCAGCCGCAAGCATTTTCCCATCATTTTTATCCTGGATTGCTTCAAGATCTCTCATGTTTTCAGCAGTCAATTTTTTAACTTCCATGTAACCTGCAATCTTATCAACAGGGACCACATGAATATGCTTCGCATTTGCCATCGCATCTTTCAATCTTGTAAAAACGCCTGATAATTCTTGAAGTTCCTTAATCACTTTATCTTGAGCATCGGATAGTGAAACATGGGTATTTTTTCTATTATTTGCTAGACTATTTAGTGATGTAGTTAACCCATCTTCAAATCCATTAAAATTACTCTTAGGTTCATTGAGTAAATCCAATGCAGCATCTAATTTGGCTTGTAAATCTTTTTTGACTTTTTCTGCCTCTTCATACTGCTCTTTTTTCAATTTACCTTGAACACTATCATTATCTGCTTTGATAGATTGGATTAATTCATTATCCGTAAAACCAGCAGATTCAAGATTTGATACGTAACTGCTTAAAGATTTTGCATAATTACGAACAGTGCTTGGATAAACCTCATAAACCATTTGTTGCAACTCATTTAGTAGATTTAAGAAAGCCGTGACGGCATCAGCTTCTGAATCTTTTATTTTTAACATGAATTCTTGGTAACCCTTCTTCACTGCTGCTTCATACTCATCAGCGAATAGTTTTTTTACTTCCGAACTCTCTGACATATACTGCTTACCTTTAACTTTAATTTTATCTGTCATCACTTTTTCCTCCGTTATCTTAAAATGGATTTATTTTCTCTAATGCATATTCGAACGCTACGCCATTTCTTTTCCATTCTAATGTGTTGATTTTGGCAGACAGTTTTGTATTAACATCGCTCTTTTTTGCCGAAAAATCTTTTTCTAATTCTTCTAAATAATCTTCCTCGGCAATAGTTTCTTCTTTATATTTTTTCCCTTTTAAATTATCCACATTCCCTTTGTCAGGTTTATAGGCTACTTTAGTACTCGTATCATTTAAAGCTTTTTGTGCTGCTTTTAAATCCTCGATTTCTCCATCAAGAGCATCTAACTTTGCTTTAATATTTGCTAACCTTACTGCTTTACTTGTCATATTTATATGCCTCTATTCCATTAATACTTTAACTTTATTTACTTGTCCATGAGATACAAAATAGTGGGTCTGCTCATCTAATGCCCCCTCTCTAAGTGGCCTAGATAAGGTATCTACAACATGTTGATCATTTAGTCTCAATCCAACTAAAGCATTTTTTATACGAAGAACCATTTTGGAAGCATAATCAATTTTTTTACTTAATTGATTATCTGTTTCAACAAATACCGGATAACCCACTTTATATCCATTTTTTATAATATTAGCTAGACTATCCAGTAACTGATGATTTAAATCTCCCACTAAGGTAGACATATCATATAAAACTATAATGGTATGTAAATCGTTTTCTCGTTGCTCCATACGTTCAGAAACTAATAACTCAACTGCTTCTATAAAATCTTTTACATTTTCAGGGTCTGATATAATTGTATAGCCGTCAAGAACAGGAATTAAGTTATACTTTGGAGCAATAACATAAACATTAGTATTAATTTTTGATGAAACAATAGAAAATTGTTTCGTCATTGTTCTCATTTGCTCCTCAATATTGGCTACATATACAAAAGACCCTTGCTTTAGATTCCAACCCATTGGTTTGACAGTTTCTATATCTAACCCTAAAGGAATAATTTCTTGAGATAGAAGCTTCAAAACATCTGCCCGACTATAGAAGTCCTTCTCTGTCAACTCCTCAGGTACCATCGGGATAGCCTGTGGTGTTTCGCCTGTCCAGGCTTCTTGGATTCGAGCGACTTCTGTACGTAGGTTATTGATGACTTGTGCGTCACTGATACCTGCGACTGGCAAGGCGAGCTGGACGACATCAACTTCATCCCGTTTCATGAGGATACGTCCTTTGATGTCTTCCATGGTCGCCGCAAGCGGTGTGCTCCCTAGAATGGTACGAACTTCACCAACATCATTTTGCTTAAGAGTCATCTGATGCTTGAAGTTGGCATAGAGGGTAGCTCTCAGGTTGGACTGACGACCAGCTGTCATGATTAAGTGGACACCAATGCTGAGACCTTCGCGAGATATCCGCATCAAGATCTTGAAGAGCTCTGCTTCAAATGGCTCTTCCTTCATCGCTTCATAGCTATCTAAGAGAATGACAATTGTCGGCTCCTCTTGGCCACTAGCCTGACGGTAGAGGTCTATGGTCCCTACACCGTAGTCAGACAAGAGTTTCTTCCGTCGATTGAGCTCTCGCTCCATGATTCGGACAAACTTAGCCACTTTCTCCGTCTGGTCTAAAAGTAAGGTATCTGCTACGTGAGGTAGATGGCTCAAAGGCGCCAGCCCATTCGTACCAAAGTCCATCAAGTAAAGTGTGACATCCTTTGGACTGTACTTTCTAGCCAGATCCATCGCTGCACTTTGCAGGAAGGTCGTCTTCCCTGTCCCTGGACTACCATACAAGAGGATATTTCCATCCTTAGATAGATTGATAGAGACTGGCTCTTGCTTTTGTGCTTGCGGGATATCCGCCATCCCGATGAGAAGCTCGAGATCACTTGGCTTCTTATTCCATTCCTTATGGAAATCAACCGCTTCAAGCTCATCTAGTGTCATGCGCTCACGGAGCGGTGGTAGCCACGGCTGTGGTAGGGGAGCGATCTCTTGGTTCTCTGCCAAGAGCTGGATATTTTCGACGATGGCATCAAGCTCTGTCGGTACTTCCTTGATTTCATCGGCTAGATCCAGTCCAGAGAGGTCTTGATTGAGGACTTCATACTGGCCTAGGTCGTTGATACGATAGATCGTGTGATCTTCGATTCCCAGTTCATCCTTGTCCGGCTGGTAATCTGCTCCTGACCAGGCTGATTGGAAGAGTTCATAGACTTCGTTGTTGCCGACTTGCAGGTAAGCACGACCAGCCTGTGTGATTTCTGCTGCATCTGGTGTATGGAGCATTTCCATGGAGTCACTCCGGTCTGCTACCTTGAGGGCTAGCTTGAAACGAGAGTTGGACCAGATTTGGTCATCCACGACCCCAGATGGTTTTTGAGTGGCAAGGATCAAGTGAACACCGAGGGAACGCCCGACCCGAGCCGTAGAAACCAGCTCCTTCATAAAGTCTGGCTGGTTGACCTTAAGCTCTGCAAATTCATCTGAGATGAGGAAAAGGTGGGGCAGAGGTTCTTTAGCTTCGCCATTTTTAAATTTCTTCTGGTATTGGTTAATGTGGTTTACTTCATAACGGTTAAAGAGACGCTGTCTGCGTTTTAGCTCCGCATTGATCGAAACCAAGGCCCGCATAGACTGGGCCCCATCTAGGTTGGTGATGGTCCCTAGCAGGTGAGGCAGTTTCTTAAAGAGATGGGCCATTCCTCCACCCTTATAGTCAATGAGTAGGAAGCCCACATCGTGCGGGTGGAAATTGACGGCTAGACTCAGGATATAAGACTGGATAGTCTCAGACTTACCAGAACCAGTCGTCCCCGCAATCAAACCGTGCGGTCCATGAGCCTTCTCGTGGAGGTTGAGTTGCACTAGGTCATCCTTGCCTCGAAGGCCGATTGGCACGGCTAAGCTCTTGTAAGGAGCATGGCTCTTCCATCTGTCTAAGACCTTCAAGTCCGCAAAGCTTTCAGCCCCATACATCTCCATAAAGGTAACTGTATCAGGGATAGAAGACTTGAGATTTTGCAAGTGGTTGAGCGGTGCCAAGGTCCGTGCAATTTGTTCCTTATCATAGCCGTCTGGGAAGTGATCCAAGCGGAAGTTGGTCTCCTTGAGAATCCCTTCCTCCATAACCAACTGTCCGATATTGCGGTCCTTGATATTGATGACGGTTTTGACATTTTCAGATAGGGAGCTCATCACGTCTTCGACGAAGAGGAGTGAGCAGCCTAGTTCTGTCGGGTCTTCTGTGAAAAACTCCATGATGACGTGATCCAAAATCAGCTTTTCATCAGTAATTAAGACCACATAGTGAGGGCTGAAGAGAGTCGTCTCTTGGCGACTTGCCTCATCTCTTTGAGTCTTACGGAGTTTCAAGATCTGATTGAGACTGTTAAGCACTTGGTCACGAGTACGCTGATTGTATACGAAGCCTCGCACATTCATTTCCTGCAAGCTTGCATGTGGTAACCAACGCATCCAGTTCCATTGGTCCCGTTCCTCCTCTGGCATGATGGTAATAAACTGCACATCATGATACGAATGAAAGACACTCAACTGCATAACCAAGAGCTGGAGCTGTTCAAGGACTAGATTGCGAGGTCCGACATAACCAACTGGCCCGTGGCTAAGATTTGCTACAATCGGCAAATCAGGGATTTTTTTATGCTTGGTATAAAGAGCGAAGCCCTCCTCTTCAAGCGCATCTTTCTTCCCACTTCTCTCCTGCTGTCCATAGGTCAACTGATAAGAAGTCGGAACCTGCCCCAAGCCTAGACGATAAGTCAAAAAGTCAAAGTGGAGCGGTGTTTTTTCATAGATACGGTGACTGTAACCTTGAGTTAACTCAGTCAGCTCTTCCACCTTAGGGAAGTGATAAAGCATGCCCTGACGCTGTTTGCGTTCCAAGTCAGTCAGCTCAATAGCCTTGTCTTTTAGATAGAGACGGTAAAGGTCCACGCGCTCTTTCTTGTCTGCCTTGTATTTTTTCCGATTTTTAAAGAAGGTCCTGACAGAAAAGACGATACTAGCTGCAGACATGGCCATCGTCGCGAGGATATAAATCCCCCGAGGCTGGATAAGGGTAATCAGGATTACAACCCCAATCATCAGCAAGGGCGGTACAATGAGCTTAAGCAATTCATCATTTGGTTTGCCGGGCTCTTTACCTGGAGGATTAATGACCATCTTATCTTCAGATCCACGATAGATAATCCGTGGCGAACGATGATAGTCTGGATAGTCCGGGTAAAAGCCGTAGCGAGATGCTCCTCGCAGAGATAGAACCTTGGCTGCTTGGACGGGACCACTCAGCCAGACTTCATCTGGATAGATTTTGATTGTTACAGCGCCAAAGCTGAGCTCATCTCCAAAAGAAAGCTGCAACTGGTCTTGTTTTTCTAAAATGTTATTTCGATAAAAGGTTCCTTTGAACTTGGTTAAATGCCAGTTTTCTCCGTTTTTTTGCAAGAGCAATTCTGAATCATCAGAGACTTGAAGGCTAGAGCCACTCTGAGCACCGATCCGTAGCTCTTGTTGGTCCAAAAGATCATAAACTGTCGGAGTTTTATCTCTAAGGCAAAAACGGATTTGATTCAGTACCAGTCCATCTGTCAAGAGACCTGTCTCCTCCCCAAACTGGTAGAAAATCTCGTCTCCATCAGCCTTGAGTCGAATGTCCTCCTCCTGCTGAGGCAGATAGACCTGAGCCTTTTCGCTGGCCCCAAGAAGAAGCTGGCGTCCTTCTGTGGGTTCAACCTCATAACGCAGGCCCTGGGTATAGAAAATTACTTGTTTTGTCATCTTTTACTCCTTGACCTGCTTAGTGACTGCTAGATGCACTGGTTTCAGTTGAACTTGAAGCTTCTGTAGATGAAGCCTCCTTTTCACTAGAGTCGCTTGAGCTTGAATCGCTTGTCAGTAGTTCGCTCCGACTATCCCAGTACTTCTTGTATTCACCTTCCAGCGAGCTAAGCTTGCTTTCTCGATCCTTACCTGATAGCTTGTCATCTTCTCGTACTTGCTTGATTTCCTGTGCCAAAGCATAAAGGATGAGGTCATTATCATTAATCCGCTTGGCTGTATCCAAAGCATCCTCAAATGTGTTGCGACCGATTTGGATCCAGTAAATCAGGTAGAGCTCATCCGATTTAAGACTCACATTATTCAAGATGACCTTCTTTTGATCAGATGAAAATTCTAGTCCTTGAATATAAGAGTAAGCCAATTCGTACTTTTGAGTCGTTGGAAGACTAGAAGGGGCAATACCTTCTAACTCAGTGATAACACCACTATAATCGACCTTGATAAAGGCAGTATCTGCCTGCAGAAGCTTTTCTTTAAAAGGATTTTGCAGGAAAATGAGATAAATCAAGGGAATGATCAAAAGGACAACAGCTACTGACAGCCAGATAGATGCCAACTTGAAAACCCGATGCCATCTGCTAGACACCTGAATCAGAGTCGCTTTTTCTTCCTTGGTCTTATCTAGATAAGCCTTTTCTAGAACTGCCACTGCAGCGGTCTGGTCTTCTGCTTCACGGAGTTCAACCAAAAAGTCTGGTAAGGTTTCCAACTCCAAAGATCCATTGTAGAGTTCCATAAAGTCCACATCCGCAAACAAAGTCGCAGCAAAACACTTGGCCTGGCGCAAGAAATCTTCAGCAGTCAGTGCCTCCGGTGTCATAATACCTGGAACCGCACGATAGGCAATCTTAGCCTGAGCATCCTTGGTAATCATGAGGTTGCTCGGATGAAGAAGAAAAGTCACTGGTAGCTCCAAAGCAGCTTCAAGAGCAAAGACATTGAGAGCCAAGCGGATTCTTTCTGAGATTGGACGAGATTTAACCTCTTCATAGCTGAGACTATGTGGCTCTAGCTGGTAGGTAAAAGTTAAGCCATCTTCATCCGCATCCATGGTCTGCTCCAAAAAGAGCGGATGGTGTAAATCCAAAATCAGTAACTCTCGTAAGTCTTGCGTAGCCACATCTGAACGGCGTAAACTTAATTTCCATTCCTTGTCACTTTTCTCATAGGTAAAGGTTTGTTCTCCGTATACAAATTTTTCCTCAGTCACCTGATGCCTCCTCTATCTCTACTAAATCTCCTGTTGTAATTGGATAATCTGATAGGTACTTGCCCTCATCAAGTAGCAAGCCTTTATTAATAATTCTCAACTGGTATTTTGGCCTTTTTACTTCTGGCCCAAAAATGCTATCTATTTCTCGAATCAGCCGACGTACTTCAATCCGTCGAGGAATTCGAATATCGACATCCCTATCTGATAGGCGTAGGGTTATATTGATATGTTGCTTCATTCTCTCAATTCTCCTAATTTACAATCTCATATCTGGTCATGAGTTTTAGTTTTTAAAGGTCCACTTATGAAAGTCAGTCCGTAGCCACCTTATAGCTGATAAAGGCTATAATCCCAACCAACAGGACGACTAGGCCAATATAGACAACCCCTGGCAAAAAATCTCCCCAGCTAGTGGTTCCATCTTCTCTCTGGCTAATTTCTAACTTCGAAACCGCTTGGCTTCTTGACTGAAATAACTGCTTTTCTTTGGCTTCCTTAACTGGCCCCTGTATAGCAGAAAACAGTTGTCCCGCTTCTGTGGCCAACTGTTTATTCTGATCATGCTGTATCTCCTGCAGTTTCTTTTGATCTGCGGCATTAAAAAGCGCCTTAATCCGTTCCGACTGCGCACCAAAATTTAACTCCTCTTCTCTCTCAAGTCTGGAGTTATCGATTTGCAAACTATTATCTTGGAGGTCGTCCGCAGCAGCCACTGAGACTGCTGCACACACCCCTACGGTAAAAAGCAAGAGAATTAATTTTTTCATATCCTATTATACTTTCTGGGTTTGACTGATTGTTCCTTGAAAACTTCTGGGTTTGACAAAGATATTAGCTGCTGCTAATAAGCCCAAAACAATTAAGAGAGCAAAGAAGACAAAGAAGCCTGCTGCTTGCCCGTCAAAGTAAGCTGAGAGTAGATTTTCCAAAACAGACAGTGCATTCAAGTCCTTGATGAAGGCTGGGAAGCCTGTCAGACTAGCCGTTGTTCCAATAGCATTGGATAGATAAACAAAACTAATCATCATAAAGAAGGCAAGACCCATACCGACAACACGGAGATGTTTCAATAAGAAATACTGCCCTTGGACAAGAATTTGACTGGCAAATACTAGCAAGAGTACCCAAGATGGCACATATTCACGACCAACTGAGAGCTGAATGCTTGAGATAATCCCAATTGCTAAACCAATGGTCAAGGCTAAGCTGGATAGGACACCAACTGTCGTAATATCTGTATCGTGCAATTTGTCTAGCTTGAACTTGTCTTTGACTTTGCGAACGATATTCTGTGTCGCAAAAAGATAAGCTGTAAAGAGACTCACAATTTCTAGGAGCAATATCCAAGTGAATGGACGATAGACATTGACTGTTGCTTTCACTGATGAAGAACGTTGCGCTACTGGACTAGATAAGAATTTAAGAAGAACCTCATTTGGCACGCCATTTTCATAAGCGTTATTGAGTACCTTGATAAAGGATTCTACAAAGTTCCCATTCGCTGCTAATTCTTCATTAAACTCTGCCATCAAAGTTTCTGCATCGCTAGACAATTTTTCTGTGTTACCCTGAGCATTCGCCAATTCCCGATGGAAATTACTGAAAATCTGATTCGCAGATTCAGCCGCCTGAACATTGCTTTGAGATGAAGCCTTAACGCCTGAAGTCGTACTTAACAAAGATCTGAATTCAGAATTAAGTGAAGACAGTTCAGAGTCCGTTTTGGCCAAAGCTGCTGTACTAGCAGTCTGAGATGTAGCAATTTCAGACAAGCTTTCTCTTAGCTTTTCATATTGTTTTAGCTGACCATCGATGGCTGTTCCTAATTCCTTATTGCTAAGTGCAATTTTTTCTAGGTTTTCCTTCAATTCAGGAGCTGTTTCTTTCAAATCTTTCAAGGTCTCGTCTAATTTTTGACGAACACCTGTTTCTTTATGATCCTTGTCATCTGAGGAACTGTTCGCTTGAGAAAGACTATCGTTGTAATCTTTCAAGTTAGCATTGATCGCTTCTGATAGAAGTTGAGTCAAGGCATCTGCCATGTCCCCTTTTTTCAATTGTTCTATTGTAGAATAAACCTTAAGAAGAGAATCTACCTGCTGATAGGCTGAGGCAATTCTCTGAGACTGCATACCATAACTAGCCGCCGCCTGCTGAACTCCTTGAATATCAATTGCTGCAGTAGCCGACTGTACACCATTGAGGGTGATTGAGATCTGAGTATTTGTCGCAGAAGTGGCATCGCTATCACTTGTATCAGATGATGCACTTTTGACGCTATAACGAATATCAAACTTAGCGTTTTCTACAAGATTAATTTCTTGGCCATCTGTTACAGTGCTACCATTGTAGGACACTGAATCTACTGTCACACCATCTGGCGCTTGCCAAGAAACCTTAGCCTTGGCTACAGCGCCATCAACTGCGTCAGTGCTTGTCACTGCTTTAGCTGCCAATTGGTTGAGAGTGTCAGAACTTGTCCCGTCACTAGGAGTCCCGTACTCCTTAAGCTCAGCATAGTTAATACTTGGCACAGTAATAGACAAGCCAAAAGCATTAAATGTCTTTCCACTGAAATCTTCTGCTGGCAAAGCAGCGATAGCATTGGCTAGTTCAGCCTTGATTGAGCTCTCAGAGTTCTCTAAATCCTTTAAGCCCCCTTTTTCGAAGACTTGATTTAGAGTGACTTTGTCCCCAGATTCAACCCCATAGTAGCTCGCCAATTTTTTCGTGATAAAGTCCTTTATGTTATCTTGGTGTTCTTTGAATTTATCACGTTCAGCTTTGAGATCTTTTTCTAAATCTTCAATTTTCTGAGAAACACTTGTTGCCAGACCTGTATAGGTTTTCGCATCTGCTGCATCCTTGCTCTCTGACGAGCCAATCTGCTTACCAAGTGTTTCCTGTTGCTTTTGCAAGTCATCATAAAGCTTCTTTGTTTCTGAG
>ERZ773077.2122-NODE-2122-length-13029-cov-13.636195_pt1 | contig 13029 bp, 8 predicted proteins | sample MGYA00580612_ERZ773077 | MGnify/ENA primary metagenome ERZ773077 (study PRJEB29015, sample SAMEA2737971) | human oral metagenome | biome: human oral; feature: human-associated habitat; material: dental | place: China | collected 2021 ...
GGCGGACACCGGACGCGGGGCCGTGGCCCTGTGGCGCATCACCGCCTGCGGGTGAACCGCTCCTGGCCGCTGCGTCCGGTAGGTGCTCGGGGTTGTGGGCCAGTGTGTGGCCAACCACTTTGAAAAAGGGCGTTCGAAGCTTCTTCGGCGTGCGCGGACCGGGATGCCGCCACCGGGGCCACGACTGAGCCGCCCCGGCGGTGCGCGGTGCCGGGGTCTTCCCATAGGATGCGATGGCGCTCGTGCTCCGCACGACCCAACGCCTACGGTCGATATGAGGTAATCCTGTGCTGACATACGCTGCATTCGTAGGGCTGTGCGTTCTCGCCGTCGTCATCCTCTTCCTGCCCGGGGCATGCGTCCTGTCCGTCTTCCGCGTCCGGCCGCTCGCCCTGCTCGGCGCCTCGCCAGTGCTCACCGTCTTCATGGTCACGGCGGCGACGGGCCTTCTCGCACGCGCGGGCGTCGCGTGGAGCTGGAGGACGGCATTGGTCGGACTCGTCCTCATAATGGGGGTCTTCCCGCCCATCGGGGTGCTCCGACGGCGCCGCCGTTGTGCCGGAACCGGGGCCCCGTCCGACGGGGAGCCGCAGGCCCCCGAGGAGGGGCCGGCCCGCCGCGCGGAGCCGCTGGGAGCCGTTCTGTGCCGCCTCGCCGTCGCCGCCGCCCCGGCGACCGCCCTGCAGGGCGGTCTCGTCCTGCGCATCATGGGTCGGCCGGACACGATCTTGCAGAACTACGATGTTATGTTCCACCTCAACCTGATCGAGCAGATCAGGGCCACCGGCGACGCCTCGGTGCTGACCTCCTCCTCGGCGATCAACGGGGGCACCTTCTACCCCTCGACCTTCCACGCCCTCACGGCGCTGCTCCTCGGCCTGGCGGACGTGCCGACCGCCTTCAACGCCATGCTCCTGTGCGTCGGCGCGGTGCTCCTCCCCGTCTCGATCGTGCTCCTGGCCAGGGCGATCGGCCTGCGCTGGTGGGCCTGCTCCCTCGCCGGGCTGCTGGGGATCACCACGATGTGGATGCCGGGCTTCACGTTCTTCTACAACGGTCAGGCCCCCGCCGGCATGGCCGCCGCGCTCATCCTGTGCGCGCTCGCGGCGCTGCTGGATGCTGCGCGCACGGCCCGACCGCACGCTCTGGCCCTTCTGGGCGCCGCCCTGTCCATCGGCCTGGCGACGGCGCACCCGGGCGGCGGGCAGTGGCTGCTCGTGACCGTCTGCGCGCTGGGGGCGGTCGGGGGACTCGTCCGGCTCGTGGCGGGAGTCGGGAGGCGCGCTCCCGCCGTCGTTCTGCGCGCCCTGGGCGCGGTCGTGCTCTGCCTGCTCCCCCTCGTCGTGATCTGTCTGACGCCGCGGTTGCGGATCATGGCCGGTTTCGAGCGCGTCCGGCCCGATCCGCGGAGCGCCCTGGCGGAGCTCGTGCTGCTGGCCCCGCAGGAGGGGCCGAGTCTCCTCTACGCGCCCCTCGTCCTGCTGGCCGCGATCGGCATCGTTCATCTTCTGCGCAGGAGGCGCTGGGCGATGCCCGTCGTCTGGGCCTGTGCGGCCGGGATGGCGGCGCTCGCCTTCTTCCCGGTGCCGTCGCTGTGCGCACTCACCGGCGGATGGTGGGCGGATCCCGATAGGTACCTATCGGTTCTCGTTCTCGTGGTCGGCGTTCTCGCCGCCGTCGGATGCCAGGCGCTCGTCGAGCGCGTTGCGGGGCGGGGGCGCCGGCGCGCGGCGGCCGCGATCCTGGTGCCGGTGCTCGTCGGCGCCCTCGCCGTCGCCTCGGTCGTCCTCAACGACGTCTGGGTGAAGCGCGGCTACGATGTGGCCTCGCTCGTGCACCCGCCCTGGGTCAGCGACAAGGAGCGGGCCCTGCTGGAGGGCGATATGCGCGGGCTCTTCGACGGGGCGATCGTCTTCGGCGCCCCCCAGACCGGGGCGGGCCTGATCCCCGTGCTCACCGACGGGCAGAGCATGAACCGCACGGCCGATATCGCCGGTGATCACGCGCAGGACTACCTCGGGCGCCACTTCGACTACATCCTCGTCTACCCGGAGGTGTGCGACATCATTCGGGCGCAGCCCGGGGTGCCGCTGTACTACACGGACTCCGATGTGGATCCGGTGGAGATCCAATGGCGCTATCCCGGCTACTACGACGTCGACACCTCGGTCGGTTTCGAGGAGATCGCGCGGATCGACACCGCGGTCGTCTACCGGATCACCGCGTGCGAGAAGTGACCGGCGCCCGGCTCACTGCCCCCGGGCGGCGTAGCTGGCCTCGACCTCGGCCTTGAGCGGGCGCCACCAGGCCTCGTTGTCGCGGTACCAGTCGATGGTCGCCTGCAGGCCGGAGCGGAAATCGGTGTACTTCGGCTCCCAGCCGAGCTCGGTGACGAGCTTGGAGTTGTCGATGGCGTAGCGCATGTCGTGGCCGGGGCGGTCGGCCACGTGCTCGTAGTCGTCGGGCTCGCGGCCCATGAGGGTGAGGATGAGCTCGACGACCTCCTTGTTGGTCTTCTCGCCGTCGGCCCCGATGAGGTAGGTCTCGCCGATGCGGCCCTTCTCGATGATCTCCCAGACGGCGGTGTTGTGGTCCCGCACGTGGATCCAGTCGCGGACCTGCTCGCCGGTGCCGTAGACGCGGGGGCGCACGCCGTCGATGAGGTTGGTGATCGTGCGGGGGATGAACTTCTCGACGTGCTGGTACGGGCCGTAGTTGTTCGAGCAGTTCGAGATCGTCGCGGGGACGCCGAAGGACCGGACCCAGGCGCGGACCAGGAGGTCGGACGCCCCCTTGGAGGAGGAGTACGGGGAGGAGGGGTTGTAGGCGTCGCCCGCCTGGAAGCGCCTGGGCTCGCCGATCTCGAGGTCGCCGTAGACCTCGTCGGTGGAGATGTGGTGGAAGCGCGTCCCGTGGCGGCGCACCGCCTCCAGAAGCTGGAAGGTCCCCTCGATGTTCGTGCGGATGAACGGGCTCGGGTCGTTCAGCGAGTTGTCGTTGTGGGACTCGGCTGCGAAGTTGACCACGACGTCGGCGTCTGCGACGAGCGGGTCGACTGTGTCGGCGTCCGCGATGTCGCCCACCACCAGTTCGACGCGGTCCAGGCCCTCGATGGATTCGGGGTTGCCGGCGTAGGTGAGCTTGTCGAGGACGACGACGCGGGCGTCGGGCATCGACTCGACGGTGGAGTGGACGAAATTGGCGCCGATGAAGCCGGCACCGCCGGTGATGAGAACGCGCATGCGCTTCCTTTCTGTGGTTGGCGGACAAGCCGTGACGGGGGACAGCCTATCGCCCCGCGTCCGCCGCATGCGAGGGGGCCCGGCCGGACGGCTCGCCGCCCGTGGAACGCGGGCGCCGGCCCCCCGCCTCCAGCCGCACCTCGGGGAAGGCCTTGACGAAGCCGACGGTCGTGCCGTCCGAGCGGACTGCCATGAAGGCGGCGTGGCGGAGGTTGTCGATCTCGAAGCCGTCCTCGTTGAGGACGACGGCGTTGAAGCTGAAGTCCCCCTCTCCGAGGTAGAGGCGCGGAAGGGTGACGAGGATCCGCGCGGATCCCCGGAAACTCGGGAGTTCGAGGTCGAGCTTGCGGCTGTCCACCCCCAGGACGTGTTGCCCGCGGTCCGTCTCGACGTTCAGGAGGACAGCGTACTCGTCGAGCCGGTCGGGCGCCTGGAGGTCGATGCCCACCGTGAGCGAGGACCCCGGTTCGAAGATCTTGAATCCGTCCGGATGATCCGTCAGCCCGTCGAGGAGCTCGACGCCGTCGATCGTGCACGGCCGGGGCGGCGGCGCCCCGCCGGGAGCGGCCTTCGCGGCCTCCGAGGCGTCCAGGAGCTGCTGCTGGTACCACTGGTGGAGCATGCTCATAGCATCGGGGGCCTTGCCGGTGGCGATGATCGCGCCGCGGTCCAGGACCACGGCGCGGTCGCACACGTCGACGATCTGCTCGGCGGAGTGCGAGACGAGGATGATCGAGCGCCCTTCCTCCTGGAAGTCGCGGATCTTGTCGATGCACTTGCGCTGGAAGGGCTCGTCGCCCACCGCCAGGACCTCGTCGACCAGGAGGATGTCCGGGTCCGAGTGCACGGCCACGGCGAAGGCGAGGCGGACGTACATGCCCGAGGAGTAGAACTTCACCTGGGTGTCGAGGAAGTCCCCGATCCCCGAGAAGTCGACGATGGAGTCGAACTGCCGGTCGATCTCCCGCTCGGACAGGCCCAGGACCGATCCGTTCAGGTAGACGTTCTCCCGGCCGGTCAGGTCCGGGTGGAACCCGGCGCCCAGCTCCAGAAGCGCGGCGATGCGTCCCCGGATGTGGACCTTCCCCCGGTCGGGCGTGAGGATGCCGCCGATGATCTTCAGGAGGGTGGACTTGCCCGAGCCGTTGGCGCCGGCCAGCCCGATCGACTCGCCCGCGTCGATCGAGAACGAGACGTCCTGCAAGGCCCAGTACTCCTCTGCGTGGAGGCGGGAGCGGCCGGAGTTGACCACCCGCTCCTTGAGCGACTTGTCCTTGTGGACCGTGAATTTCTTGGAGACACCGTCGATTCGGATGACCTCGGGACGTGACATTAAAGCTCCTGGGCGAAGTTGCGCTGAAGACGGTCGAAGAATCGCTGGGCGATGAAGACGAGGACGATGCCGATGAGGAACATGATCCCGAGCTTGGTCAGCAGGTGGACGGGCCACTGGGCGTACTGCCCCTGAACCCAGAAGGCCTTCTGGAAGCCCATGACGGCCAGGGCCATCGGATTGTACAGGTAGACGTCCGTGATGAACTGGGGCGCCTGGCCGGCGAGCTGGGCGTACGAGTACACGCAAGGGGTCAGCCAGAAGCCTATGAGCACGCCGACTTCCACGAGGTACTGGACGTCCCTGAGGTAGACGTTGACGGCCGAGAGGATCAGCCCGATCGCGACCCCCCAGGCCAGGACGACGCACAGGGAGATGGGCGCGTAGAGGAACATCGCGGTGGTGTCGATGCCGCGGATCAGGAGGGCGCCGCAGAAGAGGATGACGAGCTGGGAGAGGAAGTCGATGACGGCCGACCCGGTTGCGGCCAGCGGGAAGATCTCGCGCGGCAGGTAGACCTTCTTGACGATTCCCGCGTTGGCGAGGATCGAGGAGGTGGCGCTCGTGATCGTCTGGGAGAAGAGCGTCCACGCCGTCAGCCCGGCGAACACGTAGACGGCGAAGTCCGGGATCGCGCGCTCGGCCGCGAGGACCTTGCCGATGGCCAGATAGTAGATGAGCAGATTGACGAGCGGGCGGATGAGCGTCCACACGTAGCCGAGCACAGAGTCCTTGTACCTGGCCTTCAGCTCGCGCCGCGTGAGCCTCCACCACAATTGGCGATGCGCCCAGATGTCCCTGATCGACGTCCAGGACCCCGAGAGGAACCCTCCGCTGGGCGTCACCTCCCGCATCGGCTGCTCGCCAAGCCACGCGAACCGCTCGTCCGCCGTCGCGAGGTCCGGTCGCTCGTCTGTCACGCTGGCCATGCTACCCCTCATGCTCATAGATGGTCCTGTGTCCGCCATAGATCTTAGCGCCTGGGGCGGCCTTCGCCGATACCCGTCAAACCGGGGATCCAGCCCATGGATCATGGATCGTGACGTCGCTAACCCCTCCCGGGCGGAGGAGGATGGCGACGACGCGGTGCGATTCTCGGGTACGCTTCTCGCGTAAGCCGAAGTGCGCCCGATGCGCCGCGCACAGTTGCGGACAGCCAACAGCCAAAGTCAATCGACGAGCTCTCGGCCGCCGGGCCGGGTGGGGAACGTGAGGAGCGCTCTTGTCCAAGAAGATGATCAGTGTCGTCATTCCCAGCTACAACGAGGAGAAGAGCGTGCGGGAAATGTACGATCGCCTGGTCGCGGTCTTCCGCGACAGCCTCCCCGCCTACGATTACGAGATCATCTTCGTCGACGACTATTCGACGGACCAGACCCGCCCCCTGATCCGGCAGCTGGCCTCCGAGGACCCCCGCGTCAAGGCGATCTTCAACGCCCGCAACTTCGGCTTCCACCGCAACGTGTTCTCCGCGCTGTCCTACGGCAGGGGCGACGCCACCTTCATGCTGTTCGGCGATCTGCAGGACCCGCCCGAGAACCTCCCCGAATTCGTGCGACGATGGGAGTCCGGGAGGAAAGTGGTCGTCGGCCAGCGACGGTCCAGCGACGAGGGCTGGCTGATGACCTTCTCCCGCTTCCTCTACTACAAGCTCATCGACTGGTTCGCCGACTCCTCGCAGATCGCCCGCTTCACCGGCTACGGGCTCTACGACCGCGAGTTCGTCGACATCCTCAAGGATATCGGCGACATCCAGCCCTTCTTCAAGGCGGTGGTCTCCGAATACGGGATCGACCTCGACATCGTCCAATACGACCAGGCCCAGAGCGTGCGCGGAAAGTCCAATTTCAATTTCCGCCGCAACTACGACTTCGCCATGCAGGGGATCACGTCGTCGACGAAGCTCCTCATGCGCCTGGCCACCTACATCGCGGCCCTCGTGGGCGTCGTCTGCCTGGGGATAGCGATCTTCGTCTTCGTCAACAAGATCGTCAACTGGAACAACTACGGCGTGGGCGAGGCCTCGACGGCGATCGGCATCTTCTTCCTGGGGTCCATCCAGCTCTTCTTCATCGGGATCCTGGGCGAGTACATCCTCAGCATCAACGGGAGGATCACCCGCAAGCCCCGGGTCGTCGTGGGGGAGCGGATCAACTTCGCCGACGAATCACACGGAAACGCGCAGCGCGGAGATGAACGTGAGTGACCGGGCGGCGCCGGCGGGCATGCGCCCGCTCGTGGCCCAGTTCGCGAAGTTCCTGGTAGTCGGGGGCATCTCCTTCTCCTTGGACTACGGCCTCTTCGTATTCCTGTACAACGTCTTCGGGGTCTACTACATCCTCTCCAGCACGATCTCCTTCGCGACCTCGGTGGTCCTCAACTACGTCCTGAGCAGGAAATACGTGTTCGAGATCCGGGAGGACCGAAGCGTCGCCCGCGAATTCGCCTTCTACGCCGTCCTCAACGTCATCGCCCTCTTCCTCAACCAGGCCATCCTCTACGCGAGCGTGGACTATCTCTCGCTCAGCCCGCCCGTCGGCAAGATCATCGCCACGGCGGTGGTGCTGGTGTACAACTTCGTCTCGCGCAAACTACTCTTGGAGAGGCCCCCCTCCACGGGACGAGACGCCGCCCAGCCTCCCGACGGCCGACGATCAGAAAACGGCCAACGATCAGAAACAGGTGTGAACCCGATGTCCACAGAGCGCCCTCTCAGGTTCGACAAGCGGCTTCTCGTCCGGGCGAAGGAAGCCTGGGACGCGGCCGTCGCCAAGGCGTGCGAGAGCAGGCTGGCGGCGTGGTGGACGGGCACGTCCAGGCCCGGGCGCGTCGACTGGGCCCTGCTTGCAGCGCTTCTGGCGGTTTCCTTCGTCACCTTCCTCTACGGCGACGTCCGGGCGACCTTCGAGCACTCCTTCAACTTCATGGACGCCCTGTTCTCGGGCAGGGTGGCCGACTTCTACACGATCGCCATCGAGCACACGAGCAGCGGACATCCGGCCGTCTACGACATCCCCCTCTACTTCCTGTTCGGGGTGTGGAACCTGCCGACCTACCTGTTCTACAAGTTCGCGGGCTACGACTACCTGAACGCCACCCCGGCCCAGCTCTGGCTGAAGACGATGATGCTCGTATTCGTCCTTTTGGCCGCGAGGATCCTCATGAGGATCGCCCGCACGATGGGGATGGACGCCGACCGGGCCAAATGGGTCGCCTTCTACTTCCTCTCGGCCATGAGCGTCGTCCTGCCCGTGTTCGTCATCGTCCAGTACGACATCGTCCTCGTGGCGGTCATGCTGCTGGGCCTGCACGCCTACATGAAGGGAAACCAGCGCGGCTTCCTCCTGTGGTTCATGCTGGCCAACACTCTCAAGCTGTTCGCGGTCTTCGTCTTCATACCCCTCGTCCTCCTCAAGGAGAAGAGGCTCCGCCGCGTCGCCGGGCAAGCCGTCGTCGGACTGGCCGGCCTGGCGTTCTGCCGCCTCCTCTATAGCGGGAGCGTCACGTACAAGGCGTCGACCGGCGGGTTCACCGACTCCATGCTCGAACGCCTCACGGCGACGGGCTTCCAATGGGAGACCCCCGGGCGGACGGTCGGCCTGTTCGTCGTCTGCATGGTCGGCCTGATGATCTTCTGCTACGCGAAGAGAGTCGAGACGGACAAGGAGATCCAGGCGTACTCCGTCTACGTCTGCCTGGCGGCGTTCCTGGCGTTCTGCGCACTCGTCCCCCTCAATCCGTACTGGATCGTCCTGCTGTCCCCCTTCGCCGTCCTCATAGTCTTCGCCAACCCCAGATACGCCGTCCTCAACAGTCTGCTCGAATTGAGCATCGGGTCCTCGCTGCTCGTCCTCGACGTCGTCCTGGGATACCCCATCTACAACCGCGGGATATTCACCAACCTCCTCGTCGGCCAGTTCTTCGACGGATCCAGCAATCCGCGTTTCGCCACCCTCGGCGAGATGTTCATGAAGACGGGCGTCAAGGACAATGCCAATTTCATCATCGCGTTCATGCTCGCCTGCGCCCTCGCCGTTCTCGTCCTCAACTATCCGAAGAGGGACTTCGTCGAGGGCATGCCGAACCGCGAGAGGATACCCCGGAGCATCGCATGGGTGCGGCTGGGCGCTCCCGTGTGCTTCGTGGCCGCGCTGTTCGCCATGTACCTGATGCCGGCGACCCGGGTCGTCTACTCCGCCCTGACGGACACACCGGCCCAGGGAAGCGCCAATCTCCTGGCACGAGGGGCGACCGTCCAGGAGAGGCTCACCTTCGACAAGAAGCTCACGGTGGACAAGCTCCGGATCGGTTTCTCGGCGAGCCAGGTGACATGGATCGACTCGGCCGTCGTCAACGTGAGCATCAAGGAGGCCTCAACCGGGAAGGTCGTCTGGCATGACAGAGTTCCGGCGAACGCGATCGGCGAAGGCGTGCACACCTTCGACGCCGACGGGACCGTCCTGGAGGCGAAGAAGCCCTACACGCTGACGATCGACAGCTCGTACACGGAGAACGAGCCCGCCCACGTTCAGATGAACCCGGCGGTCGATCAGTTCCCGACCACCGAGAACGGGAAGAAGGTCTCCGGGGACATCGTCATGAGCATCACCGGGAAGGCCGAGTAGAGGCTGCCGATCCCGGCGCTCCGCCCGTCTCCTTGGCCGATGCGCCGATTCTTGCCGACGCGCCGGCCCGGACCGCCGAGTCCCCGCGCCGCGACGGAGGAGCAGCGGCTGCGTTCTCCCCGTGTACCGGCGCACTGTGGCCGAGTCCCGCGCTGACGGGGAGCGAGCGGTCTGCAGCTCGTCAAACCCGTGCCGGCGCCGGGCAGCGGAGCAAGGTTCAGGCGAGGCGAACGAGTGCCGCCGCCCGCAATCCGCGCGATCGGCGTGCGGCGGGTTCGCAGATAGATCGGTGGACGACCACCCCGACGGTCAAGGACGACCCGAACGACTTCACAAGATCACCAGCGTCAAGCGCGCGATCGGGGCCGTCGGGATGAGCGCGTCGCGGATCCTAGCTGAGCGTCTGGTCCTTGGCCGGCGGCGTCTCCTCCGGTGCCTTTCGGCGGCGGGGCAGGAGCGTCACCCCGTCGAAGGCGCGGGTGAAGAAGGCGACGACGTTGGCGTTCAACCTGTGCAGTCCCACCGACAGGCCGAAGACGATGACGCTCATCGCCGCGAAGAGCATGTACAGCTGAAGGGTGGAGAACGCCCTCGTGTCGGTGGACTCGAAGATCTTGGAGATGACCACGTGGTGGACCAGGAAGATCGGATACGAGTACTTGGCTATCAGCGCGACCGGCTCGCGTACGGGCCCCGCGTCGAGGTATCGGGCGACCATCGCGAGGATGAAGAAACAGGCGACCCCGACGAAGGGCGTGGCGAAATCCTCGTTGAGCATGGGCCGCTTGGCCGACATGATGAGAATGCCCGCGCACGGGAGCACCCACGGAAGGACGGCCCAAGTGGGCATGCGGCGGACGTACCGGACGAAGTACATGCCGAAGGCCAGTTCGGGGAGCCTGAGCGGCAGGACGATCTGGTTGGGAAAGCTGTGGGGTATCTTGTTGAGGAGGACGAAGGTGACGGCGTAGATCGCGAAGATCGCCGCCGCCGTCGTCTTCGGGTACGTCATCACGGCCCAGCGCAGCAGCGGGAAGACGATGTAGAAGAGCACGATGAAGCCCAGGAACCACTCCCCGAGCAGGTACATGGTCTGGATGTGGAAATTGGCGACCATGCCGTCCATGCCGAAGAGCGTGAAGAGGAACGCCCGGGTGGGCGCGTGGTTCCTGGCGACCCCCTGATTGGCGAGGAAGAAGTAGAGGGTTCCGAGGATCCACGCGGTCCAGAACATCGGATAGATGCCCTTGAACCGCTTCCAGTAGAAGACCCGCAGGTCCAGGCGGGGCCCCCCGTAGGTCATCATCAGCGCCGCACCCGAGATGATCAGGAAGAGCGAGACGCCCAGGTTCCCGATGTAGATGCCGAAGGGCTCGTAGGCGAAGACATGCCGCTTCTGAGCCTGGTGGAGATACGGATTGTTGAAGTGGGTGATGACGACGAGGACGGCGGCCAGAGCCCGGACGAGATCCAGATAGAAGACCCGTTTGCGTGGTTTCGTCGACGGCGCTGCGGTCATTTCTTCACTATACGCCGGGTACGGTCGTAGAGGTGGCGCAGCGGCGAGTGCAGCCTGTCCGGGATCGTGTGGCGCAGGATCTCCTTGACGTGCCGCCTCAGCCCGTTGTCCTCCTTCAGGGTGTGCACCATCCGCATCTCGGTGTCGGCGGGCCAGTGGTAGCCGATTGCCCGAGTCAGCTCCTGGACGTAGAAGCTGAGGTTCGTCAGCTCGATGCGGGCGAACTTATCCGAGTAGAGCCATCCGGCGAAGTACCCGCTGCCCTGGGCCACATAGCCGTAGGCCCGCTCCACGGCGTGGAGGAGCGTGCCGTCGTTGTCGTTCGGCTCGCCGGGGAAGTCCTCGTACGTCCAGTCCATGTCGAACAGCGGCTTGAGGGCCGCGGGCCGGAACCAGAACATCGTTCCCAGAGGAGCGATGACGTCCTTCTCGGGGCTGAGGGGGACGTTGAGCTTCATCTCCCGCAGCAGCCTGCTGGTGCGCACGAAATTCTGGCTCCACCCGTAGGAGTAGATCGGGAAGTACTCGGCGTGGTTCGGAGGCGTGGGGGTCAGGAGGCCCAGGCGGGGCTCCTTCTCGAACTGCTCGATGACGTTCGCCACGAACTCGCGCGAGGCCAGGATGTTCTCGAAGCACTTGACGGCGAAGCCCTCGCCCTTGGAGTAGGGCTCGAGCTGCGTCACCTTCTTGTCGTGGGCGAAGCAGACGTAGTCGTAGTCGGCGATGACGTCCTTGACGCCCACCAGGAGGGCGCTGACGTCGCGGCCGCGGTTCTCGATCACCCGCACGTCGACCCGGTAGGGCAGGCCCTCGCAGGCGCGCCTGACGGCCTCGGCCTTCTCCTGCGAGCCGACCGTGACGATGATGTCGCACCCCTCGGGCATCGACCGGGCGTAGCCGAGCGTCTGCTCGAGCAGGTCGAGATAGTAGACGTGCAGGACGAGCGCGACCTTCGCGCCGGAGGGATCGCAGTCGGTGACGTCCGTGGGCAGCACGTAGGTCAGCTGGAGGTTCTTGACGATGTCCGCCATGTGCATGCTGCGCAGGGCGTTGTTCCAGATGAGGTCCGTGTCGAAGTCCGTGTGGTCTCGCAGATAGGCGTAGAGGTCCGCCGTCGCGTTGCCCACCGACTGGTCGAGCACGTCGTCGTAGGGGTGGAAGAAGGAACGGCGCTTGAAGATCGGGCAGCGCTTCTCCTCGATGAGCTTCTTGGGGGCGAAGAGGATCGGCTGGTAGGTGAATCCCTCCATATCCTCGGTGTTGACGTAGACGTCGGACGTGAACCCCAGCCTTTCGAAGCGCCGGGTGAACGGAGCCTCGTGGCGCCCGACCGAGTCGATGTAGCTGTGCATCTCCGGCAGGTTCTCCCAGTACTCCTGGAATTCTCTGCTCGACACTAGCGACTTGCGGTAGGCCATGAAGTGCGACTGGATGTGCCGGGGGATGAACCCCTCCTCGATCGTCCCGAAGGGGTCGACGGGGAACTCGTGGAACCAGGTGATCCCCCAGAAGTCGACGTCGCGCTCGCCCATCTCCGAGAACATCTCGGAGAAGGGGTAGACGGGGCCCATGATGGTTGCGTTGAACAGGACGACTTCGTCGAATTCGCAGAGCCGGGCCCATCCCACCCTCTCCAGCGCGGTCTTGTAGGCCCACGCGTCCAGGCCCACGTTGTCGCGCAGGATCACGGTGTCGGAGAAGGCGTGGAGCTTGGCGTAGCTCTTGGCCGCGAGGTCCCCGTTGACGACGATCACCAGCTCGGAGAGGTTCTCGACCATGCCGGCGAGCAGGGTCTCGACGTAGTCGTCCACGACTCCGTCGGCGTCGTAGAAGAAGAAGATTCCAAGGCGTTTCGAGTTGTTCCCCTGATCGGGCATGGACGGGTCCTTCTGGTTCGATGTGCTGATCGCTGACTGGCTGTGCTGGGAGGCCGGGTGAGCCGCGGGCGTCATCGCGCGGCGGCCATGATCGCGCGGATCTTCGTCGCGTCCCCCCACACGCCGGGGGAGTCGTAGGGCCGATCGGGGAAGGCTCCGTATTCGAGTTCGAGGTCCAGTCCGTGTTCGCGGATGTAGGCTTCCACCCGGTCCGCCAGGGAGAGCGGCTCTCCCGAGCACGCGTTGACGATCCCCGCCACCTCGTCCTGGCAGACGATGGCGGCGATCTGGCGCGCCAGATCGGAGACCGAGATGAAATCGTACTTGTTCTTTCCGCTGGTGAAGGGGAATGTCCGGCGGCCCTCTTCCGCCGCCGCGAGGAGCTTGGAGAAGATCGAGTTGCCGAACTTGTCGTCCCCCACGATGTAGTAGG
>ERZ773077.2131-NODE-2131-length-13002-cov-10.927165_pt1 | contig 13002 bp, 8 predicted proteins | sample MGYA00580612_ERZ773077 | MGnify/ENA primary metagenome ERZ773077 (study PRJEB29015, sample SAMEA2737971) | human oral metagenome | biome: human oral; feature: human-associated habitat; material: dental | place: China | collected 2021 ...
GTTCTTCTGCTCCGCGCTCATCTGCGCCGTCGTGAGGGCGTGCCCGTCGGGCACGAAGACCGGGTCGTAGCCGAATCCGCCCCCGCCGCGCCGCTCGCGCAGGAGGCGCCCGCGGACCTCGCCGCGCTCGACGAACTCGCGCCCGTCCGGGAGGACGAGCACGGCGGCGGACACGAAGGCGGCCGAGCGCAGGGCATCGGGGACGTCGGCGAGCTGGGCGAGCAGCAGATCGAGGTTCGCGGCGTCGTCGCCGTGGCGGCCGCACCACCTGGCGGAGAAGATCCCGGGCGCGCCCCCCATCACGTCGACCGTGAGGCCGGAGTCGTCGGCGAGCGCCGCCAGCCCCGTGAGCGCCGCCAAGTGCCTGGCCTTGATGAGCGCGTTCTCCTCGAAGGACGCGCCGTCCTCCACGGGCGCTTCCACGTCGAAGTCGCTCATCCGGGCGATCATCGGGCTGTCGAACCCCTCCCACGCGGGCGCGAGTATCGCCTCCAGCTCGCTGATCTTGTGGGCGTTGCCCGTCGCGAAGACGAGGCGGGGCGCGCTCACGGCGCCACCTCGACGCGCTCGCCGGGCGCGCCCGACAGGGCGGCGCGCTGGGCATCGGCCAGGCGGGCGTTGCCCAGGGCCGCCAGGTCCAGCAGGGCGCCGAGCTCGGCGCGGGAGAAGGGGGCGTGCTCCGCGGTCCCCTGGACCTCGATGAAGCGCCCGTCGCCGGTTTGGACGACGTTCATGTCCGTGTGGGCGCGCACGTCCTCGGCGTAGGGCAGGTCGAGGACGGGCGCGCCGTCGACGATCCCCACGGAGATCGCGGACACGGAGTCCATGAGGACCTTCGCGCCAGGGGAGACGGCGCCGTTCCGCTTCGCCCACGCGACCGCGTCGGCCAGCGCGATGTAAGCGCCGGTGACGGAGGCGGTGCGGGTCCCGCCGTCGGCGCGCAGCACGTCGCAGTCGAGGGTGACCGTGTTCTCCCCGAGGGCGCGCGTGTCGACGACGCCGCGCAGGCTGCGCCCGATGAGGCGGGAGATCTCCTGGGTCCGCCCGCCGACCCTGCCCTTGACGGACTCGCGGGGCGAGCGCTGGTCGGTGGCGCGCGGCAGCATCGCGTACTCGGCGGTGACCCAGCCCTCGCCGGAGTCGCGCTTCCACCGGGGCACCCCCGTGGTGAAGGAGGCGACGCACAGGACCCTCGTCGCCCCGAACTCGATGAGAACGCTGCCCTCGCCCGTTCCCGACCACCCGCGGGTGATGGAGACGGGGCGCAGCTGGTCGGGGGCGCGCCCGTCGGCGCGCGTCGCTGGTGTGCTCATGGGCACCAGCCTAGCCCAGCGCGGTACGGTGGGGTCATGGCACTCGACCTCCCACTCGTGCGGGGCCGCGTCGACCCGTGCGTGGCCCTGCGCGACTCCCTCGCCCCGGACCGGATCCTCTCGGGCGCGCCGCTGCCCGGCGGCTTTGGCGCCGCCACCGCCATCGGGGTCGCCCCCAGCGGCCACGTCATGGTCGACGGGGCGGAGGAGGGCTCCGGGCGGGTGCGCCTGGCGCGCATGGCCCCCGGCCGCGCCTCGGCGCTCGTGCGCGGCGGCGCCCGGGCCTCGTTCATCGGAGCCGTGGGCGGCCGCGCGGTGGTCGCGGTCGAGGTCGAGAATGGAGGGGACGGCGCGGGGGGCCGGTGGCGGCACTTGCGCTCCGTGGGCCACCTGATGGGCGGCGACGACGCGGCGCTGGCGCTCAGCGGCGTCGCCCTGGCGGCGTGGCACCGCGACTACCGGTACTGCGGGCGGTGCGCGGGCGCGCTCGAGCCGGAGTGTGGCGGGTGGGCGGCGCGCTGCGGGTCTTGCGGGCGCCTGGAGTACCCGCGCCAGGACCCTGCTGTCATCGTGCGCGTCGACGACCACCGGGGGAGGACCCTGCTCGCCCACAACGCGGCGTGGGAGCCGGGCCGCGTCTCCGTGATCGCGGGTTTCGTCGAGGCCGGGGAGAGCCCCGACCGCGCGGTGGCGCGCGAGGTCGGCGAGGAGATCGCCATCGGCATCGGGGAGCCCCGTTACGTGGGCACGCAGCCGTGGCCCTTCCCCCGTTCCCAGATGATGGGCTACGTCGCGCGCACCCTCGAGGAGTCCCCCGCGCCCGCGCCCGACGGCGCCGAGATCGAGTGGGCGGGCTTCTACAGCCGGCAGGAGCTGGCCGACGCCGTGGGGTCGGGGCGCCTGCTGGCGCCGGGCCGGTCGTCGATCGCCTACGCCATGCTCCGCCAGTGGTACGGAGGGGAGCTCCCGCTCCCGGGGCGCGCCTGAGGGGCTGCGGGCGCACTGGCCCTGGCCCGTGGCCGTCGCCCCGCTTCCGGAGCGTCTGAGGGGTGCCGGCGGAACCGGCCCTGGCCGTCGCCCCCACTCCCCGCCCTCCTGGCGGGCCGGTCCGCGTGCGGGGCGGGGCGGGCGGCACGCACATGCGCGGCGGAGGTGGGATGATTCGGACTATGAGCCTGAGCCCGAACGAACTCCTCGACGCACTCGACCCCGACCAGCGCGCGGTGGCCACGCAGGTCGCGGGCCCGCTGGCGGTCCTGGCGGGCGCGGGCACGGGCAAGACCCGTGCGATCACGTACCGGATCGCCTACGGCGCCGCCGTCGGGGCCTTCGACCCGTCGAACGTGCTCGCCGTGACGTTCACGAAGCGCGCGGCCTACGAGATGCGCCACCGGCTGGCCGCCCTCGGCGTCCCCAGGGCGCAGGCGCGGACCTTCCACTCGGCGGCGCTGCGCCAACTGCGGCACTTCTGGCCCACGGTCGTCGGCGGCCCCATGCCCGACGTGGTCCCGCACAAGGCGTCACTGGTGTCGAGCGCCTGCGCGAGGCTGGGCATCACGGTGGACAGGACGACGGTGCGCGACCTCGCCGCGGAGGTCGAATGGGCGAAGGTGTCGATGGTGGGGCCGGACCGCTACGAGGCGCACCTGCGCCGCACTGGCCGACAGGCGCCCGCCGACTTGACGGGGGCGGAGGCGGCGCGCCTGCTCGACGCCTACGAGGACGCGAAGTCCGAGAGGGGCGTGGTGGACTTCGAGGACGTGCTGGTCTACATGTGCGGCATCCTGCAGGAGCGCCCCGACATCGCGCGCCTCGTCCGCGGCCAGTACCGCAACTTCGTGGTCGATGAGTTCCAGGACGTGAACCTCCTGCAGTCCCGGCTGCTCGACCTGTGGCTGGGCGGGCGCCACGACGTGTGCGTGGTGGGCGACGTGGCCCAGACCATCTACTCCTTCACGGGGGCCAGCCCGGAGTACCTGACTGGCTTCGCGCGCAAGCACCCGGGCGCCCGGGTGCTCGAGCTCACCCGCGACTACCGGTCGACTCCCGCGATCGTCGAGGCCGCCAACCGCGTCCTCGCCGGGGCCATACAGCGCGAGGGCACTGTGCGCCTGGTGAGCCAGCGGGAGGGCGGGGTGCCCGTCGCCTACCGGACCTACGACGACGACATCGCCGAGGCCGAGGGCGCCGTCGCCCAGGTGCGCCGCCTGCAGGCCGCCGGGGTCCCCCTGAGCGAGATCGCGATCCTGTACCGCACCAACTCCCAGTCCGAGGCCTTCGAGCAGGCCCTGGCCGGAGCCCAGATCGGCTATCTCGTGCGCGGCGGCGAGCGCTTCTTCGAGCGCGAGGAGGTCAAGCGCGCCATGGCCGTCATCCTGGGGGCCGCCCGCACCGAGAAGGCCACCCTGACCGGAGACCTCGGCCAGGATGCGCGCACCGTCCTGTCTCGCGAGGGGTGGAGCGAGGAGCCGCCCGCCCCCCGCGGAGCCGTGCGCGAGCGCTGGGACGCCCTCAACGCCCTGGTGGCCCTGGCCGACGAGATGGCCCAGACCCGCGGCGCCGACCTCGACGCCTTCCACACCGAGCTGCGCGAGCGCGCCGATGCCCAGAACGCCCCCACCGTCGAGGGCGTCACCCTGTCCTCTCTGCACGCCGCCAAGGGCCTGGAATGGGACGCCGTCATCCTCGTGGGCGCCTGCGAAGGCCTGCTGCCGATCTCCCTGGCCGAGGGGCACACCGCCATCGAGGAGGAACGGCGCCTGCTCTACGTGGGCGTCACCCGTGCGCGCGAGCACCTCATCATCTCCTACGCCCGAGCCCGCAACGCCGGAGGCCGAGCCTCCCGAAAGGCCTCCCGCTTCCTGGATGGCCTGTGGCCCACCGCCCACGGATCCCGAGACGCCTCCCGGCGGCAGAGCCGCCAGTCCGCCAGGGAGCGCTCCCGGCAGTCCGCCGCCGACTTCGAGGCCAACAACGACCCGCGCACCATCGCTCTGTTCGAGGAACTGCGGGCCTGGCGTTCCCAGATCGCCAAGGAGCGCTCCAGACCCGCCTACACGGTCTTCGCCGACGCCACCCTGCGGGACATCGCCGTCGTCAAGCCCACCAGCCTGCCCCAGCTCTCCCTCATCCACGGCGTGGGCGCCAACAAACTCCAGGAGTACGGCGGTCAGGTACTCGCCCTCCTGCGGGACTTCGAGGCCGGCGGCTGAACGGTGCAGGCCCTCGCGGGTGGCGGCGCTCGGGCATCGCTCACAGCTGCGAGCACAGGCACTCGGGATGACGCTGCCAGGCCCGGCGCCGCCCCAGGGGATCCCGGCCGTCGACCTCAACCGAGTGCGTGGCCCACCAGAGGGCGGAGCCTCCGGTCGGATCGCCGGTTCCGCCGCAGCCACCCGCAGCATCCTCGACGGGAGGCGCCTGACCCAGGAGCGTGTCGACGACGGCCCGAGCCGCCAGCGCCGCCGACTCGTGCAGGACCAGGCGCTCGACGTCGGGCATCGGCAGGGTGCGCATCTGCGTGGCCAGCGCCGGCCAGCACGGATCGGCATCCCGCTCCCACAATTCCAGGCAGGTCGAGCACGGACCGCCGCCACCCAGCACCGGGCCAACGCGAACCCCCGCCTCACCGACGACGACCGGCAGATGGATGATGCCCTCCTGGGCGAGCCTGCGGGCCAGCAGCGGCTCCACCACATGCGCATCCACCGTCACCATGACATCGGGCCGAGTGCGCAGCGGCGCCCGCGTCCTCAGGGCAGGGAAGCGCGCCGACAAAAGCGGTTCCAGACCGCCGTCCTTGGGAGCTCGCGTGGACAGGATCGTGCCCACCCCGGCTTCTGCCAGCCATAGGGCGGCCTCCTGGGCCAGGGCGCTGACGCCGTGAAGCGCCAGGACCGCCTGGGACAAGGCCGCTCCACGGCGCTTGGCATCGGCGCCCAGCCGGTCCCAGTAGACGCCGTCGGCCCCGCCGAGTTCGCTGGTCGCCGAGGAGACCAGGGCGCCCTGCCTCTCCAGCTCCTCCACGATCTGGCGCGCTCGCGTCATGGGCACCCGGCTGCGCCTGGCGGCCCGGTAGACGCCACCGGACTCCAGGGAGCGGGCGAACTCGTCCAGCAGCCGCTGCTCGGCCGGGCTCAGATCGCCGACAATGGTGCGCCGCGCGGGGCTCGTGCCGATCTGGCTGACTCCCTGCTGGCGCCACAGGATGGCGCACCCGCCTCGAATACGCATCGTGCCTCCTCAAGCCTCCCGGCGTCCTCGCCAGGACGCGGGAACCCTCGGTCCCGACTACCGCGTCGAGACCCGATCCGAGAATGGCACGAGCCGGTTCGAGGCGGCCAGAGGCGACCACGGGCCTGTGGATAACTCTGCCGGGCGCTCAGCGGGCGGAGCAGGTGGTCAGGCCGGAGGTGTTGCCCGAGGCGATCGCCTCGGTGGCGGTGACCGCCTCGTGCAGGGTGCTCACGGCGAAGACCTGCATCCCCTCGGGCTCATGGTCCTTGACCTCGTCGCAGTTGCTCGCTGGCGCCAGGAAGAACTTCGAGCCGGAGTTGCGGGCCCCCGCCATCTTCTGCTGGATACCGCCGATGGGGCCGACCTGCCCATCCATATCGATCGTCCCGGTCCCCGCGATGTCCTTGCCACCGGTCAGGGGACCGGGGGTGATCTCGTCGACGACCCCCAGGGCGAACATCATTCCGGCACTGGGCCCGCCGACGTCGGACAGGCCGAAGGTGGCTTCCACCGGGCTGTCCACCGAGATCTTGAGGTTCAGCCCCAGCAGCGAGCCGGTGGTCCCCTCCTGCGGGGCGATCGTGGTGAGCGCGGCGGAGACCTGCTGCTCGCCGCGGCGCACGCCGAGCGAGACCCTCGTCCCCTCGGGGATGGTGGTCATCAGCTCGCGAAGCTGGGAGAAGGAGGAGATAGCGGTCGTCTCGCCGCCCTCGGGCGTGATGGACTCCAGGATGTCGTCGGCCTGGACCTCGGTGGAGGTCTGCTGCTTGGTCACTTCGGTGACGGTCAGGCGCATGGATGTGGCCAGGCCGGTCTCGATGAGTGCGGCGATGACGGCCGAGTCCTGCGAGGCGGTCATCTGGGCCTTGCCGGTTTCCTCGACCTGCTCGGCGCTCTGGTCCCGGGGGCAGACCTCGTTGCGGTCCACGATCCGCTTGTCCGATGAGAACCATGCGGCGATGAGGTCCGCGGTCGTCACCGGGTATCCGGGGCAGCCCGACACGGAGACGGTCGTCATCCGTAGGGCGCCTTCGGTCGGATAGGTCTCAGTGCCCGTGACCTTCAGCACGTCCTGGTCCGACGACGAGCCGTTGTCCAGCACGTTCCAGGTGGGGCCGGGGGCCTCGATGACCACGTTAAGCGGCACCATGAAAATGGCGACGACCAGGGCGACAACCAGGACGAACGCTCCTGCGGCCACGGCGCGCCGCAGCCTGCGCCGGTGCCAGTCCGGCTCGGGAAGGTCTTCGTCGAGCTCCTGCGGCAGGTCGACCCGGTCGATCCTGTCCTCGTCATTCTCCCGGGGCGGCTGGGGAAGGTCGGAACCGGTCGAGTCGGCCGCGTCGGCGGCGCCGTGCTGGTCTGGGTGCGTCACGCGCTCATCATGCGACATCTTCCATGGGAAGACAGACGATTATCGATACGAACTTGGCACGAAGTCGACACGATGACAACACGGCGGGGGCGGGAGCGCGGATCGGAGAGGCGTCTGGCACGCCGTCGGCGAACGGAGCATGGTCCCTGTACAGGAATGGGTGCGACCATAAGGCCGTTAGAGACGATGTCCAGATAATGTTGTTCCAGCACCACCCGGCGAGAGGAAAGCCCGTGAGCGAGGACGCCTTCGACGAGCTCGAAAAGATGCTCGCATCACTTTTCGGCGAGCAGATGGCATCCGACGCCGTCGGGGCTCTGCGTTCATCCGGGGTGGATCCAAGCGCTATCGCCCAGATGCCGGGCGTAGGGGACATCTCCCAGCTCAGCCCCGGCCAGCTGCTGGCCATGCGCGCCCAGTTCCAGCAGATGTTTTCCGCCTCCACCACCGAGCCGGTCAACTGGCAGATGGGTCAGGAACTGGCCCTCCGGCAGGCGCGCGGTGACGGCGACCCCACGGTGACCGCCACGGTCGCTGACTCCACGCGCCAGGCCCTGCAGGTGGCCGACCTGTGGCTCGACACCGCCACCGAGCTCATGCCCGCCCCCGGGCAGCGGGAGGCCTGGAGCCGCAGCACCTGGGTCGAGCGCACCCTGCCGGTGTGGAAGGACGTGTGCGCCCCCGTGGCCGAGGCCGTCACCGCCGCCCTGGCCCGCACCCTGGAGAAGCAGATCCGTGAGATGCCCGCCGAGATGGAGCAGGCCGCCCAGCAGATGGGGGCGCTCGGATCCATCATGCGGACCATGGCTGGCACGGCCTTCGGACTCCAGATCGGCCAGGCCATCGGAGAACTGGCCAAGGAGGCCTTGGGGGCGACGGACACCGGCCTGCCGCTGACCCGCGAACCGGGCACCGCGCTGATTCCCGCCAACGTGTCCGCCTTCGCCGAGGGCCTGGAGGTCGATGAGGACGAGGCCCGCATGTTCCTGGCGGTGCGTGAGGCCGCCACCGCCCGCCTCTACGCCCACGTGCCGTGGCTGCGCGGGCAGGTGCTCCAGGCCGTGGCCGCCTACGCCCGGGAGATCCGCATCGACACCGAGACCCTGGAGTCGGCGGTGGCCCAGGTGGATCCCAACGACCCCGACGCACTGCGCGAGGCCCTCGAGAGTGGACTGTTCGCACCCCAGGAGACACGGGCCCAGCGGGAGGCCCTTGAGAACCTGGAGACGCTGCTGGCCCTGGTCGAGGGCTGGGTCGAGGTGGTCACCGCCCGCGCCGCCTCACCCCATCTGCCCCACCTCATGGCGCTGGCCGAGATGATGCGCCGGCGCCGGGCCCAGGGCGGGGCCGCCGAACAAGTCTTCGCCCGCCTCATCGGACTGACCTTCCGCCCCCGCCGAGCCCGGGAGGCCGCCGAGCTGTGGTCGCACCTGGGCGCCCAGGCCGGCGACGTCGAGCGCGATGCCTTCTGGAACCACCCCGACGTCATGCCCACCGCTTCCGAGCTCGCCAACCCCAGAGACTTCCTCACCATGCGGCGCATGGCCCAGGACATCGACGCCGAGATCGACGCCGACCTGGCCTCCCTCCTGGACGGCACTCTCGGATACGCCGAGGGCGCCAAGGAGGCGGACGAGAACAGCCCCGAGGGGCTCGGGGACCGGATCCCCCCTTCCGCCGCCGAGACCTCGCAGGAGCTGGACGAATCGGCAGCCTCTGACGGCGCCGACGACGACCGGCCCGACGGCGCGGACTCGGACCGCCCGGAAACGGACTGAGAGCGGGAAGGGTTGCGCGACGGCGTCTGCGCCCGCCCTCCCGAGATCGGGGTTTACAGGAAAGTCGTCGCCAGCGCCTCGACCAGCCCCGGCACCAGCTGCTCGCCTTGGTAGACGGAGGCGTCGTCGTCATGGGCGCGTGAGCGCAGCGCGCACCAGGACTCGCCGCTGCGCAGGACCCCCACCACCATGCGGATGTCCTCACGGTCGGGGCGCGCCTGGAGGAAGGCGAGGCGCTCGGCGGCGTCAGCGATGGCGTCGGCCTCCTCCTGCGCCGCAGGGGGTAGAACCAGACGCTCGACGCTGATGGCCGCTCCGTGGACGGATTCGGGCCAGGCCAACTGGGCCAGCAGATGCTCCAGGTCTGCGGCGGCCGGCAGGCCCTCCTGCTCCACGACCGTGAGCAGATCGGGGTCGGTGCGCGCTTCCTCCACGGTGGAGGCGTCCAGGAACTCGGCCAGGTCCGGGTCGGTCCGAAGGGCCTCGGCGGTGCGCGCCAGGGCGAAGACGCGCACCGGCTGGTCCCAGCCGAAGGCCGCCACGTGGGCCTCGGTCTCTGCCACCGCACGGGCGAGGGCCCGAGTCCGGGGAGAGGCGGACCGAACCCCATTGGCCGCAGAGGTCCCGGGAGCCGAAGCGGGGGAGGGCTCGGAAACGGCTCGACGCGACACGGAATCGGGGTCGGGCGGCGGGGTGGGCGTATCGTCAGTCACGGGGACATCGTCTCACCGGCGCCTCTGACGGATCGAATGACACGGCCCTGTGTGCACGGCTTTCGCGTTGCGGCCGGCCGGAAGTCGGCTTCTCGCCTTCTCGCCCCGAAGAAGGTTTATGGACGCGTCGATGGTGTGTGGGACGATGGCCCGAGCGGCCCTTCCGGCCGATGGCGCCGCGCTGGACCATGCGCGGGGCAGCGCAACAACGTACGTCAGACAGGGAGCAGGATCGTGAGTACCACGCCCGATGACGAGTCCCGGGACTCTTCCTCCGACGAGTCCTCGAGCACGTCTTCCGGCTCGTCCCGGCAGAAGAAATCCTCCAGTGACAGGACAGGGCTGTTCGGCTTGGGGCGCTTCGGTAGAGGCGGGATCCGCCCTCCGCGCGCACCGCGCAGCAGGACCGCGCGGCGTCGTCCCGGGCCCCTGGTGCTGACCATCTCGATCATCGCCGCGATCGCCGTCATCATCGGCATCATGTCGCAGGTGTGGACCGAGGTCCTCTGGTACAGCCAGATCGGCTACGCCCGCGTGTTGTGGACGCAATGGATCGCTCTCATTGTCCTGTTCCTGGTGGGGTTCGCCGTCATGTTCGGAGCCGTCTTCGTCTCGATGACGGCGGCCTACCGGGCCCGGGAGATCGGGGTGCCCGACGACGAGGCCACCCGCAACCTGGAGGCTTACCGCACGGTCATCGAGCCCCTGCGACGGCGCCTGACTTGGGCGGTGCCCGCTGTGCTGGCCCTGTTCGGCTCGGCCTGGGAGCTGGCCCCCAGCTGGCGCGAGGTTCTCCTGGCCTTCAATGTGCAGTCCTTCGGCGTCAAGGATCCCCAGTTCGGTATCGACATCTCCTTCTACGTCTTCATCCTGCCCGCCGTGCTGATACTCCTCTCCTTCCTGTCAGGCGTCGTCCTGTTCTCCGGGGTGGCCTCCGTCGTCGTCCACTACCTGTACGGCGGCATCTCCGTGGTACGCAGGCCCCACTTCACCAAGGCGGCCCGTATCCACCTGGCCGTCTTCCTGGCGCTGTACGCTGTCATCCGGGCGGTGGGCTACTGGCTGGGGCGCTACAGCGCCCTGTACGCCTCCAACTCCAAGTTCGACGGCGCCAACTACACCGACGTCAACGCGGTCATCCCCGCCAACGCCATCCTCGCGGCGATCGCGCTGGCAGTGGCGATCCTCTTCATCGCCTCGGTGCGCTCCAGCTCCTGGCGCCTGCCGATCATCGGTGTGGTCGTCATGATCGTCTCCTCGCTGGTGGTGGGCACCGCCTACCCGCTGGTGATCCAGAACTTCGTCGTCGACCCCAACGCCCAGCGTCAGGAGGCGGAGTACATCCAGCGCAACATCAACGCCACCAAGGCTGCCTACGGCCTGGAGAATGTGGAGACCACCAACTACGACGCCACGACGACGGCGACGGCCGGACAGCTGGAGAAGGACGCGGAATCCACCGCCTCGATCCGTCTGCTCGACCCGGGCCTGGTCTCACCGACCTTCCAGCAGCTCCAGCAGAACAAGCAGTACTACTCCTTCGCCAACCGTCTCAACGTCGACCGCTACAAGGTGGGCTCCAGCAGCCGGGACACGGTCATCGCGGTGCGCGAGCTGAACCTGTCCGGCCTCGGCCAGGGACAGCGGACCTGGGTCAACGAGCACACGGTGTACACCCATGGCTACGGCGTCGTGAACGCCTACGGCAACACCGTGGCCTCCGGCGGCTACCCCTCCTTCTGGGAGGGCGGCATCCCGTCCAAGGGGGACCTGGGCAAGTACGAGCCCCGGATCTACTTCGGCCAGTCCTCGCCGTCCTACTCCATCGTGGGCGGTAAGGACAACGGCTCGCCGCGCGAGCTGGACTACCCCGATGACGAGTCCAAGACCGGTCAGGTCAACACCACCTTCTCCGGCAACGGTGGACCGAGCGTGTCCAATCCGTTCAACCGGCTCCTCTACGCCGCCAAGTTCCAGGAGCCCAACATCCTCTTCTCCCAGGAGGTGCGTGAAGGCTCCCAGATCCTCTACGACCGTGACCCGGCCAAGCGGGTCTCCAAGGTGGCTCCGTGGCTGACCCTGGACAACAGCCCCTACCCGGCCGTCGTCGACCATGACGACAACCCGGCCACGCCCAAGCGGGTGATGTGGATCCTCGACGGCTACACCACCACGAACAACTATCCTTACTCCCAGCACGAGTCGCTGGCCAAGGCCTCGGCCACCGCCAACGGCCAGGGTGGACTGCTCGGGGCGCCGGAGGAGTCCAACTACGTGCGCAACTCCGTCAAGGCCGTCGTCGACGCCTACGACGGGTCGGTCAAGCTCTACCAGTGGGATGACAAGGACCCGATCCTCAAGGCCTGGGAGAAGGTCTTCCCCGGGTCGGTCACTCCCATGAGCCAGATGAGTGCCGACCTCATCGCGCACATGCGCTATCCGGAGGACCTGTTCAACGTCCAGCGCACCATGATGGCGAGCTATCACGTCGACGACGCCGCGGAGTTCTACTCCGGGGGCGACTTCTGGAAGATCCCGGATGATCCGACCACGCCCGGCCAGGACCAGCAGGCCCCCTACTACCTGACCCTCAAGATGCCGGGGCAGGAGCAGGCGAGCTTCTCCCTGTCCAGTGCCTACATCATTGGTGGTAACACCAACCGCAACGTTCTCACCGGCTTCCTCGCGGTTGACTCCGAGACGTCCCCTGGTACGGGGAAGAAGGGCCAGCGCAGTGCGAGCTACGGCAAGCTGAGACTCCTGGAGCTGCCACGATCCTCGAATGTCTCCGGCCCCGGTCAGGTGCAGAACATCTTCGACTCCAACCCGGCGGCCTCCACGACCCTGAACCTGCTCTCCCAGCAAGGATCCCAGGTCATCAAGGGCAACCTGCTGACCTTGCCGGTGGGAGGCGGCCTGCTCTACGTCCAGCCCGTCTACGTGCAGTCGTCGTCCGGTACTCAGTACCCGCTGCTGCGCAAGGTGCTGGTCTCCTTCGGTGACAAGGTCGGTTTCGCCGACACCCTCTCGGGGGCGCTCGACCAGGTCTTCGGCGGCAACTCCGGGGCGACGACGGGGGAGCAGGCCGTTAACGGGGATGCCGGCGCCGCCAATGACACCAATGAGTCCACCGATGGCAACAATCCGACGGCGGGCGGGGGAACGGCCTCGCCGGCCCCCAGCGCCGAGACCACGGCCTCCGCAAGCGCACCGGCGTCCCAGTCCGCGGACCCGTCGGCCTCCGGTGCCTCGGATCCGAAGGCGGAACTCAGTCAGGCCCTGTCGGACGCCCAGGCCGCGATGACCGATTCGGACAACGCCAGGAGCAAGGGCGACTGGGCCGCCTACGGTGAGGCGCAGAAGCGCCTCAGCGACGCCGTCAACCGGGCCGCCGCCGCACAGCAGAAGATGGGCTGAGCGCGCACTGCCTGCGACATGAGGACGTGCCCTGCCACCCGCCTCACCAGGCGGTGAGCAAGGGCACGTCCTCGCTATTTGCCCTGAGGGCGCGACGGAGCCTAAGGTTGGTCTCGCCGACGCGGGGTGGAGCAGTTCGGTAGCTCGCCGGGCTCATAACCCGGAGGTCG
>ERZ773077.2132-NODE-2132-length-13001-cov-8.982543_pt1 | contig 13001 bp, 9 predicted proteins | sample MGYA00580612_ERZ773077 | MGnify/ENA primary metagenome ERZ773077 (study PRJEB29015, sample SAMEA2737971) | human oral metagenome | biome: human oral; feature: human-associated habitat; material: dental | place: China | collected 2021 ...
GCTGGGCCTCGGGCAGCAGTTCGGCGCGCAGCCGCATGCGGGTGATGGGGGTGCGCAGGTCGTGCGAGATGGCGGCCAGCAGGCTGGAGCGCTCGATGATGTAGCGCCGGATGCGCTCCTGCGTTTCGTTGAAGCGGGCAATGAGGCGCTGCAGCTCGATGGGGCCGTGAGCGGGGATGATGACGGGGTGGTCACTGTCGCCGCCCGCCGGGTTCTTGCCGATGCGCTGGACGGCGCGGTCGAGCTGGCGCAGCGAGCGGGTGATCATCCGGCCGATGAACAGCGACATGAGAAAGATGATGGCGGCCCAGATGAGCAGGCGTGGCAGCAGGGCCTCGACCTGGCTGAGCGGCTCCTGGGGCATGCGCACGAAGAAGGCTGCCGTGGAGCCGTCTTCCAGTTCGATCTGGGCCACCACCGAGAAGGTGGCCGGCAGAAGGAAGTAGAAGCGCCGGGCGATCCAGTTCTCGAAGGCATTGGCGCTGGGGGGTTCGACTTCGTCGGGGGTCTGGGCGCGGGCGGCGCGGGTGATCTCCACCGTGGTGAGCAGTGGCGGATTCATTGCGTCGCGGATGTCGGCGGCAAAGTTCTTTTCGTACTCGTTGAGTTCGGCAAAGCCGCTCTCGATGTCGATGGGCTGGTTGCCGAGCTGGATGCGAAAGTCGCTTTTGGCGCCCAGTTCGGTGACGACGGCGTTGCGCGCCCCGGGCGGGATGCGGTTGATGAGGCTGGCCGTGCGGGCGATGCGGCTGGCCATCTGTTCGGCGTTGAGCCGGTAGATGGAACTGCCCCGGTCGAAGAAGTTGAGCAGCTGGCTGGCCGCCTGTGACAGCAGCAGCGAGGCCGCCAGCACCAGCACCATGCGGCCGTAGAGGGAGCCGGGCAGGAGCTTCATGGCAGGCCGGGGAAACCAGATGCCGTGTGACGGGCGTGTGTGTTGCAGCGCAGGCGGGGCCACGTCGCCTGGCTGATCGCCACAGCATGACGAGCTGACGCAGTGCAGCACCCAAGGGGTCTGCGACCGCCGAAAACCATGCTGCAGGTCCGTGTGGTGCGGTGGGCGGGCGCAGCAGGGCAACGCCCGGTGGTCTGGCGGGCGTGCCGGGGTGGCGGGAGGTCAGGCCACGCGCTCGACATGGGCCGCGAGGATGTAGCCCTCGTTGCGGATGGTCTTGATGATGCGCGGTTCGCGGGCGTCGTCGTTGAGGCGGTTGCGCAGCCGGCTGATCTGCACGTCGATGCTGCGGTCGAACGGCGTGGCTTCGCGCCCCAGCGTGAGGTCCATGAGCTGGTTGCGGTCGAGCACGCGGTTGGGGTGCTGGATGAGCACCGACAGCAGCCGGTATTCGGCCCCCGAGAGCGGCACGATGACGTTGTCGGGCGAGATGAGGTGGCGGGCACCGGAATCGAGCGTCCAGCCGGCAAAGCGCACCTGCTGGGCGTCGCCGAGGCTGGGGGGCAGGGTGCGGGTGCGCCGCAGCACGCCCTTGATGCGGGCCAGCAGCTCGCGCGGGCTGAAGGGCTTGCCGAGGTAGTCGTCGGCACCCATTTCGATGCCGATGATGCGGTCGACCTCGTCGGCCCGGGCGGTGAGCATGATGACCGGCACGTTCGAACGCGAACGCAGCTCACGGCAGACGGTGAGGCCGTCCTCGCCCGGCATCATGACATCGAGGATGATGATGTCGGGGCGCGATTCGTCGAAGAGCTGGCGCATTTCGGTGGCGTCGCGGGCGACGCTGACCTTGATGCCGTTCTGGCTGAGGTACTCGGCCAGCAGGGTACGGATTTCCGCGTCATCGTCGACGACGAGGACGTGATCGGGCGTTTCCTGGTTTGTCTGTTGGTTATCCATGTATTCCATGAACTCCAGCGGATCGAAAGGGAGAGGCTCCGGCGGGGCCGGATGCGACCGGGCCATGGGAGCGCAGGGCTGCAGGACCATCGGTCCATGGAACCTCGGGGTCACATGACCACAGGGTTACATGGCTGTGACACCGCGGAGCCACATGATCGCGAGACCACGGGACTCGAGACTCGGGACCACGGCACTAAGGCACCATGAGGCCACGGGAGCACAGGTCCGGCCATCTACCCCAGTTGGGGCTGCTTTCCCAATATTAAACCCCCGACTGGCGCGATTGGCGGCCAGATGTGTAAAGCTGGGGTAAAGGAGGGGGCAAGGCGGGGTGCAAAGGCAAGGACTCGACGGGGATTCGGCGGGATAAAGAGGAGCGGCAGCGCGGGCAGGGATGGGGGCAGTGGCGCACACAGGGGGGCTTCCCACCGGACGATGGATGACTGGAGGCAGCAATCATGCCGGGGCTGGCTGGCCGAAGCCCTGCTTGTCCGGGACACGAACACAGTGACAGGGCATCGATAGTGACAGGGCATTGGAACAGATGGGGGCCGCGACGCGCACTAAGCATCCACTAAGTTACCAAATGCAAAATATGCTTCCTGCCTGAGCCTGATCAAAAAGCCGGCCCGATGTGAGGCCGGGCCTTTTTGAGTCAGGGGCGCGCGATCCTGTACCATCGTGGCAGTGTTCTGACCAGTACCTGTGGTGAGTTTTGCTACACGGGTACGTTGCGGGTCGGAGGGGGCGGCGGTTTCGTCGGCCCGGAATGTCGCGTGCCGGCCGGATGGGGCAAGCTACCCGTAATTGGGCAAGCTGCCTGCCATCCCGGTTCCGGCGCCTGGAGGCTGCTCCCGCCGGGGGTGTGTCCTGAATCGATGCAGATGGAGCGATCCTGTTCCATCGGGTATTTTCATGAGCTATCTGAAGCGGTTTTCTGTCACGGGCAGTGTTTGCCCATCTTCGCCTGTCTTTGGCCAGCGTGCTGCACACGAAGTGCGGCGTCTGTCGGCCGGTTTCGATCAGGTGGTGCTGGCCGGTATCGGGAGCGGGGTGGTGGCATCCCGCGTGCTGCAGCTTCTTCCGGATACCCTGTTCTTCGAGATCGAATCCGGGTTCGCCCACCACTTTCAGGCCCGGCATCCGTCGGCCCGGGTGATCGCCGATGGTGTCGAGAAACTGTACGATCATTTTCCCGAACTGCGGGAGAAGCGGGTGCTGCTGGCCTCGTTCATCCCCACGGCCGGTCTGTTCTACTCCGACGATATTGCCGACTTCTTCACCCATCTCTGTCAGAACGGCGGGTATGTGATGCAGATGCGTTACCTGCCGCACCGCATGAGCGCCCGCTTTTTCGATGGCATGCGCGACCGGGGCGTGGAGAACGAGCGGCTCTTCACGGTGGCGCGCAATCTGCCGCCGGTATCGATGTTCGGCATGCATGCCAGGGTGGTGCGGCGCGCCAGCGCGCCGGCAAGCACCCGTGGCAAGGCGGCAGCCAGGTCACACGCCAGCGTTCCGGCCGAGGAAGAGGTACTGGCGGCCCGCACGCTCACGTCTTCGGTCTGACTCACGCGCCCGAGACCGGCGCGCCATTTTTGAGCAGCAGCACACGCAGCTGTGCGCTGGATGCCGGCGCGTTGCCCGCGGGGATGCTGCCAGGCTCTGCCGTGTTCGCTAACGCGGTATCGGGCAGTGGGGCGCCGGGCTGCGCGACACCGGTCGGGCGCGCCTTGCGCACGTCCACTTGAATTTGCTGGGCCGGCAGCCCCTGCTGTTGCAGCCACTGACGGATCGCCATCAATCGGGCCTGGCCCAGAATGTCATTGTCTGCTGGGACCAGCAGATCGATCTGGGCTGCATCGGCACGGCCGGCCTGCTGCCCGAGCTGCATCATCAGCGGGTGATGCGCGTCGAGCTGGGCGCTGTGCTGGCCAAAGGGCAGCGGCGTCCATGCGCCGCTGATGTGGGTTGCGCGGGTATTCACCGTGACGTGCCTTGGTGTGCGCTCGTCTGTTGTGGCAACAGGCGCAGCAGTGCCGGACGTGGCTGCGTTGGATGAGATTCTGCCGGATGAGGTTCTGCCCGATGGGGGCGTGCTTGACGTGACCGTGCCGGATGCAGCTGTGACGGATGCCGTGCGGCTGCCTGTGCCCCGTTCCCGGAGCAGGGCGCGGCGGACGTTTCTGGGGGGACGTGACGGACCGTCGTTGCCGGACAGCAGGGGGGCTGGCATGGCTCCGGCAGATACCGGGGCTGCGGCTGGCTGACCCATGGACGTGCGCAGGCCGGCTGCCTGGTTGAGCGCAGGATCGGCGACCACCCCGGCGCTGCGTTCCAGGGCCTGGCGCAGGGGCGCCTTCAGGATGACCCGGTTGCGTGCCTGCACGTGGGCTGCCCACGCCGGGGTGTTGCCGAGCTGTCGGGGCGGGGCGGCCTGCGCCTTCGGATTGGGCGCGATGAACAGGGCATTCTCGCCATGGCGCAGCAGGATGCCTTTGTGCACGCCTTCCACCGCCAGCACGTTGCCAACGGCCTCGCAGCCGAGCAGGGCGCCGGCATCGTCGAAGCAGGCCAGATCGCTGGGGACGGGCTGTTCGAATTCGGCATAGGTGTGGCTGCCGTCGTCGAAGGCAGCCGTCAGGCCGATGGTGCCGACCTGATAGTTGAGATAGTAGGGCTCGCCGGCCGGGTCGGTCCGGCTGGTCTCCTGCACGGCTTCGGGTGTCAGCATGGCCTCGGGGATCTGCTGGGTGGGCAGCGTGGTGCAGGCGGGCAGCAGTACGGCTGCCATCAGGGCTGCTGCCAGAGGGCGGACGCCCCGGAGCGACGTGAAGGCGGAATTCATGCGGGGCATGGCGCGTGGTCCGGGGGTATGGGTGTTGTCGAGGGCGTCACTGGCGTGAGTGTCTGGCGCGTCGGCGCTGTGAAGGGCCTGGCTGTGGAGAATCTGGCTGTCGAAGACCTGGCTTTGGGGGACCTGGCCGAGGGAGGAGAAGCGGGTGGAGACCATGGGAACTCCTACGGAGTGGGGGCGGGCAGTTGATGAATGACGATGGCACGCAGGCCAGCGGATGACGGACAGCTTAGGGGGCGTCGTGTGGCCCGCCGAGGGGATTTGTTGGCAGATGTCCGGATGGCCTAGGCCATATGGATGAATCGCCCGCTCTGCTAGACTGGCTGCCGGTTTTCAGGGAACGGGGTCTGCGCCATGTCTGTCCTCACTGTGCTGATGCTGCTGCTGATGGGATGTGGCGGCGGCTTTCTGGCTGGCCTGCTGGGCGTGGGCGGCGGGATGGTGCTGGTGCCCTTTCTGGTGATGATCTTCGACGCCGAAGGCATGGTGGCACCGGAGCGGCTGGTGCAGACGGCACTGGCCACGGCGCTGGCCACCATCATGTTCACGTCGCTGTCCAGCATGCGGGCGCATCATCGCAAGGGGGCGGTGCAGTGGCCGCTGGTGCTGATGCTGGCACCGGGCATCCTGCTGGGCGGGCAGCTGGGCTCGCGGGTCGTGGCCTGGCTGCCGGGGCAGGCGCTGTCACTGGTGTTTGCGCTGTTCGTGGGCTGGTCGGCCAGCCGGATGCTGCGCGGGGCCAGACAGGTGACTTCCACGGGGCGCCCCCTGCCCGGACGGCTGGGGCTGATGGCTGTGGGGACGGGTATTGGGGTGCTTTCGGCGCTGTTCGGTGCCGGAGGTGGTTTCATCACCGTGCCTTTTCTGGCGGGACACGGGGTGCCCATGCCGAAGGCCGTGGCCACCAGTGCGGCCTGCGGCTTTCCGATTGCCGTGTCGGGCACGCTGGGCTACATGGTGCTGGGCTGGTGGCAGGGCCTGCCCGGTGGTGCGCTGGCGTTTCTGGAGGTGCCGGCCCTGCTGACCATCGTGCCGATGAGCATGCTGTTTGCGCCGCTGGGCGCGCACATGGCGCACCGCCTGCCGGTGCCCACGCTGAAGCGGCTGTTTGCCTGCCTGCTGATCGTGCTGGCCGTCTACATGCTGGTGCGGGGGCTGCGGGGATAAAAGTCGCGATTGGCGCGGGAGGGCCGGCGTACCTTTCGCCGCCCTCCCGGGGCCACCCAGGTGGCCATGCGTCATGGGGCCGGTGCGTGAGGGGGGCTCAGGCCGGCAGGAAGCCGTCGATGGACAGGTAGCGTTCGCCGGTGTCGTAGGCAAAGCCCAGCACGCGGGCGCCCTTGGGCAGCTCGGGCAGCTTGCTGGCAATGGCGGCCAGCGTGGCACCCGACGAGATGCCCACCAGCATGCCTTCCTTCGCGGCGGCTTCGCGGGCGAAGCGCTTGGCATCCTCACCGTCGACGGTGATCACACCATCCAGCAGGGAGGTGTCCAGGTTCTTCGGAATGAAGCCGGCGCCCAGCCCCTGGATGGGGTGCGGGCCGGGCTTGCCACCGGAGATGACGGCCGAGGCCACCGGCTCCACGGCATAGGCTTTCAGGTTGGGCCATTTCTGTTTCAGTACCTTGGCTACGCCGCTCAGGTGGCCGCCGGTGCCCACGCCGCTGACCAGCACGTCCAGCCCTTCGGGGAAGTCCTTCAGGATTTCCTCGGCCGTGGTGCGGATGTGCACGTCGGGGTTGGCCGGATTCTCGAACTGCTGCGGCATCCAGGAATTGGGAGTTTCGGTGAGCAGCTCGCGGGCGCGTTCGATGGCGCCGGGCATGCCGCGCTCACGCGGGGTGAGTTCGAAGCGGGCACCGTAGGCCAGCATCAGGCGGCGGCGCTCCAGCGACATGGACTCGGGCATGACCAGGATCAGCTGGTAGCCCTTGACGGCCGCCACCATGGCCAGACCCACGCCGGTGTTGCCGGAGGTGGGCTCGATGATGGTGCCACCAGGCTTGAGCTTGCCGCTTTTTTCGGCATCTTCGATCATCGACAGGGCGATGCGGTCTTTCAGCGAGCCGCCGGGATTGAACTGTTCGGACTTGATCCAGACTTCATGATCGGGGCCGAACAGCCGGTTGATGCGGATTTCCGGGGTGTTGCCGATGGTAGCGAGGATGTTGTTTGCTTTCATGGTGTGAATGGATTCGTTGGAAGTCCTGTCCAGCAAGGGAGCGGGCCATGCGGGCGGCGGCCACGCTGCGCAGCCTGCAGGCATGCGGCACCTGCACGGCCAGACCAGACCACAGGGCCATGTGACTGCGCGGTACGGCAGTCAACCCGCTAGACCGCAGGGCCGTGTGACCGCATGGTACGGCAGCCGGAACGGCCGGACCGCATGACCGCATGGTACGGTGGCTGGCGCGCCCATTGCCGGAAACCCCGGAAGCGGGCATGCCTGAAACCGTACGTGGCCATCGTTGTCCGGCCTGGCAAGGTGGTCAGCCCTGTCGCGCCTGGCGCCCGGCCGATACGCAGTATCGGGGCATTCGCGGGAGCGGATGCACCTGCGTCACGTTCTGTCGGGGCTGCGTGAACGTCGGGGGGCTGACTGCAAGGGGCGATGTTCGTGCCGGCCTTGCGGGGAGCAGCCTTTCCCAAGCATTGGCTGCAATTTTGGCGCATCATTGCCGTTCCGATGACAGAAGGATATGCATAAAACGCATGAACGGAGCCATGATGGCACCGGCAGGTGCATGGGATGGGGGCGCTGCGGACCTGGTGCTGGACGCAGCCGAAGAGCAGCGCTGGAATGAGGCCCAGCTGGCCGAACCGGTAACGCAGCCGCAGATGCGGGTCTGGACGTACCGTCAGGGGGCCATCGTGCTGGGGCGTTCGCAGCACGCCATGGCGGAGCAGGTGGCGGCTGGTGATGGCGCCTGTGAGCCGGATGGGGCAATCGACCGTCTGCCCCTGGTCAAGCGGGGCGCGGGGGGCGGTGCGGTACTGGTGGGGCCGTGGCTGCTGAGTGCATCGCTGCTGCTGCCACTGGATGATCCGCGCATGGCGGCTGTGTCGGTGGCCGACAGTTATCGCTGGCTGGGTGAGGCGATGGTGGCGGCACTGGCCACCTTCGGGGTGCAGGCACGTGCGGTACCCCCTGCGCAGCGCATTGCCGCGCCGGACGATCTGAAGTGGGCCTGCTTTGCCGGCGTGGCGCCCTGGGAGATCGTGGTGGATGATCCCGCCACGGGCGTGGCGCGCAAGCTGGTCGGCTTTGCGCAGCGCCGCAGTCGCCATGGCATGCTGCTGGCGCTGGGGGCGCTGATGCAGCCGGCGCCCTGGCGGGCCATGGCGCGGACGCTGGGCTATCCGGATGCGCAGGCCGGTGCGCTGGCGGGCACGGTGATCGACCTGGCTTCCGTGAGTCCGCAGCCGGTATCGAACGGGGCTTTTCTGGCGGCACTCTGGCCCCATCTTCAGCCCATGGCCTGGCTGCCGGGGTCCCTGCCGGCACCGGCTGGTGCTGTCTGATCCTGGCTGGTGCTGCCTGACGCTGGGATACTGGCCGGTACTGTCGGTGCGGTCTGGTGCCGGTCGATGCGGGCTGATGCGGGCCGATGCCGTCCAGCGTTGGCTCGCCCCGTCCGACAGCCGTTGGCGCCGTCTGACGCCAACCGATGCCGTCTGACGGTGCGGCCGCGATGGGCGGGGCTGCGATGACGGCCCGGCTGCGACATTGTTGGCAGTACCCCCCAGATTGCTACAGGGTGTGGCCGAAGCAGGAAAACCGCACTGCTAAAATCAGCACTTTGACTTTTTGCCGTTTTGGGGTTGTGGCGGGCCTGCCGGCGGCAGGTACGCAACCTTCGGAGCCAAACGCATGAAACTTGCTCGCCGATGTAAAACTGCGCCGCTGGCTGCGGCGCTGATGCTGGTGTTTGCCGGTGCCGCCGTGGCGGAACCGGCTGCGGAGGGGGCCACCCAGGCACCGGCTGCCGGCACCTCTGCCGTGCAGGCGGGTAGTGCAAAGGCGCCTGCACACACGGAAGGGGCGGCCAGGGGCAGCAGCCACGAGGCTGCGGCACCGTCAGGTTCCTCGTCCTCCGGTTCGGCGTCGTCTGCGTCCCGCTCGGCATCGCCTGCGGCCGGCACAAAAGCGTCTTCTTCCGGCACTGCAGCATCTTCTTCTGGTGCAGCAGCGTCTTCTTCCGGCTCGGCCGGGGCTGCTCCGGCTGGCAAGGCTGCGGCCGGTACCGCGCCTTCGGGCACTGCCCCGTCATCGTCCACCGGCGCCGACGGCCAGCCTGCCCACAAGGTCGAGGCCGAACTCAAGGTCGGTTTCGTGTTGCCCACTACGCCCGATGGCAGTGGCTGGTCACGCTCGCACCAGAACGGCATCGACCTGCTGCGCGATAAGCTGGGCGACCGGGTGCAGGTCACCGTGCTCGACAACGTCCGGGATGTGGATGCCGAAAAGGCCTTCCGCCAGCTGGCGGATGAGGGCAACCGGCTCATCATCGGCACCGGCCCGAGCTATGACGGCCTGATGCGCCGTCTGGCGCTGGAGTACCCGGATGTGCGCTGGGAAGTGGCCGGGCTGGACACCTCGGCCGGCAACATCCGCGCCTACGGTGCCCGATCGTACGAGGGCGTGTATCTTGCCGGCGTAGCCGCCGGCAAGATGACGAAAACCGACGTGATCGGCTTCGTGGCGCCGGTGCCCATTCCGGAGGTGGTGCGCAACATCGATGCCTTTGCGCTGGGCGCCCAGTCGGTCAATCCGACGGCCCGGGTGAAGGTGGCCTGGATCAACGGCTGGAACGACCCGGTCCGCGAAACCGAGGCCACACAGACGCTGATCACCACCGGGGCCGATGTGATCATCTCCAACACCGGTACCGACGACGCCCTGAAGCAGGCCGAGCGGGTGGGCAAGTACGGGTTTGGCTGGGCCTCCGACCGCAGTGCGGCGGCGCCGAAGGCCCATCTGGGCTCGGTGGCCTTCGACTGGGGCGAGTATTACGTCCAGAGTGCCAATCAGGTGCTGTCGGGCCGCTGGAAGCCCACGCCCACCTGGCAGGGCGTGAAGGACGGCCGGGTCGATCTGGTCGCCCTGTCCGAAAAGAACCTTTCCCCCGAGGCACGTGCCGCCGTGCAGGAAAAGCGCGAGGCCCTGAAGAAGGGCACGCTGCAGATCTGGAAGGGCCCGCTGGTCACGGTGGATGACCGTGAGCTGCTGCCCGCCGGCAAGGTGGCGGACGACCGCTTCCTCGAAAGCCTGATGACGCTGGTCAAGGGCGTCGAGGGCCAGGTGCCCGTTGGCCGCTGAACACCACGCCGCACGCTGAAAAGGACCATACAAGATGTCGAATACTGATCGTCGTCGCCTGCTGCTGGCTGCTGGCGGTGGGGTGCTGCTGTCGCAGTTGGGCAAACCGCTGCAGGCGCTGGCTGCCGGAACCCAGGAGGCCACTCCGGGTGGTTCGCAGGGCGCAGCATCGGGCTCTGCACAGGCCGCACGGGCAGCAGCCACCGGCAAGGCTGCCGGGGGAGGCGCCTCCACGGTGGCCGCTGCCGGCAAGGCGCAGGCTGCCTCCCGGGGCGTGCCCGCTGGGGGTGCAGCCGCAAAGGCGCCGGCCAAACCGCTGCGGGTGGGCTTTCTGTACGACGGCCCCATCGACCCGTATGCCTCCAGCCACCTGCATGCGCTGAGCGCTGAGTACGTGAAGAAGCAGCTGGGCTCGCGCATCGAACTGGTGCCGGCCGAGCGCGTGACCGAGGGCAAGGAGGCCGAGCGCGTGCTGCGCAAGATGTGCGCCGACGGCTGCCAGCTGGTGTTCGGCACCTCCTATGGCTTCATGGATGCCATCGTCCGGGTGGCGCGCGAGTATCCGGCGGTGCGCTTCGAGAGCAATGCCGGCTTCAAGACGGCAGACAACGTGGGTGTCTACAACGTCCGCTACTACCAGGCGCGCTATCTGGCCGGCATGCTGGCGGCCTATGCCAGCAAGGCCGGGGTGTTGGCCTATGTGGCGCCCATCCCGGTACCCGAGGTGGTGCAGGGCATCAATGCCTACACGCTGGGGGCCCGGGCCGTGAATCCGAAGGCCGTGGTGCGTGTGTACTGGACCAACAGCTGGCGTGATCCGGGGCTGGAGCGCGAGGCCACCTACAGCCTGTTGTCGCAGGGGGCGGATGTTTTCACCCACCATACCGACACCGTGGCGGTGGCCGAGGTGGCGCGCGACCGCAAGCTCAAGTTCATCGGCTTCCAGGGCGACTATCGCAAGATGCTGCCCCGCAATCTGCTGCTGGGCTCGGTGCTGCCCAGCTGGAACGCCTATTACCTGCAGCGCACCCGCAGTCTGCTGGACGGTACCTGGGAACCCGACCGTACCTGGGGTGGTCTGGCCGACGGCATGGTGCGGCTGGATGTCGGCCCGGCGCCGCTGTCCCTGAAGGCGCGCCGGCAGCTGAGCCGGGTGCGGCAGCAGCTGGTGAGCGGGCGCCGCCACGTGTTCGAGGGGCCGCTGCGCGGCAACGACGGCACCATGCGTCATCTGGGGGGCATCATGCCCGACAACGTGCTGCAGAAGATGGACTGGCTGGTCGAAGGGGTGATCGGCCGGGTAGGATGATCGCTGGGGGCAGAGATGCCTCCTTTTGGCGGGCAACCACGGAATCGCCTCGGTCTGAACCGGGAGAAATCCAGACCGGACAGGTCCTGTTCGAGTAAGGCTTCTGTCTCCTGGTTGGTCTCGAATTCAGGGACTTTCTTCATGGTGCCTGCCGCCGTGGCATGACTGTCGTTTTTCCGGCGTGACGCTGGTGTGCCGACGTGAAAGGCATGCGCTGACGTGAAAACCCCCGCTTCCTCGGACATCCCGGGGAAGCGGGGGTTTTCTTCAGGGCTGGCTGCGGTTACTCAGACCTTGCGTGCACGCGTGGCCTTGGCAGCCGGTTTGGCTGCGGCAGCGGCGCCTACACGGGCCGTCGTGCTGCGGGCCGGGCTGGCCTTGGTGGCAGCGGCCTTCGGTGCGGCGGTCTTGGCGGCCGTAGCCCGCGAATTTTTCGGCGCAGCGGCCTTGGGCGCTGCAGCAGCCGTACCGGCGGTGGCTGTCTTGCGGGTCGCGGGTTTGCGGGCAGCCGGTTTTTCTTCGGCCACCGGCTCAGCCGGGGTCTGCGCCTTGGGCGCCGGCTTCTGGGCGGCACCGGCACGTGCCTCGGCCTGCGCCTGGGCGCTGTCGGCCTTCTGGCGGGCTTCCGCACGGGCTTTTGCCTCGACGGCTGCCTTCGCTTCGGCGGCTTCGGCCTGGGCTTTGGCGGCAGCAGCGCGGGCGCTGGCCGAGCCGGCATCACCGGCACGCTCGCCCGCTTCGGCCGAGGCCTGCGCCCCGTCCTGCGCCTGGGCTTTGGCCGCTTCGGCCTGGCTGGCGGCGCTGTCGTCAGCCGACCCGGCCTTTGACTTTCCCGGCAGTTTGGTCTTTTCCACTTTCTGGGGCTTGAGCACCAGCAGACCCAGCGGCGGCAGCGTCAGTTCCAGCGAGTAGGGCCGGCCATGGCTGCCTTCGTGGATGGCTTCCACAAAGCCATGGTTGCCCACGTCGGTCCCGCCGTAGATGGAGGCGTCGGAGTTGAAGATCTCCTGCCAGCGGCCACCCTGCGGGGCGCCCAGCCGGTAGTGGTGACGCGGCATGGGGGTGCCGTTGAAGATCACCATCAGCGTGTCTTCGGGGTTGTTGCCGTGACGCAGGTAGGCCAGCACGCTCTGGGCCGAGTCGTCGGCGCTGATCCACTCGAAGCCGCTGCCGTCGAAGTCGCGCTGGTGCAGGGCCGGCTGGGTGCGCATCAGGTGGTTGAGCGCGCCCACGATGTGCTTGATGCCCACGTGATAGTAGGTGTCGGCCGCATCCCAGTTCAGGCTGCCTTCGTGCGCCCATTCCGTCCACTGGCCGAACTCGCCACCCATGAACAGCAGTTTCTTGCCGGGGTGGGTCCACATCAGGCCAAAGAGCAGGCGCAGGTTGGCAAACTTCTGCCAGTCGTCACCGGGCATCTTGGTCAGCAGGCTGCCCTTGCCATACACCACTTCATCGTGCGAGAGCGGCAGCACGAAGTTCTCGTTGAACGCGTAGTAGAGGCTGAAGCTCAGCGCGTTCTGGTGGTAGCTGCGGTAGACCGGGTCTTTCTCGAACCACGACAGCGTGTCGTGCATCCAGCCCATGTTCCACTTCATGCCGAAGCCCAGACCGTTCATGGTCTCGGGGTTGTCGTTGCTGTGGCCGCCCCAGGCCA
>ERZ773077.2137-NODE-2137-length-12987-cov-3.677157_pt1 | contig 12987 bp, 11 predicted proteins | sample MGYA00580612_ERZ773077 | MGnify/ENA primary metagenome ERZ773077 (study PRJEB29015, sample SAMEA2737971) | human oral metagenome | biome: human oral; feature: human-associated habitat; material: dental | place: China | collected 2021 ...
TCTCTTACCTGCGTTTCTTGGAAAATCAAATCCGCAAGGCCTTTGTCTTTGAAGGCACCCCGATTCATCTGATTGCAAGAAAGCGGAAGTAAACAAACAAGATCTGGAAAGTCTTTTCCAGATATTTTTGATATAATGAAGTCAAGGAAAGCGTTATCGAAAAGAGGTGTGAGATGGAGAAATTTTTTATATTATTGCTATTATCACCCTACTTTTACTTTTTCCATTGGATTGAGAAAGCGGACAAAAATAGGAAATATTTTGCGTTTTTCTATTATTTTTACTGGATTTATCTTTCCCTTTTTGCTGTATTTAGTCTAACTTTTACCGTTTTTTCATTCTTAATTTTCAATATTGTCTTGAAAAATCTTGCTGATTTAACAATTTGGGGGATATGGTTCCTTTTAGTTTTTTTGTCTCTTGTGAATGACTGGAAAATATATGCCTGTCTAAAGAGAATGTTCAAGCTGAAACAAGAGAACAAAACGAGGACATCCATCAATAGCTAAAGTTTAGAGGAGGTTCCGATGTTCAAAATAAAGCAGTTCATTCATCAACACTACAAAACCTACATTCTTACGATTTGCTTGTTATGGCTGCTGGTCTTTTGTCTTCCATGGGATTTGCAAATAGGAGGAGTTTCGATTTATTTCTTCATCATGAAAAAACTCTTTGTCGTCTTTGGTGCATTGGCAATCTTTTTCTCAGTACTGACTAAAAAGATGAGTCTCTTCCTCTTTGGTGTGATCTTTTGTATGGCCTTCTGGATCAATCTCTTTCTGATTTTTGGAATTTTGCCAGCTCTGCTTGGCAATTAAATATTTGTGTGAAATGTAGTCCATAAAAAGCCATGAGACTGACCTAGAAGTTAGTCTCTTTTCCCTGTTGAAACGCGGATTCTTTCTTGAAAAATAATAGTAAATATGCTAAAATGAAAAGAACATTCTAAAATATTCAGAATCTAAAGTAAGGAAAATAATGGCTAATATTTTAAAAACAATTATCGAAAATGATAAAGGAGAACTTCGCCGTCTAGAAAAGATGGCAGACAAGGTTCTCAAATATGAAGATCAGATGGCAGCCTTGACGGATGACCAGCTAAAAGCAAAAACAGATGAATTTAAGGAACGTTACAATAAGGGTGAATCGCTGGATTCATTGCTCTATGAGGCTTTTGCGGTAGTACGTGAAGCTGCCAAGCGTGTTCTTGGACTTTTCCCATATAAAGTTCAGGTCATGGGTGGGATTGTCCTCCACCATGGAGATGTGCCAGAAATGCGTACAGGTGAAGGGAAAACCTTGACAGCGACCATGCCTGTATACCTCAACGCTCTAGCAGGTGAAGGGGTTCACGTAGTAACGGTCAACGAGTATCTAACCGAACGTGATGCGACTGAGATGGGTGAATTGTATTCATGGCTTGGTTTGTCAGTAGGGATTAACTTGGCTGCTAAGTCACCAATGGAGAAGAAAGAAGCCTATCTCTGTGATATTACCTATTCGACTAACTCAGAGATTGGTTTCGATTACCTTCGTGACAACATGGTTGTTCGGGCAGAAAACATGGTTCAACGTCCGCTCAACTATGCCTTGGTCGATGAGGTTGACTCAATCTTGATTGACGAAGCTCGTACACCATTGATCGTTTCAGGTGCCAATGCTGTGGAAACTAGTCAGCTGTATCATATGGCGGATCACTTTGTCAAATCTTTGGACAAAGATGACTATATCATTGATATCCAGTCTAAGACTATTGGTTTGTCTGATTCAGGGATTGACAAGGCTGAAGACTACTTCAAACTGGAAAATCTCTACGATATTGAAAATGTGGCTCTTACTCACTTTATCGACAATGCCCTCCGTGCCAACTATATCATGATTCTCGATATCGACTATGTGGTTAGTGAAGAGCAAGAAATCTTGATTGTTGACCAGTTTACTGGTCGTACGATGGAAGGTCGTCGCTACTCAGATGGCCTTCACCAAGCGATTGAGGCCAAGGAAGGTGTGCCGGTTCAGGATGAGACCAAGACATCGGCCTCTATCACTTATCAAAATCTTTTCCGTATGTATAAAAAGTTGTCTGGAATGACTGGTACTGGTAAGACTGAGGAGGAAGAATTCCGCGAAATTTATAACATTCGTGTTATTCCGATTCCAACTAACCGACCAGTAGCACGTATTGATCATCCAGATTTGCTTTATCCTAGCTTAGAGTCTAAATTTAGAGCAGTAGTAGAAGACGTTAAAGAACGCTATCAAAAAGGGCAACCTGTTCTAGTTGGTACCGTAGCGGTTGAAACCAGTGATTACTTGTCTAAAAAGCTAGTAGCTGCAGGAGTTCCGCATGAGGTTCTAAATGCTAAAAATCACTATAAAGAAGCACAAATTATCATGAATGCTGGTCAGCGTGGTGCGGTGACCATTGCGACAAACATGGCTGGTCGTGGTACAGATATTAAGCTTGGAGAAGGTGTGCGTGAGTTAGGTGGTCTCTGTGTTATTGGTACAGAACGACATGAGAGCCGTCGGATTGACAATCAGCTTCGTGGACGTGCAGGTCGTCAAGGTGATCCAGGTGAGTCACAATTTTATCTTTCGCTTGAAGATGAATTGATGAAACGCTTTGGATCAGAAAGGATCAAAGCAGTCCTTGAACGCTTTAACCTAAGCGAAGAAGAATCAGTCATTCGATCCAATATGCTGACTCGCCAAGTCGAAGCAGCACAGAAGCGAGTGGAAGGAAATAACTACGATACTCGTAAACAAGTCCTTCAATACGATGATGTTATGCGTGAACAACGTGAAATCATCTATGCTGAGAGACATGACGTCATCACAGCTAATCGTGATTTGGCACCTGAAATTCATGCTATGATGAAACGGACGATTGATCGATTTGTAGATGGCAATAGCAGAGCACCTCAAGAAGAAAAGTTAGAAGCCATTGTAAACTTTGCAAAATACAATCTAGTTCCAGAGGATTCCATTACTACAGCTGACCTTCAAGGGATGTCTGATAAGGAAATTAAGGCAGACCTTTACGAACGAGCTTTGAAAGTCTATGATAGCCAGATTGCTAAACTTCGTGATGAAGAGGCAGTTCAAGAGTTCCAAAAAGTATTGATTTTACGTGTTGTAGATAACAAGTGGACAGACCATATTGATGCATTAGATCAACTTCGTAATGCTGTTGGACTTCGTGGCTATGCTCAGAACAATCCTGTGGTTGAATACCAAGCAGAAAGTTTCAGAATGTTCAACGATATGATTGGTTCTATCGAGTTTGATGTTACACGCTTGATGATGAAAGCGCAAATTCATGAGCAAGAGCGTCCACGTGCAGAGCACAACATTGTAACGACAGCAACTCGAAATATTGCTGCACAAGAATCGGATGTGCCTTCTGGTGTAGATTTATCAAAAGTTGGTCGTAATGAGCTATGCCCATGTGGCTCAGGTAAGAAATTCAAAAATTGCCACGGCCGTTAAAAAGTAAGATTGGACAGAAAGAGGAGTACAATGACCTTTACAATAAGAGGTACAGTGGTGGACTTGGAACAAGTGCGTAGCTTGTCGCAGCTAGATGACCAAGCTCGCGAAAAAAAGCAACAGCGAGATCAAGAATTAGCCACCATCATCCGTGGTGAAGATCAGAGGCTTTTATTGATTATTGGTCCGTGCTCTTCTGATAATGAAGAAGCGGTTTTGGAATATGCACGGCGTTTGGCTGCTTTACAAGAAAAGATTAAAGATCGTATCTTTATAGTGATGCGTGTTTATACAGCTAAGCCACGTACCAATGGCGATGGCTATAAGGGGCTGATTCATCAGCCTAAAGCTTCAGAAGAACCGAATCTGATAGATGGCATTAAAGCTGTTCGCAATTTGCACCATCGTGTCATTACAGAAACAGGATTAACAACCGCAGATGAAATGCTTTATCCAGAGAATGTTGCGCTAGTAGATGATTTGGTATCCTACATGGCTGTAGGCGCTCGCTCTGTTGAGGATCAGCAACATCGATTTGTAGCATCAGGTTTATCCACTCCAGTTGGGATGAAAAATCCAACCTCAGGCAATTTGTCTGTGATGTTCAATGCGATTTATGCTGCTCAGAATCAGCAGACCTTCCTCTATCGTTTTCAAGAAGTTGAAACATCAGGAAATCCGCTTACTCATGCAATTTTGCGTGGAGCTATTCATGCCAACGGTAAGAATGAGCCAAATTATCATTATGAGCAACTTCTCGAGACACTTACCGCTTATGATAAGTTAAATTTACAATATCCTTTTATTGTGGTTGATACAAATCATGATAATTCTGGCAAACAACATTTCGAACAGGAGCGAATTGTTCGTGAGACGCTACTTAATCGTGATTGGAATGAAAAAATTAAACAGACTGTTCGTGGCTTTATGATTGAATCTTATTTGGAAGATGGTCGACAAGATCAGCCAGAAGTTTTTGGAAAGTCAATTACAGATCCCTGTCTAGGCTGGAGCAAAACAGAGCAGTTGATTCAAGGCATTTATGCTCATCTAGACAAGTAATTTTATTATAAAAATGAAAGGAATCTGCTTGGTGATGAAGGAATGACCAAGAGATCGGATTGTAGCAAGCTCAGTTGGTCGCCCAGCTGAGTTTTGTCTCATTCCTAGATAAAGAATGATTATAGGACATGGAATTGATATAGAAGAGTTGTCTTCTATTCAGCAAGCTTATACTAAAAATGCTCGTTTTGCTCAAAAAGTACTAACAGAGCCAGAGTTGAGGCGATTTGAAACACTTTCTGGTAAACGGAAAATAGAATATTTAGCAGGGCGCTGGTCTGCTAAAGAAGCCTTTGCTAAGGCTTGGGGAACAGGGATTGGCAAGGTTAGCTTTCAAGATTTGGAGATCTTAAATGATGAAAAAGGTGCGCCAATCTTTACTCGGTCTCCCTTTTCTGGTAAGATCTGGGTGTCGATTAGCCATGCAGGAAATAGTGTCATGGCTAGTGTAATTTTGGAGGAAAAAAATGAGAACTAGTTTACATAGACCGACTCGAGCTCTTGTGGATTTATCGGCTATTTATTTTAATATTGAGCAGTTGTCGGCTCATCTACCTCAAACGGTTGAAAAATGGGCTGTTGTGAAAGCAGATGCCTATGGACATGGTGCTGTAGCAGTGTCTCGTCATATTGATGAAATCGTAGATGGATTTTGTGTCTCTAATATTGATGAAGCTTTGGAGTTGCGAGAAGCAGGACTTAGTAAGAAGATCTTAATTTTGGGTGTGTCTGCTATTGAAGCAGTTTCGCTTGCTATCCAGCATCGGATTACATTGACGGTGGCTAGTTTAGAATGGTTGGATTTACTAGAAGAGTCTGGCTTGTCTCTGAACGGATTAGTGGTCCATATGAAAGTCGATTCTGGAATGGGACGGATTGGATTTCGAGATGAAAAATCTCTTCAGAATGCGATTGATAGATTGCAAGTGGCTGAAGTACAGGTAGAAGGGGTCTTTACCCATTTTGCGACTGCAGATGAAGTAGATAGTAGCAAATTTGATGCGCAACTCGCTTGCTTCAAGAGAATCTTGAATGGACTGAATGAGGTTCCTCCGATTGTTCATGCTAGTAATTCGGCAACCTCTCTTTGGCATAGTGATACTGTGATGAATGCTGTGCGTCTGGGTGATATTATTTATGGTCTGAATCCAAGTGGTAGTACGCTGGATCTTCCTTATGAGGTAAAGCCCGCTTTGAGTCTCGTATCTGAATTAGTGCATGTCAAAGAGGTGGAAGTTGGAGCAAATATTGGATATGGAGCAACTTATACGGCAACAGATCCTCAATTCATTGGAACGATTCCCTTAGGTTATGCTGATGGCTGGACTCGCGATATGCAAGGGTTTGATGTGTTGATTGATGGATATCGCTGTCCAATTGTTGGTCGAGTTTCAATGGACCAGATAACTGTACGATTGCCAAGAAAATATCCTTTAGGAACTCCTGTTATTTTTATTGGAAATAGCGGAGCAGAAACGATAACTGCAATAGATGTGGCGGCAAAACGAGAAACGATTAATTATGAGGTGGTTTGCCTTCTTAGCGATCGTGTGCCAAGGATTTATAAGACTTAAATATCGGCTGGACACACTGAGGGATTCTAAAGATATGGAACTGAAAGAGGATATATGAATTTACACCAACCTTTATCGGTTCTGCCTGGAGTAGGACCGAAATCAGCGGAGAAGTTTGCTAGATTAGGTATTGAGACCTTACAAGATTTGTTGCTCTATTTTCCTTTTCGCTATGAAGATTTTCAAAGCAAGCAAGTATTTGATCTAGAAGATGGCGAAAAAGCTGTTATTTCAGGAATTGTTGCTACTCCAGCGAATGTTCAATACTATGGATTTAAACGCAATCGTCTGCGTTTTTCTATCAAGCAAGGAGAAGTGGTATTAGCAGTTAATTTTTTTAATCAACCTTATTTAGCAGACAAAATCGAGGTTGGTGCTACTGTTGCGATTTTTGGAAAATGGGACAAGGCTAAGGCCAGTCTGACAGGCATGAAACTTTTAGCCCAGGTGGCGGATGATTTACAACCGGTCTATCGAGTGGCTCAAGGTATCAGCCAAACTAGTCTCGTAAAGTTGATTAAGACAGCCTTTGATCAGGGCCTGGACTTGTTAATTGAGGAAAATCTCCCAGGAGTATTGCTAGAGCGCTATCAGTTGCTTTCAAGAGTAGAAGCTGTACGAGCCATGCATTTTCCGAAAGACTTATCAGAATACCGCCAAGCGCTTCGTCGCATTAAATTTGAAGAGTTGTTTTATTTTCAAATGCAGTTGCAGGTTTTGAAAATGGAGAGCAAAGATGCAAGCAATGGTCTGAGTATTGATTGGCAGAAGGCGCTGTTACAAGAAAAGAAAAAGCAACTGCCATTTTCATTGACAGAAGCTCAGGAACGTAGTCTGAGTGAAATTTTATCTGATCTGAAATCACCTGCTCATATGAATCGACTATTACAAGGAGATGTAGGAAGCGGGAAGACCGTAGTTGCTGGCTTGGCGATGTATGCTGTCTATACCGCAGGTTACCAGTCTGCTCTGATGGTACCAACAGAAATCTTGGCTGAACAACATTTTGAGAGCCTAGGTCAGCTATTTCCTGAGCTAAAGCTAGCTTTGTTGACAGGGAGCATGAAGGTAGCAGAGCGCAGGGAAATCTTGTTAGCTATTGAGACAGGTACAGTGGATATGGTGATTGGAACCCATGCGCTAATTCAGGACAGTGTTCGTTACCATCGTCTGGGACTTGTGATTGTGGATGAGCAGCATCGCTTTGGAGTGGCGCAACGTCGGATTTTACGTGAAAAGGGTGACAATCCAGATGTTCTGATGATGACAGCGACGCCTATTCCACGGACTTTAGCTATTACAGCTTTTGGAGATATGGATGTATCAATCATTGATCAGATGCCAGCCGGTCGCAAGCCAATTATTACACGTTGGGTGAAGCATGAGCAGTTAGAAGTTGTGTTGGACTGGTTGAAAAAAGAGTTGACCAAAGGAGCTCAAGCCTACTTTATTTCTCCTTTGATAGAGGAGTCGGAAGCGCTGGATTTGAAAAATGCGATTGCTTTAGAAGAGGAACTAAGGACTTATTTCACAGATATTGCCCATGTTTCTTTACTTCATGGGAAAATGAAGAGCAATGAAAAAGAAACAATTATGCAGGCTTTTAAGGATAAAAAAGTAGATATTTTAGTCTCTACTACAGTTATCGAGGTTGGAGTCAATGTGCCAAATGCAACCATTATGATTGTTATGGATGCGGATCGTTTTGGTCTCAGTCAACTTCATCAATTACGAGGGCGTGTGGGACGTGGAGATAAGCAATCTTATGCAGTTCTTGTCGCTAACCCGAAGACAGAGTCTGGGAAGCAGCGCATGAAAATAATGACAGAGACAACAAATGGCTTTGTATTGGCAGAAGAAGATCTGAAAATGCGTGGATCAGGAGAGATTTTTGGCACTCGCCAATCAGGACTTCCAGAATTTCAAGTGGCCAATATTATTGAAGACTATCCGATTTTAGAAGAAGCGCGAAAAGTGGCCAGCCAGATTGTTCAGGATAGGCATTGGCGTCAAGACCCCGATTGGCATTTGGTCGCTCTGCACCTAGAGGAGCAAGATTTTTTAGATTAAGTTTAATGAAAGTTTTTTATAAGTAAGCTTTAAGTTTTGCTGGTTATTATATTTTCAATCAAAAGAAAAGAGGTAACAACTATGACAGTAACTATTAAAGTAACGTATAAGAAAATATTTAAGAATTCTGTGGATCACTTCTCAACCTACGGTAAGTAGGGAATCTTCTTTTTATAACATAAATGAAAATAGGGAGACCACTCAGGATGAGTGGTCTTTTTTTGTTGTCTTAAAACAAATTCCGATTTTTATACGTACTCTTCTATGATACATTATTTTGTAGTCAATTACACAGTCATCATGGGAGTCTATCCTACTCTTCGTTTTATTCCAAGTTGATTTCTTTTCCTATCAGAAGCAAAAACTTGGACTTTACGTGCTTCGTTTCAAAATTATATAATAAGAATGAGGAGGAAAGAAATGGAAAGTCGATTATCAGAATTGTTCCAACGTGTTTGTACGACTGAGCAGCCTACCACAATTGATGAGCTTAGTCGATTATTTAAGGTGTCTAATCGGACGATTCTCAATGATATTGAAAAGGTAAATGGCTATTTAAAACAACATGATTTTCTGCCCATACAAGTCAAAAATAAGAGAATTTCTTATCCATTAAAGTTATATCTGACCTTCTCAGATTTATTGGTAAATAAGAGCGAATTGCTCCTTTTAGATGAGGAAATTCGGCGGAAACAGCTGCTGCTTGATATGCTATTGGATATGGATCATTTTAGCATTACCGCGGCAATTGGCAAATATGGTCTATCTAGAAATACGATTATTAAAGAAATTAAAACGATTCGGGTGGCACTCTCCACACAAGGGATAGAGCTAATACCAATTTCGTTTGTGGGCTATCATCTATCTGGTGATGAGGCAGTGATTAGACGGCTTGCGGCGAGTTTATTTCCTGTTGCCAAAATTAATATTTTTGCTTCCTCTGAATTTGTTGCACAATTGGAAGAGCTCAGCCAACTTTTGTCAGTACTATTAGAAAAATTAAACCGGCGCATTTCGCAAACGGCCTTTGAACGTCTGCTGGCTTATTTCTGGGTTTCTTATTCTCGTTTTCAACAACAGCATTTCATGCCTAAGAAAGAGACAGCTGAACAGCTAATTTTAGAAGAGCTAATACTGCAAAGTATCCCCCTTTTCCATCAGCTGTTTGCAACAATTAGTCATCATCCAGAGGATTTAAAGTACCTAGCAGATCGGGTGGCAGAAGCTTCTTTATTAGACCCAGAAGAAAGACTTTCGGATGACTGGCTGTCTTGGAACGTGATTGTACTAGATTTTATCAATAGCGTTTCTAAGTTGACGGAAGAATCGTATTTTTGTATTGATACAGATTTATTTGAAGGAATTCTGACTCATTTAAGGCCTGCGACGAAGCGACTTTTAAATGGGGAAGAACTCTTGAACCCTTTGTATGATGAGGTTATTAGCCATTTTAAGGATTTGCATGAGGCTGTTCTTGAAAGTTTGCCAGCACTTGAAAGAAAACTGGGAGTGACCTTTACTTTACAAGAAAGTTCGTTTTTAACCTTGTTTTTTGAAGCATCTCTGCAACGTAAACAATTTCAAAAGCGGGTTTTAAATGATATTATTATTGTTTGTAATGAGGGGATTAGTACTTCTCAGATGTTAAACAGCCGTTTGCAGCGAGTATTTGCTTTTAATATTCTAGGAACTTTCAGTAAACGTGAAGCACTTGCTTGGCAGCAAACCCATCATGCAGATTTGATTATTACAACAGTTGATATCCCAGAAGCGCGTTTTCCAACAATCAAGGTTAATGCCTTGCTTTTGAGTGAAGATATTGAGAGAATTCAAAAAATATCTAATCAGTCCTTAAAAGAGATTCATGCTGATGAAATCCTAACCGTCATTAAACGGCGGATTCATTTGACAAAAGAGCAAGAAAGTGCTATCTTTTCGGATTTGACTTTCTTACTGCAGGGAACAATTTTTAAGCAAAAACAAAAGAAAGAGGAGAAAAAAGAGCCAATGTTAATGGAAGTTTTAACCCAAGCAACAATTGAAGCCAATTATCCTGCCAAAGACCGTGAAGATGCGGTTAGAGAGTGCGGGCGCCTGCTTGTTCAAAGTGGAGCTGCAAGAGAAAGTTATGTCGAAGGAATGCTAGAAAATGTCCAGGTAAATGGGACTTATATTGTCATTGCCCCAGGGATTGCCATGCCACATGCACGACCGGAAAAAGGAGCGATAAAAATAGGATTTAGTTTACTGACCTTGCAAGACCCTATAAAATTTAATCATCCAACAAATGATCCGGTAAAATTAGTGATTGGTCTTTGTGCAAAGGATCATCAGACGCACTTAAAGGCTTTGTCAGAATTGGTTGAAACACTCAGCCATCAAGAAATCATTACTCAACTTTATAGTGCTAAAACTAGCCAAGAAATTTATTCTATTATCAAAGGAGGAACAGAAAATGATTAAGATTGTTACAGTTTGCGGTGCTGGAGTAGGAAGTTCCATGATGGAGCGTTTGTTTGCTCAGCAAATTCTTGATGCGGAAAACATTGAAGCTGAAATCGATGCGTCTGATATTGGTTCGGTTGATCCGAATAGCTACGACATTGTGATTACGACATCCGATTTTGCCAATCAATTAGCGCATGCCCAAAGCAAGGTAATCCGTATTGATAATTTAATGGACAAGGAGTACTTGAAAGAACAGCTATTAGCCACGATTGCTCAGTTAGAAAAGTAAGCTCATAAAGTAGGAGGTATTAAAAATGAATTTTTTATTATATCTGATTAATAATGTTCTAAGCCAGCCGATTTTTATCATTGGCCTTGTCATAATTTTGGGTATGCTTGCGGAGAAGAAATCGTGGGATAAGATTCTTCCCAGTACCATTAAAGCGATTATTGGCTTTACAATGATTAATATTGGCGGTCAGACATTGGGTGGAGCTTTGCTTCCGCTTCAATTGATGATTTCTAAGATTTTTGGGGTTGATGCACCAAATATGACTGATATTGGAGCAGCTCAGGCTGAGAGTCTTGCTTCCATTGGAACAGAAATGGCTCTAATTTTTGCAGTAGGATTTTTAATCAATATTCTATTAGCCCGCCTTACTCCCCTTAAGTTTGTACATTTATCTCCTCACGTTTCTTTCTTCTTTGCTGGAATGATAGCAGCCTTGCTGAAATTTAACACCCAGCTGGACTTTATCCCGCTTGTTCTCCTTGGTGCAGTTATACTAGGTCTTTATATGACTCTAAGTTGTGCGTATGTCAATGTTTTTATCAAGCCAGTTAAGGGAGCAGATGGTTTTACTTTGGCGCATTCCAGTTCAACAGGTTTGGTTGTTGCCTCTATTTTAGGAAAAATTTTTGGAAATAAAAACAGTGATTTGGAAAATCTAAAACTATCAAAGAAATTAAATTTTCTGCGAGAAATGACGATTGCTTTGACCCTCGTGATGACCTTGCTTTTCTTTTGTCTCGGTCTTTTTGCAGGCAATGACTGGATGATGGAAGAAGTCAGTGGCGGTAAGGATATTGTTGTATTTAGTATTACCAAAGGGGTAGAATTTGGTATGTGGATTACGGTGATTATCACAGGCGTTCGTATGATGCTGGCGGAGATTATTCCTGCCTTTCATGGAATTGCTGGGAAGTTCATTCCAAATGCTAAACCCGGCTTGGATATTCCGCTGCTCTTTCCTAATTATCCCACCTCTGTCATCGTTGGTTTCCTCTGCAGCCTAGTCTCTGGGCTCATTGGTATGCTGATTTTGGGAGCGGTAAACTATCCAGTGATTGTATTTCCAGCCCTGATTCCGACTTTCTTTACTGGCGCCATTACAGCTATTTTCGGCAATGCTCACGGAGGAACGCGTGGAGCGATTATTGGTTCTCTGATCAATGGCTTTTTGCTCATATTTGGACAAGCTCTGTTGCTGCCTTTGGTTGCAAGCTATGCACCAATTATGAGAATTCTTAGTGAAACGGATTACTGCGTTTATGGTCCAATTTTAGGTTTCTTCCTTAAAGCAGTAGGCGGTGGTTTCTGATGATGCCTATTTTCTATTTACCCATTTCCTATCCAGACAGAGAAACCTTCTTTCAGTTACTGGATTTATTGCAGAAATATCAAGTGCCAATGGTAGAAATCGGTCTTCCTGTAACAAATCCTTTTTTAGATGGAGAGCTGATTCAAAGAATAAATCACCAACTTATTCAAGCGGGGCTGTCAACAGCTGAACTGACAAAAATATTGTTACAAATCAGGGAAAAGTACACTTTTCAAGTAGTGCTGATGACCTATAAAGAAGGAGTAGAACGTTTTTCTCTACAGGAGCTCCCAATGGACTTGTATGCAGGAATCTTGTGTGTGGATGCTGCTTTATCGCAGATTACCTTTCCAAAACAGGTAGCTCTTGTGTCTCCCGCAAGCAAAGCAGTCGATGTGAAAACTCAATGTGTTTTGTCGCATACATTTATCTACTTAATGTCTCATTCTGGGAAAACTGGTGAAAAAGTTTCTTTAGAAAATGCCCCCTATCAAGAAATTTTACCCCTACTCAAACATTATTCAAAAGATCCAGTTTATGTTGGTTTTGGCGTAAAAAATGCTCAAGATGTTTCTTGCATCAAGGGTTCAGGTGCAGATGGTGCCATTGTTGGAACAGAATTTCTCCACCAATATGAACTGGGCGGTCTCTCTCAGATTGAACAGTATTTACAATCATTTCAGTAAAGCTATTCTTAGATTAAAAGGCGGTGGGACAGAACAAAAAATGAAAATTTTTAG
>ERZ773077.2139-NODE-2139-length-12979-cov-58.364516_pt1 | contig 12979 bp, 8 predicted proteins | sample MGYA00580612_ERZ773077 | MGnify/ENA primary metagenome ERZ773077 (study PRJEB29015, sample SAMEA2737971) | human oral metagenome | biome: human oral; feature: human-associated habitat; material: dental | place: China | collected 2021 ...
ACACCATCTCGCCGGCAAACATGTTGCCGAACAACCGCATGCCGAGCGACACGGTCTTGGAGAGGTACTCGATGATCTGCATGGCGAAGTTGCAGACCCAGAGGATGGGCTTGAAGATGAGGCCGATGCCGCTGTTGCCACCGGAGCCGAACGGGGCGGAGACCAGCTCACCGAAGAAGTGGGCCTTCTTGATCTTGACGCCGTAGTAGAGCGAGGCCAGCAGCACGACGATGGACATGGCCAGCGTGGCGTTCAGGTCCGCCGTGGGCAGGATGCGCTGATAGTGGGAGATGCCCAGGCCGGAGACGATGGCGGGCACCAGGTCAACCGGAACCAGGTCCAGGGTGTTCATGAAGACGATCCAGACGAAGACCGTCAGCGCCAGCGGGGCGATGTAGCGGATGTCGCCGTGGATGATGGAGCGGGCCTGTTCGTTGACGTATTCGACCAGGAACTCGATGGCCCCCACGAAGCGGTTGGGCACGCCGCTGTTGACGCGGCGGGCCACCATCCACATCAGGCCGCAGGCCAGGACACCCATCAGAACGGACCAGAAGATGGTGTCGTAGTTGATGATGGAGAAGTCGACGATGGCCTTCTGCGGATGACCCGAAGAGTTGGCACTACCGAGGTGGTGAACGATGTATTCGGCCGCGTTTGCGGGGCCATGTGTGCCTTCTGTCGCCATCTTGGTGTGGGGGTAAGTGTTTCAGGAACCAGGCCTGGTGTCGCTCTGGACACCCTGCTCGGCATGGATTCGATTTTCGCGGCGTCGGGAAAGGGGCATCAGCCACGGAGCATGCAAGGCGGTGATGATACCCAACAGCAATGCTTCCCAATGCGCCGGCGTCAGCCATCTGACGATAGCCATCAGGCAAAACAATGTCAAGGCAAGCTTGAGGAACTCCCCCAGCAGGAAGGCCGCAACGAATGCCTGCGACGACTGTCGTCCTGCCCGTGCAAGCAGACGGGCAAACAGCACGTTGGGAACCGCGCAGGCCAGCCCGCCGAGCAGGATGTCCCGGGCACCCGGAGTGCCCCAGTACAGACTGCCGAGCGCAGCGACCACGATCACCAGCACGATCTGCAGGCTGACGGTTTTCAGCATTCTACCCAGCCCCTTCGAAGATCGGGAAACGCCTCCTCTGCGTTCCCCGGTGCGCCCGCGCATTGACCGGACCGAGCTGCCTTGCCCGATTCGCGCCGCGACGAGGATGCGTGGGCGTGCGCCCGTCTGCGAACGAACGAAGAAGCTGCATTCCCTAATGCCTGTACGAGTATAGGGGGTACCACGATGCCGGTCAAAACGGCAGCGTATCGAGCTGGATGAGGGTTTTCCCGAGGGGCGTTCACGACGTCATTCATAACGCTGAATTACGAACGCCCATGGAGGACGCCAGGCTGCCGTTACTGGGGCGTGTTTTCTACCGACTCCGTCGATAACGACAACGAAGTCCGTAATTACATGATTCAACGACGTTTGTGCGCGCTCACTCCTGAGTCACGGTGTCCAGCCGCAGCCGCTCCAGAAGGCCCGAGAACGCGTCGTTGCTGGAGAAGTGGATGACCAGCTTGCCGCGGCCGTTGGCCTTGCTGATGATCTCGACCGTCGTGTTCAGATGGTCGGCAATGCGTTCGCGCAGACGAGCCACGTCGCGGTCGGTCACCGCGTCGGCCGCCCGCTTCTGGTTGGCCTTGGCCAGGCCCTTGTTCTCCTCCAGCTTCTGGCTCACCAGCCGCTCCGTCTCGCGCACGGAAAGGCGGCGTTGCACCACCAGGTGGGCCATGAGGATCTGCTCGGCCCGGTCCAGCGAGAGCAGGGCGCGGGCGTGGCCCATCTCGATGTCACCGGCCAGCAGCATGGTCTGAACCGTGTCGGCCAGGTTCAGCAGACGCAGCAGGTTGGAGGTGGCGCTGCGGGAGCGGCCGATGGCCTGGGCGGCCTGCTCGTGGGTGTAGTGGAACTCGTCGATGAGACGCTGGATGGCGCTGGCTTCTTCCAGCGGGTTCAGGTCCTCGCGCTGGATGTTCTCGATCAGGGCCAGGGCCAGGGCGTTCTCGTCGCTGACCTCCTTGATGATGACTGGCACCGTCTCGAGCTGGGCCAGTGCCGCGGCACGGAAGCGCCGTTCGCCGGCGATGATCTCGTAGCGCCCATTGTCGATCGGGCGGATCACCAGGGGCTGCAGCAAGCCATGCTCATGGATCGAGTCCGCCAGCTCCTGCAGGGCGGATTCGTCCATGCGGGTGCGGGGCTGATAGCGCCCGGCCTGCAGCAGGTTCAGGGGCATCTCGCGGATGCCTTCCTCGGCGGGGGCGGTCGGGCTGGTGGAGACCGCAGCCGGTTGGGGGGCAACCGGGGCAGGGGTCTCATCCAGCATCGGGCCATCGCCCCCCAGCAGTGAATCCAGACCGCGACCGAGGCCGCCCTTGGCTTTCTTGCTCATGCCTTGCTTTCCTTGGAATGTTCTCGTGTGTTCTGGGCACCAGGCGTCGGGGCATGGGATGCGCCCGGCCTGGCTTCAAGGTTCTTGTGTGGAATCAGCCGGCGTTGGCCTGGCTCTCTTCGGTGTGACTGTCGGCAGGGGTTTCGCTGGCATGGCCCGACGCGCTTCCGTCCGTGATGGACGGGTTCTGCGCCTCGGCGGTCTCATCCGCCTGAGTGGGGGCGTTCGTGGATCCGGCCGGAGCATGAGATGTGTCCCGTGCCTGGGGGGCTGCCTGCTGTCCGGCACGCGCCTGGGCAGCCGACTTCATCTGGGCCACGTAGGCGGGGGTGCGCTCGATCAGCTCGGAGGCAAAGTCCAGATAGCCCAGCGCACCGCGCGAACCCGGGTCGAAGCGCACGCCCGGCAGCCCATGGCTGGGGGCTTCGGCCAGACGGATGTTGCGCGGGATGACCGCCTTGAACACCTTCTCCTTGAAGTGCTCTTCCAGCTGGGCCGAGACCTGCTGCGCCAGCGTGATCCGGCTGTCGTACATCACGCGCAGGATGCCCATGATCTTGATCTCCGGATTGAAGTTGGCGTGCACTTTCCGGATGGTTCCCACCAGGTCGCTGAGACCCTCCAGCGCGTAGTACTCGCACTGCATCGGGATGATCACGCCCTGGGCGGCGCACAGGCCGTTCAGGGTCAGTAGCGACAGCGACGGCGGCGAATCGATCAGGATGTAGTCGTAGTCAGCACTTACTTGGTCCAGCGCGTCCCGAAGACGGCGCTCGCGCCGGTCCAGCTCGACCAGTTCCACTTCGGCGCCGGCCAGTTCGCGGTTGGCGGGCAGCAGGTAGTAGCCGCCGGCGTCCGAGCGCTGACGGGCCTCGGTCACGGTCGCTTCCCCGATCAGCACGTCGTAGACGGACAGGGACAGGCGGCGCTTGTCGATGCCGCTTCCCATGGTGGCGTTGCCCTGGGGGTCCAGGTCGACCAGCAGGGTCCGTTTGCCCAGCTGGGAGAGGGCGGCAGCCAGGTTCACTGAGGTCGTCGTCTTGCCGACCCCGCCTTTCTGGTTCGCAATGGTCAGAATGAGCGTCACTGGGGTCTCCGTCGGTTGGGTTGTGCGGATGGGGGCAGGGAAGAGGAGGGGGTGCCGGTTGCAGGCGAATGGCTGGCTGTCGGTGACGTGGTCTGCGTCAGCGCGGTCGCCGCGATACCGGAGCCTGGAGGGCTGGGAGGCGTTGGGGCTGCCGGTTGTGCAGCGTCTGGCGCGGGCGTGTTTCCGGCCAGGCTCAGGATGGCCAGGTTGCGCTGCACGCCCAGGTCGATTGTCGGCAGCGGTTCCACAGCCTGCAGCATGATGCTGTCCGGAAGCGCCTGCTGTTCCTCGGAAAGCCGCAGCGACTTCATGGCAAAGAGAAGTGAGTCTTTGCTCATGTAGGGCTCGCACAGGGCGGCGAAACGGCCCAGGGCGGTGAAGGCGCGGCAGATGAAGTGCGGCGGGCTGATCAGGCTGCGCAGCGCCGGGTGGCTCGCGGCGCTCTCTGTTGACGCGGAGAGCGCGGTGGAGGCTGGTGCCGGGCTCGGCGCCTCAGTACCAGCCTGGGGCGTTGAGGGGGCTTCGTCCCTGCCCTTCCGGAAGGCAGGATCTGCCCGCAGCAGGCGTTCCAGGTCCTCGATCTTGCCCGACAGCACGGTGGCGTTCTTCAAGCCGAGTGTGAGCACTGACTGACGAAGGAAGGCGACCTTCTTGCCCACCGGCTCCACCAGATAGATGGGCCGCTGTGGCTGGACGATGGCCAGCAGGATGCCAGGAAAGCCGGCCCCTGTGCCTACGTCCACAAGCGCCTCTTCCGGCCGCGGCAGGTAGCGCTCCAGTACCGGCACGATGGCCAGGCTGTCCAGCAGATGCTCGTCGATGAGATGGGCGCTGTCGCTGTTGCCCAGCAGGTTGAAGGTGCGGTTCCACTGCTTCAGCAGCCTGGCCCATTGCACCACCTTGGCAAAGGCGGTTTCGTTCAGCGTCACGGACAGGCGCTGAAGACCCTCCTGCAGGCGCAGCGTGTCAGCGTCTGTCCAGGTCATGTCCGAACGTTGGGCGGGGGCGCGGCGCTTCATGCCGGGCCTCCCTGGGGCTGGGAGGCGGTTGCGTCAGACGTGGGCACTTCAGGCTGGGTTGTCGCGCGCTGCTCCGTGGCGCTCGCGACCTTCCGGCGCTTCTTCAGATGCACCAGCAGCAGGGAGACGGCTGCCGGCGTCATGCCGGGAATGCGTCCAGCTTGCCCGATGGTCTGTGGCCGTTGGGCGATGAGCTTCTGCCGAACCTCGTTCGAGAGGCCGGAGATCTGTGTGTAGTCCAGATCCGCAGGAATCGGCGTGGCTTCCTGCTGGGCCATGCGCTGCACTTCGAGCTTCTGCCGATCGATGTAGCCCTGGTACTTGATCTGGATCTCGACCTGTTCGGCCACGCGGGGATCTGCCTGAACCTCGGCAAACTCCTCCGGCATCAGGCTTGCCAGCTGGGCGAGCGAGACATCCGGACGCTTCAGAAGATCATGAAGTGAGTGTTTACTTGCGCCATTCTGACCTTGGGGAGCAACAGGTGCTTGTGGCGCTGATGGCGAGGCGCCTTGGGCCTCCTCTGCAGCCTGTGCCGCGCCTTGGGGCGTCTGCAGGCGTGCCAGAACCTGCGGGTTGACGAGCGTGGCGCGCATGCGGGCAATCTCGCGTTCGATGGCCTCCTGTTTGGAAGTGAACGCTTGCCAACGAACATCGTCCACGCAACCCATCTGCCGTCCCAGCTCGGTCAGTCGCAGATCGGCATTGTCCTCGCGCAGGCTCAGGCGATATTCGGCCCGGCTGGTGAACATCCGGTAGGGTTCCTGCACGCCCTGGGTGAGCAGGTCATCCAGCATCACGCCCATGTACGCCTGGTCTCGGCGGGGCACCCAGGGCTCCTTGCCCTGAACCTGGCGCGCGGCATTCAGACCGGCCAGCAGGCCCTGCGCAGCGGCTTCCTCGTAACCAGTCGTGCCGTTGATCTGACCTGCGAAGAACAGACCCTGAATCTGTCGGGTTTCCAGGCCGGGCTTCAGTCCGCGAGGATCGAAGTAGTCGTACTCGATGGCGTAGCCGGGGCGCAGGATGTGCGCCTGTTCCAGGCCGACCATGGAATGCACGACGGCCAGTTGCGTGTCGAAAGGCAGGCTGGTGGAGATGCCGTTGGGGTAGATTTCGTGTGTCTGGAGCCCTTCGGGCTCCAGGTAGATCTGATGGGAATCCTTGTCCGCGAAGCGGTGGATCTTGTCCTCGATGGAGGGGCAATAGCGGGGCCCCACGCCTTCGATGACGCCGGTGAAGAGCGGCGAACGATCCAGCGCCTGGCGGATGATCTCGTGCGTGCGCGCGTTGGTGTGCGTGATCCAGCACGGCAGCTGCCGCGGGTGCTGGTCGGCACGCCCGATGAAGGAGAATACAGGCACAGGATCCAGATCACCCGGCTGGACGCCCAGCCGGCTGTAATCGATGGTCTTGCCGTCGATGCGAGGAGGCGTGCCGGTCTTGAGGCGCCCCTGCGGCAAGGCCAGTTCCCGAAGGCGGGCTGCCAGCGTCTTGGCTGACGGATCAGCTGCGCGCCCGGCCTCGTAATTATCCAGGCCCACATGCACCTTGCCATTCAGGAAGGTGCCTGCGGTGAGCACGACGGCCTTGGCCCTGAACTGGATGCCAAGCTGCGTGATGACACCCACCACTCGGTCGCCTTCCAGCAGTAGGTCGTCCACCGCCTGCTGGAAGAGGGTCAGATTGGGTTGGTTCTCCAGTGCCTGGCGGATAGCCTGGCGATACAGGACGCGATCTGCCTGGGCGCGTGTGGCTCGAACCGCGGGGCCCTTGCTGGCATTGAGAATCCGGAACTGGATACCGGCGTGATCGGTGGCAACGGCCATGACGCCGCCCAGCGCATCGACTTCCTTGACGAGATGTCCCTTGCCGATCCCGCCAATGGACGGGTTGCAGGACATCTGGCCCAAGGTGTCCAGATTGTGGCTTAAAAGCAACGTTTTTGCGCCAGTGCGCGCCGCGACCAGGCTGGCTTCCGTCCCAGCGTGGCCCCCGCCAACGACGATGACGTCGAAGATTTCAGGGTGAGTGCTCATGCGCCATTATAGATCGCGCGCCCTCATTTTGTGCCCGGTTTCGTGCGTTGTTTCACGTGAAACAGCGTTTTTTCTACAGTTTCACAGCTGCGTGGGCACGAGATTTGCGAAAAAGGGCAGTGTGCTGATGAGGCTGCGTGTACACCTGGCGGAGTGGGTATCCGATGGCGAACCTATCCGGATAGCGGCCTAGCCGATTTCGAACGGATGGAAAGTTGAGCAAATTTAGGGTCGCTATGGAGAAAGCCTTTGACCAGGATGGATAGCCTGCCGGCCAGACTGAGGCTTCTACAGAAGCTTACCGCCGGAATGCCCTGCATCCGGCGTAACGAGAGACCCTGGTAAGAAGGAGACGCGCAATCCCAACCTGGATGTGGAGCCCACGTAAGCACCACTAGCCGGCGACGCCCCTGAACCGCTGGACCTCTTTCGCCACGACGAGGCTAGCAAGAGCATCCATCATGCGCGCCTACGGATGGCGAAGATCGAGTCTTGGATCCAGGTTGGGTCATTCTTTGTGACGGGGGGTTAAGACGCCTGCATTTATGGGATGCGCTCAGAAAGATCAATGAACAGTATCCGGCCTTCCTTTCCTCCTTCTGGCTTCTGGCTTCCAGCTTTCGACTATCGGCTATCGGCTATCGGCTTCCGCTGCGTGGTGTGTGTTCTTGTTCGTGTGCGTGCCACGGAGTCCGGAGTTAGGCGTGGTGCTTCTGTCGCAAAGCAGATCAGAACGGGATAACGGAGAGCTGCGACAGAGTTCCGAGAGCCTGTGGATAGTTACGGAACGACGATGTGCGGCTCGAGCAGCGGAAAGATGAAGGCGGCAGGGTATAAACGGGAGGATGGGCGATGTGGAACAGGGTAAAAGGGGAACATAGTAAAGGAGAGCAGAGTAAAGGGGAACAGAGGCACAGGAATACTGCCAACGTGTACCGTCACCAGGAATTGAGATTAGGGGTGGCCGGGAAGGGACGCGTGAGTAAGCATCGTCCTTCGGAACGGCAGCACCAAGGCTATGAAAAGGCGACGCGTGTTGAATATGACGTAGATTCGACTCCCGCGGAAGAAGCCAAGATATAAAGGTGTTTGCGAGAGGGGCCAACTAGTCTGAGACCTAGCGCGGTATGCGTGGTTGGGCCAGGCCAATATGCAGGCAGTTAACCTCCTTCTGCTATCCTACAGCTCGTTTGGTGGGGCTCGCACGCGTTTAATAAGGACTAAAAAGGGACCAGAAGTTGCGAGCTGTGATTCCTGGTCGTTGGATCTGGTTCTGAGCGCGTGAACCGGATAGTATCTGGCGCCTGGCAGGGAAAGGAGAGAACCCTTGGTATGTGGAGGACTATGGCTGCCGGAACTGGGGTGCTGAATGCCTCCTATCTTCTGATCCTCGAACAGGGACGTATGGGATGCCTTCATCATCCTGATGCTCTCTGTTCGTGGATCAAGTAGCGAGACCGGCCAGAGGTGGCGCCCTACCTCATGCAGGTAGACCTCAATCACTTAGAAGGTTGTCTCGGCGGCATCACTATTCACTATTTCGCCGTTTGCTTCGCTGCCCGTGCAGCTTTCTGCGCGGCAAATATCCCGAACAGGTATAGCGCAACGCCCACCCATACCCAGACATATCCGATGAAGCGCGAGAGCTGAAAGCTTTCATGGAATACCAGTAGCCCCAGCAGGAACTGCATGGTGGGGGACATATACTGGATCATTCCAAGATTGCTGAGGCTGATGCGACGGGCCGCGGCCGCAAAGAAAAGCAAAGGTATGGTTGTTGCTGCCCCGGAACCAATCATTACCGCCAACGGAAGTGTCGAAAGCTCTCCCAAGGAAACGAGTTGCTTCAAATGTCCTTGATAAATCAGGTAGATAGCAGCAATCGGCAGCATCAGAAGGGTTTCCATGGCCATCCCGGTCAATGCGTCCAACGGCGCAAGCTTCCTGATGAGACCATAAGCGCCAAAGCTCAGCGTCAGGAGAATGGCGACCCATGGAATGGAGCCAGCCGGAATGGCAAGCCATAGGATGCCAACCAGAACCAAGACTACAGCGCCCATCTGAGGCTTGTTCAACCGCTCGCTGAAGAAGATGCGGCCCAGCAAGACGTTGAACAGGGGGGATATGAAATACCCCAAACTCGCATCCAGCACGTGCCCATTCGTCACGGCCCACAAATAGACCAACCAGTTGACAGATATGGATGCTGCCGAGCCCACCAGCATGAACAGAAGGCGAGGGTTGCCAAACACTGAGTACAGGTTCTTCAGCTTCCCGGTGCCGATGACAAGAATTGCGGAGAACAGCGCCGACCAGACTATTCGTTGTGCCAGGAGTTGATCAGCGGGGATAAGTCCTTTTAGCGGCGACCAGTAAAGAGGGAATATTCCCCAGATCAGGTAACAGGCAACGGCATATAGTGTGCCTTTCTGGGTAAAAGAAAGCTGTTCCAACGACATATTTATCTGAATAGCCGGATCAAGAAGGACGTACCAATGTAGGTGACCTAGTATATGCCTCTCTGGTGATCGTCGCGGCATATGAGTAGAGCACGGCCTTCTGAGTCCCATGCTCTGTGTTTCACGTGGAATAGGGAGTTATCACGGCAGTATGGTCTGCTTCGCACATGCCGTGATCGATGCTCTGTACTTGTCTTGTTCCACGTAAAACAGCTTCCTTTTACTTCTGGAGCGGGCATGTTTCACGTGAAACACCCGTTGGGAGAGCCATGAAGACCACGACGAGTGCTTATGTTCCACGTGGAACAGTGCGTGCGCCGGCCTTCATCCGTTAAAGCGACGTGTTTCACATGGAACAAAGGGCTAAGTGCCATATCGCCGCGGTCTACGGCATTGGCGGAAAAGGGGGGGGGCACCAGCAGATGACGGAACAAGCATCTCTTGGTGTAGCACAGTCATTGCAAGATAGGACTCCGACTCCCTGCTAAGGCTGAGCTCGCTGCTCATGAGAACAGAAGAGGTTCCGAGAGATCGCGTTGTCTTCTTCTGAGATGAGCGGAAGGGGCGTTTAGCTTTTGCACGCCTTGGCGGCGAGAGACTGTTGTCGCATGAGCTTCTAAGCGGAAAGTCGACCCCAGATAGGCTTGCGGAGCACTAAATCTGGGGGCCTTCTGCTCAAATATCCGCGATCAGGTCTTCTAGGAACCAGAGGGAGATACTGCCCGATCGTACCTTCGTTGGTGTTCCCGGAAGAGGATATCTGGATCGATGTTTCACGTGGAACAGAGTAGGGCGAGTTTGAACAGGCCGTATTGAGCCTTGCACGCTGCTGATCTTGTTCAGGTGGCCAGTCGTGTAGATGAATCGTAGATCCTTGCGTTGATGCAGTCGCATAAGAGGTAGAAAGATCGGCACTGATGCGTTTGCCAGTAGTGAGAAGATGTGCTCTGGACTTCCGGTTTTATCGACTCGGATATACGTTCTGGATTGGCGTCGCCTTGAATGCTGTCCTCTACAGACGATAAGGCACGTCCGGTCGCATCAGCCCGATACCTTGCTTCCTTAGAAGATCAGAGTCTTCAAAACGGTTCTTTGGAGTCCTCTTCAGTGGTGGCCATCCACGTAAGGGGAGGTCAAGCTCTGCTGCGGAAGAGGTATGGAATTGGGAGGAGTTTGGTTAGGGCGTTAGCAGACGCTTATCGGTGATAAGGCATGGACGAGGCGTCACGAGATATCGTATCGTCGGGGATATTGACGGAGATATTGGCGCCATTGGGGCGAGGTATGGATATGAGTGCGTCGTACCGGCTTGAAACTAACTAGTATTGCGGCCTATTGGGGGGGTATCGCGTGGTTCGTTGGGGCAGGGGTCGTAGGCAAGGTCAATGTCGGGTGACTCCGCGCACCTTGCTCTCAGTAGACACTAGGCCGTTTGAACAGGCAGATTCTCTCCTTCTCTTTTGACACAGGCGCTGAAGTCCACAACAGGCGCCATATGTATACGGCAGAGGCTTTCGGTCATAGCGGTGCCCCTGCCATCAGGGATCTATAGACTTGAAAGATCGCGCTTCATGGGCCGATCCTCGGCAACCGAGTTCCGAGGTGCTTCGGGATTGGGTCGTTCTCCAAGCACAAGTTGGGGGTGAAGGCGTCTTTCATTCGGAGGTATCTGGAGTGACAGGAGTTGTAGAGGCCTCGTTCTTGAGTTGCTGGATCATGAACCGACACGGCGCGAGTTAGAGCGTGCGTGCGTGACGGGTTTAGGGAATCAAACCGGGTTTCCGGCCTGGAGAGATAACGTGGCAGGATTGCGAATCAAGACCTTGTTCCACCCGAATGGGGAGATCAGAGTACTTCCGGAGCAGGCTTCTACGTTGCCTGTCAGGAGCTACGGCGGGGCGAGGGCAGTCGTGACTCGATGCCGATGGGAGGCGCGCTCTGCCGCAGACCTTGGGTTTGCTTCGGATAGCCTCAACATGATCACGACGCGTCTCTGGGTAGCGGCCGTCCGTGATCATTATGGTCTTAGCCGACAGTTCCATCGTCGATTATCGCTGAGTTGGGTATACGGATGTACCCAGTTCATGCCAGCTATGCTATGCAGCGATCGTTTGCCTGGCCTGTCTCTGGCACACCATCGCGCGGTTGGTTGCCATCTGGATCCGAACGCTAACGGTGTCCTTCGGCAGATTCTGGCAAGGGTTCTCGTCAAGGCCTGGCTTGACGCCTGTTTCACGTGGAACAAAGGGCATCTGCTCATCCTTGCGGTACCCATGGAGAGGGCGGTGCGCGAGTACGCGCCTATAGTCCGGCCACAGGACCACTTCTGATGGCGGTGCATGCTGGTGGCGATTCCCTGTTCTGGCAGGGTGAGACGCTTCGATAGTCCTGTCCCGGTGGAGAGTTCTACGTAATGCCGTCCAGGATCTGATTACGGAGTGTGAGCTACGCGGAATAGTCGTGATGGACTACATGGAAGTCAGAGCCAGAGCCAGAGCCAGAGCCAGAGACCCGAGACCCGAGACCCGAGACCCGAAGCCCCGCCTATCACGTGTCTCATGCCAGACGATAAGGGGGGAGAAAAGCTGACCAGAAGGAGGACAGGCGGGCGCGCGGCTGATTCGAGACCGGTGCAACGGCGTGCTACACAAGATCAGAACGCTGGGAAGCCGGCAATCCCAATTGCCGGGCAATTGGGGGTCTGGAGACTAGCAAGTCGCATAGCGCGCTGCGTATCTGACGTCCCATGATTGGTTCAGCGAACAGCTCAATACCAACGTTCCTCGATCAAGCAGGGTATTCCTCGCTGCTTCGTCCGTCAATCAGCCGCCTTTCCATCAGACGGGCAATCGGGTACATAGGTGAACGGCTGAACGGCAATCCGTTTACCCACCCGAAACCCGGAGGACCTACGCCCAGAGTCAGCCACGTGTCCGGCTTCCCCCAAAGCCAGTTTCTAAACCAAAAGGATCCATAAGTCCTGACAACAGCATCTGTAATGCCAGTCCCGCCTTCCTGCTGCCCATGCGCTCCTGGCTGGCACGTTCCTGCCGAAGCGGGCTAGCCATGAAACGTCAGCTCGAAGGCATCGAACGATGTACCCGACTTGGCTTGGAGCCGGGATGGCCAGGCCGCTCAAGGGGAAGATGGACGCTGCACCTTCGGTACCTGGCCCTTATCTCGATACCTCGCCGCCAACGAAGAAGGCAGCGACAGCAGCGCGCTTCTTTGCAGCTATTCATCGAACGGCTGATCCGGAGGGAATGGAACGTGAAGTGATGATCCAGAAGCAGATGAACCGGCGAACGCATGATGTACTGATTCGGGCAGATGGACGAGCTGTGGGCCCATGATGCGCTGATTCCAGCAGGTCGATGAGCCGCGGGCCCATGATGCGATGGTTCCAGCAGATCGATGAACCAGTGGTTCCATGATGCGGCGATTCAGGCAAGTCGATGTGCTGCCAAGCACTTGACGTGTAATGCTGGAAGCTGCTGGGCTGAACAGCATCAACTAGCCTGTGCAAAGGCTTTCAGGAAGGAGCCGTTATCAACGAGGCAGAAGTCGGATGCTTCATACAGCTTGCGCGTCCCTTCTCCTTGATGAGAACAGATATGAATGTGCTCACGTCATGAGCGCTGCACGTCGCATCTATTGACTATTGGGTGCGCTGTAGTTACCCAGCCGCTCCTCCCATGACGACGGGCGACGGGCTATCGCCCAATACTCCGAATCTCATCTATAAGTAAGTGAGTATTCACATTAATATTGTGCTCCCGAAGAGACTATCATGGTCGCCCACCATGTCGGGCTGATGCCGGAGCGAGAACCGGCAGAGCCACCTGTGCGGGACATGCCGTCAACACGACACGCGAGGTGCCTTGATGATGAGAACTTCTGTGGATGCCCAGGAATCGGATCGGACGCT
>ERZ773077.2141-NODE-2141-length-12978-cov-8.299543_pt1 | contig 12978 bp, 15 predicted proteins | sample MGYA00580612_ERZ773077 | MGnify/ENA primary metagenome ERZ773077 (study PRJEB29015, sample SAMEA2737971) | human oral metagenome | biome: human oral; feature: human-associated habitat; material: dental | place: China | collected 2021 ...
CCACCAGCTCGAGGACGAGCCCCACCCACCGCCACGGTGCCTCCAGGCGGGACTGCGTTGTCTCCACCGCAATCAAGCCCGTCACGACGAAGAAGATGGAGAAATCGGTGAACACCACGAAGTGCACGCTCAGGCAGATGCCGGCCACGATGACGAAGAACAGCGGGGAGTGGCGCCTCACCACCATGGCCAGCGCACAAGCCACCACCAGAAGGAAATAGAGCGCCGGTGCTATGCCCCGAGTGGGCCCGTCTGCCGCCTCCGACCGACCGATGAGAGACAGGAAGAGGAAGGCGAGGGCGATGACGACGTCGGACGCCGTCGTCCACGGACCCGACCGCGAGTAGCGCCAGGCGGCCGGAATCGGACCCGCCTGCGGCAGGTGCCCGGCCGACGCCGGCACGGTCTCCACCGATCCCGCCTGCGCAGCCTCGACGCCTCGACGTTTTCTCATGCCCGAACCGTACCGCCGTGGCAGCACGCCCCGGAGGCCCGAGCAGGGATTTCATACCCGGGTATGAACCGCGCCATCCCGACGATTCCAGAAGCAGACCACGGGCTGATGATCGCCCGGACCAGGGCGAGCAGGCTAATCCCATGACTACTTCACACCGCTTCCCACCAGCACCGACCGCACTATCACAGCCTCCGATGACACCCTCCGGCACTCCGGCACCACCGGCCGCCCAGCGACTCCAGACCGCACCCGCCTCGCTCCCCCAGCCGGTCCACGCGTCCCAGACCCGCCCAGATACCCCGGCCCGGAGCGCCCAGCAGCCCTTCCTCCGGCTACGCCCCAACGCCAGCGCTCCAGCACCCGGCGTCGTCTCCCCCAGCGTCGCACCCGCCCAGCCGGCTCCCCACTCTCAGGCGGCTGCCCCTCTCGCCGCGGCGGCCGACGACGCCGTCGTCCTGACCCGCGACCTCACCAAGACCTTCGGCCAGCGCACCGTTGTCGAGGGCCTGAACCTCGTGGTGCCACGCGGGAGCGTCTACGGCTTCCTCGGCCCCAACGGCTCGGGCAAGTCGACCACGATGAAGATGCTGCTGGGACTGCTGGCGCCCACCCGCGGGCAGATCAGCGTGCTCGGGCGACCCTTCACCCCGGCCACACGCGCCGAGATCATGTCGCGCACCGGCTCCATGATCGAGAACCCACCCGGCTACGGCCACCTCACGGGCGCGGAGAACATGCGGATCGCGGCGAAGATGCAGGGACTGAGCGACCAGCAGATCAGCCGCGCCCTGGCACTGGTGCGCCTGACCGAGCACAAGGACCGCCTGGTGCGCACCTACTCCATGGGCATGAAACAGCGCCTCGGCATCGCGCTGGCGCTGGCCCGAGAGCCCGAGCTGCTCATTCTCGATGAGCCCACCAACGGCCTGGACCCGGCCGGTATCGAGGAGGTGCGCCGCCTCCTGGTCGAGCTCGCCGGCGAGGGCGTCACCGTCATGGTCTCCAGCCACCTGCTCGACGAGATCGACCGCATGGCCTCCACGCTCGGCATCCTGTCGGCCGGCCGCCTCGTCTTCCAGGGCACGCGCGCCGAGCTCATGGAGCGCTCGGTGCCGGACATCCTCATCGACACCCCGACGCCGCAGGCCGTCCTGAACCCGCAGATCCTGGCTGGGCTCGTACCGGCGCAGGCACTCGCGGCGTCAACAGCGGCCGACTTCCCCAACCCGGCCGCCGTTCCTGTCACCGACACTGTCTCCAGCCCAACGCTGACACCACAGGGCGTACGCATTCCGGGGATGTCGAAGAGCGCCGTCGCCGAGCTCATCAGCCGGCTGGCCGCCGCAGGCGTCGAGCTGCACGAGGTGCGCCGCGAGGCCCAGAGCCTCGAGGACGTCTTCATGGACCTCACCGGCCGGGGAGGTGTGCTGTGATGACCGGCGTCGCGCTCTCGTCAGTACCCGCCCCCTCCCAGTCCCCCACCGCGGCCGAGACCGCCGGCTCGGCGAGACCTGCTCCGTCGGCGCGCGGCTCCCACAGCACCCGGACGTCCGCGGCGCCCGGTTTCCTCACGTCGGTGGGCGTCGAGATCCTCAAGATGCGCCGCCTGCGGGTGCTGCTGGTGACCGCGCTGCTCGTCATCGCCTCGGTGGCGCTGAGCAGCATCAACCTGTTCAGCCAGTCGACGATCAACTCCTTCGACGACCCGGCCGCCAAGCCGTGGGCGGCCCTCCTGCTGGCCATGGCCCTGTTCAACGCCCTGACACAGCCGGTCTTCGTGGCAGTCCTCGCCAGCCGGCAGACCGACATCGAGCACAGCGGGGCCGGGTGGAACCTTGCGGCGACGTCGGGCCTGACGCCCGGTGCCCTGTGCCGAGTCAAGCTCGCCGCGCTGACGCTCCTCATCGTTCCCGCGGCCGTCGTTCAGAGTGCCGCCCTCATCTTCGTGGCGCGGACGGTGGGACTCTCCCTCCCGCTCGACGTTGGTCCCTGGGTCAACTACACGCTTCTGCTCGCCGTGGTCAACACGACGATGTGCGCCTATCACCTGTGGCTCGCGGCCACGGTGGAGAACCAGCTGGTCGTCATGAGCGCGGGGCTTCTGGGAGGCTTCGTCGGGGTCTACATGATGCTCGCCCCACCAGCGCTGGCGCGCCTGCTGCCCTGGGGCTAATACGCCGTCATCACACCCGCCAAGGTCTCCATGGTGGACCGCCACGGCGTCCACGAGTACGTCCAGGTCACCATGGGCTGGATCGCGGGCTTTCTCGTCCTGACCGCTGCCGTCCTCACTGTCGCAACCCGCCGGTTCGACCGGATCGAGAGGTGATGCCCGTGAGCACTCCCGTCAACGCTTCCGCCATGCCCCATGGTGCCGACTTCGCCCAGCCCGCCCCCTGAGTTACACAGGTTGGGGTGGTTTGTGTTTCAGAGTGGGGTTTTTCGTTGGGATTCTGGGGGTGGGGTGGTCGTTTCGGGGCACTAAGGTGTCACGAGTCAGGTAAGAAGCCCCTGGCCTACGCCGTCCCACAGGGCATCCTCAGCAAGACCCTGGCCCTGGGATCGTCGGCCATGTCGACGGCAGGAAAGCTGGACGCAGCGAGCATGCTTCCTCTCCTGGCCGCCGTCGCAGGCGTGGGCGCCGCCCTGTGGAGCCTACTGGCCCTCGTCGCCCGCTGAACCGGCGGCGCGCTTCAAGTGGTCGTGTTACGAAAATTTATAGGGTTCGGGCACACCCCGGGGCCAGGGGGTCGGTAAGCCCACCACAATGCGCACGATCCTGGGCCTGGACAAGCCCACCGGTGGCAAGGTCACCGTCAACGGACACCCTACCGGGAGCTGTCGCCCCCCCAGTCCGAGAAACACCACGCACCCCAATTAAAACACCGAAAAAGCGCAACGCCAAATTACCCACATTCACGAACCGCTAGCTCTCGAATCGAATTCGCGAGCTACATTATATCCGACATGAAAACTAATTGCCGACGCAAACCCTATTTTCCGCGCACAGGCGTCTGCTATAAGCCCAAATGTCGACATATGTGCGACACTTTTCCATCCCCCAACCGAAAAATGAATAACACCAAACAACACAGAGTCCAATAAGTGCACAGACTTCTGTGAAGCACCCTTATTCAGCCGCCAGATGATCTCTTCCGAGATGGCAGTAGGCAGAAGCCAACGATCAAACGAACGTGCAGAATAATGCGGGAGTCTCCTCGAAATAACGACAACGCTGGCAGTATGGTATACGAAGCCCCCACACAGTCCTCCAACCACCTCAACAACCAACGACTTAGAAACCCCCCATCGCATACCCACACGTCCGTGAACCCTAGAGAGCGCAACTGCACCCAAAGTCACCGTCGGAATATCATAATAACACGCACGATTGCTGACAGCCATTTTCCGCATAACTAAGGGAACAAGAAAGGATGAGGAAACATGGGCTATACGCATAACTCGCATTAATGAACCACGCAGCGGAAAGCGAGAGGCCACTATCCCTAAACTACGCACTGCTCCCCCTTTTTACAGCATCGCATTTATTACTCTAAACTACATGAATCTCGAATACCCAGACCCCATAGGATTCTTCCACTCCCGATTGGCGGTCATCGCTAATACGAACTCCGTCGTCGAACAAGCGGCGGAGCGACACTTTGCAATCCCGCCTGCATTCAGTAAACCTTCTCGCTAACTCCTCTACCTCAGCCCACCCCAGAGACGCGTCTACCTGGTCTTCAACATAAGACTCCAGGGAGTATTGGGGAATATCGTTAAGCTGCGAATCATTCAGCATGTCGATAATCAGCAACTCCCCCCCGGCCTTCGTCGCCTCAAGAAGATTTCTACAAGCTCTTTCAGGCTCATTTAATAATCCGAGAACCAGACTACAGACAACGAAGTCGTATGCGCCTGTATAACCGGCAAATGATTCGCCAATATCACCTAGATAAAAAACCGCATCCGGCAGCGCTTTTCTAACTTTACGGATAACATCTGCATCTATGTCCAATCCACTATACAAATAGTTTGTGCCTTCCAACAAGCGCCCTAAAGACGCCAACTGGCAACCGGCGTCCAGGAGGCTTAGGCTTCGCTCATCCGAATTTAATTTCAACCTTTTCTGCACATAATGCGCATACCGTAGAGACGTGAAGTAGTCGTACTGTAAAACAGCATCTAACTCACAACCCTCTTCATGACCCATCACGTAACCATTCTGCGCCATCATGTTATCCCGCGAGCCTACCGGCGTTTTGCCAAACGAACAGTGAACAACATCGTTATTCCAAAGCAAAGCAGCCAGAATGCGGCCGAAACTATTGTCCACACCTGAAGATTCTCGCCAGCACCCAGCTCAATAACAATATCCCTGGAAGCGCGAGAAGGAAGATAACGACTAATGGCATTAAGGGAATCAGGCATGTACCTGGGATCGACCAACATTCCCCCACCAAAAGCGAGAACCAGGAACAGCAGCTGAGCAACCGTGATTACGGTCTTCACACTAAATATCTGCCCCAACGAAGCACCAAAAAGGCTCCAGGTAATCATAGTAACCGCAAGGCCTAGAAAACCAGCAAAAAGACTCGCAGTCAATGAGGCTGCGGTGAAGAACAGCGCCATGATCCAAAGAAAAACCAGCCCCACAATGGTAACAGAAATGGCTCCCACTGCTATAGCGATAAACCGCGGAGCAATTCCTACGGGCAGGGTGCGAAGATAAACTCCAAAACCACTTTCTCGATCCTGAGCAACCGAAGCAGAGTATCCAAACAGGCAGGTCGAAAAGCCCAGCATGCTCGTCAGCTGTAGTACCGCTTCCGTGGACGCAACTTCAGAATTGACAACATCGCGGTTAGGTAAGACGAAGAAGACAAAACACACCGTCGGAATAATTATGTTTCCTATCAAAGCGGCAGGATCTCGAAAGGTATCAATCAGCACTAGTCGCAGATGTGCGATCAGTACCTTTAACTGAGAAGCAGAGCGGTCAGGTACTCGTTCAGTTTCCATGCGAACTCTCCAACTTCTCCAGAAAGACGTCCTCTAGACTCCATCCACGCACCCTCAAATCCGTAAACTGCAAACTTGATTGCACCAGACGTTTTATAAACCTGTCAGAATCCGCCGTTCTAACAGTATAAATACCGTTAGCTGAGCTTATATCCGTCGTTGCTCCTGCCAGGTTCGAAATTTCTACTGTCGATGCTGAAGAAACGAAAGTAACCGTTGCACTCTTCTGCATTGCCAGAAAATCTTCGGCAGGACGGTCCTCGATCAGAGCGCCGCCGTCGAGTAGTAAAATTCGACTACTTAGGTATTCGATCTCGTCTAGATAATGAGACGTAATCACCACAGTCACGCCTTCTCCCGCCGCTGCCTGGATCTGGTTCCACATAGTCCGTCGAGCTTCCGGATCCAGCCCTGTCGTCGGTTCATCTAGAATAGCGAGCAGGGGATTGCCAACAAAAGCCAATCCGACAGCGATTCTGCGTTTTTGGCCACCTGAGAGATGCTTAATCTTCTTATGACTAAACTCCTCTAAGTTCCAAGTTCGGAACACCTCACGAAACCTATCCACGTTGACGGAACCGTCTGCAGAATCCTCATTCATATAATGGGCGGAAACAAACTCAGCTATCTCATTGCCGGTAAGATTACCTGGCAGAGAAACCTCCTGAGGAACAACCCCGAGATGTTGTCGAACTCGCGGTTGCTGGGGGTCTCCACCCAAAACTCGGACGGTGCCTGCAGTAGGCTTGCTTAAGCCTGACAACATCGACACTAGAGTAGACTTACCTGCGCCATTGCGTCCCAGAACCCCTACAATACTGCCGGAATTCACGTCAAAACTGACGTCGGAAACTGCCGAAAAGTCTCGAAAACATTTGGAAACGCCTCGAACTGATAGGACAACAGACCCAGAACTCAACATTACCTACAAAGTCCCTTCCATCGGATCATCCGACAGCCAGCGCGTAAAGCAAAGCTGTATCGACGCCGTTGAGCGTCGGAATCAATTCGTTGAGCTCACAATCAACGAACCCGCCTAAAGCGCGTGCAGGTAGGTCATAGGCGGACGCCAACAACAATAAATTTTGTGCCAGGTGACCGGACTCCATAAGGCAAAAACGCATCCCACGGTGACCGTACTTGAATCTCGAGCGCCAAAATGAAGCAGCCAAGAAAAAGATTACGGCACTTTCAGCGCTGCCGGTCGCATTAAAAAAGGAATCTGCCACTGCTTCGTCGATACTCCCGGCTACTAGAACAACTCTATCCTCTTGCGGGAGATAATAATATACTCCTTCCTCAACCCCGCTAACATTTCGGACATACACAAAGAGGTCGAGTGGATGTAGCGCTCCTGCTGAAGGTACGGTACGCAAGTGACTTTGCTGTCCAGCGACGTCTGTCATACCTGCACCGTAACGAAGAAGCCCGCTCAACTCACTTTCCGTCATCGTTCCAGTAAAAATGTCAGCTGAGCGCCGCCCGAGTAACGCTGACTCTAGCGATGAAGCTGGGCATCTTGGGCTCCCCAGGTCTATTCGAGCAAGATTATCGAAACTCTTGGCTCCACGTGAGGAAACTACCCTCAACTCGGGCGAGCTCTGCAACGCTTGAACTCCAGGACAGTCCCAGCCCATTGATTCATTATAGATCTTAGAAGCCTCAAACCAGACCTCAGAACAATCCTGTGAACTCGGAACATCCGCTCCGTAAACGATCGTTGTTAAGTTCGCTCCATGAATAGTCGATCCGTCCATATCGGACAACCTCTCTCTTGGGCTTAAGGAAATGGATGTGGGACGAGATTAAGGTCGTCGAAACCTCGGCTGTTCTGGTTTCCCCATGGCAGTGGGCCATAAAACGAAGGATTCCCAAGAAAGCGACCTAAGTACGTCGCATCAAGTTGCGCAAGTTGTGGTGAAACCACCTTCATAACCACGACCCCCTCTTCCTTGACGTCGGGCGAAGTAACGTCTACCGCAAACAGTTCGATGTTTCGGGAACACGCAACCTTCAGCAGCGAATCTAGCGTCTCCGCAGGAGTAAGTTTCGGTTTGAAGTCGAAGTTCGTAGGGCAGGTTTCAAACCGATCAGCCTCTGTCAAGAAATGGATCGCTTCCCAGAGTTGTTCGGAGTCAGGTCCTGCAAACAGTCGAACGTGGTCATCAAAACTATTAATGTTGGAAGCCCAGTTTCCATCAAATCTGAGAGTGTTACCCGAACGCTGCTCGGCTTTAATCCAAACTCTAGTTTGAAAGGCTTCTACGATTGCCTTACGGCAAGCAGTAGCGATGGATGCAGCCGACGCTGCGCCAAACGCAATTGGTGCCGACTCCGTTTTCGTATTAAGGACCACTGCCAGAACCGTAGGGACGCCGACAAGTTCCGACAGAGCAAACAGTCTGACATCTAACCCTGTTGGCTTCACATGTTGTTGCCAGAACTGAGTGCCGCCTAGCAGCCTGTCTCCATCGACTCTTGGCGGAGTCAAACTTGCATGCCAAGTCAACACGAAAGCGTGGCGCTCAAAGGCCTCAAATATTGCCGAGACTAAAGCCTCAGTTTCCGTCAGACCACAAGCAAGACCATTGCTTGTGGAATAGCCGACTGTTGCATTTCGTCGGGGCAATGGACTCAAATAAACAAGATCTGCAGGAACAGCGACCTGAGATCCAGTAACAAGATTTCGACCTTTAGCCCACGACATTTGCAATCCGGGAGTAATGGGAACAAAAGGAAACTGATCCTCTATGTACTGTCTCGGATGAAACAGGTTCCAATCATACCGAAAGGCATCGTCGTTTAGGTCGGATGCATAATCGCCGACAATTAGATTGTCGGGGACATATGCCGCAGAGTAACGTTCAATTGTTTCTCCTATTGCGGCAACTCTTGCCTCGATATAACTCAGGGCTCCGCCGCCATTCAAACTGTTGACCGGCGCACCTACTAAATCAGTCCCTTCACAAGCACGTGCGCCTACCGCATAGCCGGGAATGTCATCAGTCTCATGCAGCTGATTATAAATTGAATTAACAATTCCGGTTAACGGTGAAACGAAACGACTGTAGACGGTATCGGCGACCTTTAGAGAGGTCCAGCCCCTGCGCGTGTCAGCCATGATGCCATACCTGAGGGTAGCCGGTAGATCTCGATTTTCCGCACACTTCGCATCTTGGCAAACGTAGTATGTGGTGTGTTTCAAAGACAATTCCGTTCCTCGAGGATTCCACCACTCTATAACTCCCTGGTCGTGACGACGCGGAATACTTTCCGAGGACAATGTACTCTGCGACCATATCGGTAACGAAAGCTGCGATCACCTGATCGACACTAGGACGTTGCGCACGCGTTTGATAATGCGGAGATGCTACCTTGATTCCGTCCACGCTTCCGGGGCGTACAGCGTATGGCACATCTACTAAATTAGCGCGACGACGAGTGGTCCAACAATTCAAGCACGCACTTTTGCCTGGAACGACCCATGGACCCACAACCGCCCTGGAGCCATCGAATCCACCAAGAAACAGTGTTCTTCCGGGAAGAAGACTATTGGTTATGGCTTCATTGTGTTCGAGTGCTTTCTTCGAGAATAGGTCTCGATATGCGGCGATCACAACGTTCTCGGCGTCATTTTCGCTGTTGGTATCTGTGGCTCGAGTTAACGACTCATCTGCTGAAACTTTCAGGTTTTTAACTTCGATGCCAACATTCTTTAAATCTTCAGATATTCTTGTTAAAAGATGGTCTGAGTCTCCTGTCAGAAATACGTTTGTACTCAGCAACCTCATCGTTGCTTCACTTTCACTCACTTGATAGTTGCTGCGCGCGCACATCTCGTGAACTAAAGGTGCGACAGAATCATGCTGTCCGAGTTCCCGGAGAGCAGACACTTCAATTAGTTTAGCCAGAATGAATTTTATCTCCTCCGGCAAACTTGTCATATCCGAAACTGAAAACTCCGAACTTTCAAACCACCCAAGTTCCCGCATCTGTGATAGAGCCGTTGCGTCACTTGGTTCTGTTAGTACTGTAACAGAGTCGCCCTTGCGTATTCTCAACTGGTGCGTTTCGGATTCGAGCACTAGCAGTGGATTCCAATGGTATTTCTTGATTTCTTTCTTCACGTTCACCCCTCCGTTGAATTTTTATCCGATTCCCGCCTACCGGAAAACTTAATAACGGCATACACGAGCAAACTCACGGTCAAACCAATAGCGCCCACGAATATGCTTTTCGCTAGGTTTGGATTGATGAGATAGTACCCCAGCGCGCCTAGGAAAGCACAGGATACTCCGGTTATCATCCCTTGCATGTTGCTGGAGTTCATTACTTTTCCTTTCGCGAACTTATGGTGCCCACATAGTATTGATAATAAGGAAGTTGGTCTGCGATCTGCGAGTCGCGTTCATCCATTTTTCGACGTCGATATGAGTCCGCAAGAATGTCCGGAGGAAGATGGTGATAGGCGTAACGTATGGCTGAATCTCCTTCTATGCGACGCAGGACTTGTTCCACAGTTGCAGTAACGGTATGACCGATTCGAATTACCTCGCCAGTGTCGTAGAGATTTTCGTCGGCAATTCTAAGAGCGATATCTGTTGCGGAACACCACGGCATGGCAGCTTCTGGATAACTTCCGAATATTTTTCTCTGCGAGGCGACATACGGCCCCAATTCTTCCATGACCGCCGGTGCGAGAATAGTGACAACTTCTAAACCATTATTCTCAAACTCTCTTCGGGCCACTTTTTCAAGTTCGGAGTAGTATCGAACTAAGCTGTTCTTGCTGTTCGCAGCACTTTCGACTGAAAGAAGAATCGCCTTTAATGCAGCCGAATTTCGAAGCGCGTTTTTCGGGAGCTCAATCGCTTCCTCGCGATTCAGACCAATCAAATCGATTACGATCGCAGACAAATTAGGTAATGTCGCTGCCAAGACCTTGCCTAGTAACGACCGCTTTCCGTAGTACTTAATTGCCATGGGGAACTACTCACCGAGAAATCGAGGTCTCGGCAGAATCGAAGGCGTCGTATCTGTTGAGAGAAACGAATGGGTGTTTTTCTCGAAACTAGCCTCGACTCTGCCGAGATCGTCATCATCAGCTCCAGCAGGCGACGCAGCAGGTGCTCGACGAAGAACTACAACGTGCAGCTGTAGGCTCGAAGAACTTCTCAACCTCGCCGTAGGTTACGATACTGAACCCCTGTGGGGCCTTGGTCTCGGTCATGCGATTCTCCCGTCTTGTTAACTTGAGCGGTCAATGACATCGCGGACACGTGGATGTGCCCTGCGACAGATATATTACAGATCACTAGATTAATAGTCAAACCTCCAGGAAAATCGGCGCATTGATAATCAATCGTTCGATAGGATGTTACAAGGATTCTACATAGGATGCTCGCCCCTGACTGAGAACTGCCCTTGAAGTTATTTGACCAAGGCGGGCATGCGCAGCAGACCTCTGGGGCGGATCGGGACTGTCGTCACAACGGGCACGCTAGAGCGTTTTACGTGGAGGTGCTGACGTAGAGCGGAAGGGTGGATCATTGGACCAGATCGAGCGGTTACGGATTGATTTCTATTCAAGCCGTCTGGTACTGCGGTAGATTGGTGAAAGTTATCATTGGTTTTGCTATATCGAGGCCTGGCGGCAGGACACCACGGACCCGTATCTCTATACAAGGTCAGGGCCGCTTCACGGGGCTGTAGCGGTGCAGATCCCATCCGACTCCGGCTGTGTGCGCCGGGTTCTGGAGTACCTGGGCTCACCCCATGACTACAATCATCATCGCCCCCACACCGCCTGCCACAACCGGCCTCCCGCCACCCGCATCCCATCACACGTCGCCAGCGTCAATGACCTCACACACCTAGCCCAGGACGTCGGCGGGGTCGACGACGCCGCCGCGCAGGGCCAGCAGCACGAGCTGGACCCGGTCGCGGCAGCCGGTCTTGGACAGCAGGTGGCTCACGTGGGTCTTGACCGTGGGCATGGACAGCCACTCCCGGTCGCAGATCTCCTGATTGGTGAGCCCCAGGGCGATGAGCGCCAGGATCTCGCGCTCGCGCTGGGTGAGGGCTGCGACCTGCTGGGAGGCCTCGGCGGCCCGAACCGCCTCGACCGAGTCCTCGGAGGCGTGGCGCCCAGCACCGCCCCCGGGAAGAACGCCGCTGACCTGGCCGGTGCGCACGGCGGTGAGCAGCCGGCGAGTGGGCCCCGGGGAGATGACGGAGTCGCCGTCGTGGACGGTTTGGATCGCTGCGATGAGGTCCTGGGGCGGGGTGTTCTTCAGCAGGAAACCGGCTGCACCGGCCTCGATGGCACCCATGACGTAGCCGTCGGTGTCGAAGGTGGTCAGGATGACGACCCGTCCGGTGACGCCACGGGCCATGAGTTCCCGGGTCGCGGACAGCCCGTCCAGCCCAGGCATCTGCACATCGAGGAGGAGCACGTCGACGGGGTCGGCGGCGTTGCACCTGAGGGCGTCGTTGCCGTCGACGGCGCGCCAGATGACCTCCATATCCGGCTGCGCCCCCAGCAGCATGGCCAGCCCCATGGTGAACAGCGGCTCGTCATCGGCCAGACCCAGGCGGATCACAGGCGCCTCCCCTTCTTGACGTCGACTCACCGGAAGTATCCGCTCTCCGGGTTCAGCCTGTGGGGTTTTGTGTCGACGAAGTGCCGACAGCGCCCTGCGAGGTTCGCCATATCAGATCGATTGGTTCTCACTTCGGGGAGGCGGGGAGCTCTGCCCTCACCCGCCATCCGCCCTCGGGGGTGTGCCCGGCGGTGAAGGAGCCGCCGAGGTCGGTGACCCGGTCGCGCATGCCGATGAGGCCGAAGCCGCGGTGCACAGGACCGTCTTCTCCATCACCGACGTGCGCGTCGGACGCCTGAGGCCCCGGCGGGCGCGGAGCCGGGGTGTTCTCGACGACGAGGGCGACACGGCCCATCTCGGTGCGCAGCAAGACTCTGGTGTCCGCCCCGGGGGCGTGGCGCAGCACGTTGGTCAGCGACTCCTGGACCACCCGGTGGAGGACCTGCGCCGTCGCCGCGGGGATCCGGTCGGTCGGGTCGGTCTCCAGGGTGACGGGAAGTCCTGCGCGCTGCGCCTGACGCACCGGTTCGCGCAGAAGCTCCAGGCGATCCTCATGACCCGACGCCTCCACGCCGCTTCCGGCCAAGGCTCCGATTTCGGCATCGACGGTGTCGCCGGTGGCCCTGGAGCCGGTATCGCTGTCGCTGCTGGTGCGATCGTCAGGGTCAGCACCGGTATCGACGTCGTCGGCAGCGCCGCCGCCGACGTCGGAACGCAGCATGTCGACCAGGGAGCGCACCTCGTCAACGGAACGGCGGGAGGTCTCTCCGATGACGGCCAGGGCCTCGTCGGCGGCGGCCGGGTCGGTGGCCAGGATGGCGCGGGCGCCCTCTGCCTGCATCGCGATGACGGTGAGGCTGTGTCCGAGCAGGTCATGGACGTCGCGGGCGATGCGCT
>ERZ773077.2143-NODE-2143-length-12965-cov-6.980790_pt1 | contig 12965 bp, 7 predicted proteins | sample MGYA00580612_ERZ773077 | MGnify/ENA primary metagenome ERZ773077 (study PRJEB29015, sample SAMEA2737971) | human oral metagenome | biome: human oral; feature: human-associated habitat; material: dental | place: China | collected 2021 ...
TCTGAGATACCGCTCGGGATACTACCGATTCGCTGTACCAGCTAAATTCAACTTTATTGCGATAACCATATGCGACATTGTCGCAATAAATGTCAATCGCCGCCGGTAATGTAACATTGTGCAGTGTAAAGGCGTCGTCGATCAGTTGCCTTTTGTACGCCTGTTCAATCTCGAACGGCATGATTTGCCACGGACTGGTCGAAAGATAACTATCCGGATCGCGCGGTTGGATGCGGTCGGGGCTTGGCGAGATTACTTCCTCGACGACCGCTTCGACGAGGTGCGATTTCTTTTTGGTAATGCGGACAGTAACCGTCTCGCCGGGCAGTCCGCCCCATACGAAGCATTTGCGCCCGTCGGCCAGCGTCCCTAGTGTTTGTCCACCACCAACGATTTTGTCAAGGTGAATTGTTTCGAGTGGCTGTCTTTTCATCGTACTTATTATAACAAAATGAAAGATACCGTTTGACATAGATCACGAAGACTATCCCCGCAGCAATAACGCATACCTTTCCAACGACCAAAATTATGACGCTAGCAACTTAACAGTGTGGCGAGCGATTTCGACGCCTTCATCTGTCGGTATGACAATTATCGGCTTGCTGACTGCCGCTTGCGAGATGCTAGTGAACTCGGTCGGGTTAAGACATGATTTGTTACGATTGCCGTCAAGTATGAAGTCGAGGCATTCCAAGTGAGCAACGATGCGCCGGCGCAAATTCGCCGAACGTTCCCCTACTGTGCCAGTAAATACCAGCAAGTCGGCGCCGTTCATGGCGACCACCATGGCGCCGATAGCCTTATGGATACTGTGAATCAAGGTCATCAGCGCTAGATGAGCAATATGGTCGCCATTAGCTTCGCGATCAAGAATTTCACGAATATCGCTAGTTCCGCTGAGTCCGAGTAGACCGCCCTTCTCATCAAGATAATGTTCAAACTGATCATCGTCGAGACCAAGTTTGGTTTTGAGCGCCATAGCAGCAGTGTAGTCAATCGAGCCAGTACGCGTTGCCATAATTACCCCCTCTAGCGCCGAGTAACCCATGGTGTTGTCGATGCTGCGACCATGAAAAACTGCACTCACCGACGAGCCGCTACCTAGATGACAGACGACGACCTTTGGTGGTAATTTACCGCGGTTCCACAGCTCATTAACAGCAGACGAAACCGACAAACCATGATAACCAAAACGCTTAATCTCGAAGCGATCAGCGTCTTGCAGATTGATACCATAATTCCAGGCGTAGCTCGGCTTGCGAGCGTGAAAAGCACTATCCGAAATTAGCGCCACTGGTACAGTCGGCAGCGACGAGCGCAGAGCTTCTAGCTCTTGCAGCGTACCGGAGACGTGAATCGGGTCAAGCGGCAGAATATCGCGTATATGCTGGACAACGTCATCGTCAACAAGCCTGTCTTTGAGAAAATAGTTGCTCGGCGCAACAATCCGCAGGCCGATCGCGCGAACATCACTAGGACTTTCCAGTAAATGTTCGCGGTTAAAAATGCCATACAGATGTGCGGCCGACTGGGAAATGTCAGCAAAACCAAGCGGTACTTGCCGCGTATCGCCGCCAGTACGCAGCGTCGCGATTAATTCGCTGCCGCTCTGCTCGATATGTAACGCGGCAACTTCTTTGAGCTTGTCGTCGACCAGCGCGTATTTGCGGCTAGCGCTGCCTGGATTTGCGATTAGTAGTAATGACATTCCCCCACCCTTTTCTTTACGTTAATTTGTTTGCCCGTGCCAGGCTTCCTCTTTTACCTCGTCTAATCCGCGCGCTGCTGGCCACACCCAGGCGTCAATTTCTGGCAAGTCAAAGCCGTTAGCCTTGATGTAAGCAGTATTCTCGTCAATCTTACCTTGGTAAATCGAAGCTAAGTGCTCGGCCTCCTCAAACGGAACGACGCCATTGCGGCCCAGCTGGCGGAATGCAGCAATCGCCAAATCATAGCGGCTGGTTTCATTGCGAACATGCATATCAAACGGTGTGGTCGTCGACCCGATCTCTTTGTAACCGCGAATATCGAAGCGTGTCGAATCGACAGCATAGTTAAAGAGAATCGATTTGACTGTCTGCGGATAGCCATGGAAATTGAAGATAACTGGCTTGTCGTCAGTAAACACCTTGTCAAAGAACTTTTGGTCGGCAACGCGACGCAACGTACCAAAGCCAACAGTAGTCAGACTCGAAACGTTAACGCAGCGAATTTTAGCGTTCGGGCAATGCGTTTTGACAATATCAATAGCTGCCATAGTTTCTTTGGTTGGATAATCGCCGCAAGCGGCCATAACTAGATCAGGATATTCATCGCTAGCAAAATCCCAAACCATCAGACCAGCATCGACCTGCTGGCGAGCGAGTTCTGGCGACAGCCAGCGCGGCTCGAGAGTCTTACCGGCCACCAGCGCGTTAATCTGGCGAACGCTCGATAACATATGCTCTAAGCAAACTAGCGTGACATTACCGTCCGACGGGAAGTAAACATCACTGAAGTTACTCTGGCGGCGTAAAATATCGTCGATAAAGCCAGGGTTCTGATGGCTGAAGCCGTTATGATCTTGGCGCCACCCGCTCGAAGTCAGTATATAGTTGATACTAGGTATGGTACCTCGCCATTCGACGTTACGGCTTTGGGTGAGAAACTTAGCGTATTGATCAACCATGCTGCCAACAACCTGCAAAAAAGCCTCGTAGCTAGCAAACATAGCGTGGCGGCCTGTTAGTACGTAGCCTTGCATTAAGCCTTGCATGTTGTGTTCGGACAACATTTCCATGACTCGGCCATCACGCGATAGATCCTTATCCCACTCCATAATCGGCCATTGCCAACTGCGGCTAGTAGCCTGGAATATCTCGTCAAGCTTGTTGGAATAAGTTTCGTCTGGGCTCATGAAACGGAAGTTCTTACTCTCGGCGTTGAGACGAAAGACCTCGGTCAAGTAAGCGCCAGCCCGGCGCATACTGCTAGAGCCAATAGTGCCAGGGATTTCGGCGTCTTCAGCAAACTGCTCGACGTCTGGCAGCACCAGCGGCCGATAAACAGTTGCGCCGCCACGAGCATGCGGCGACATACCCAAGCGCTTCTCTAGCTGTTCAGGCAAGATATCCTTGACAAAATCACCAAAACCTGTCGTTTCGTTGAATAGCTCGTCAAACTTATAACTCTTGAGCCATTGACTCAAGATTTTGAGCTGCTCGGGATCAGATTTTGCTTCACTGAGCACTGTCTGGTGTGCCAGGCAATTACCTTCAATTTTGTTGCCTTCGACAAATTTCGGCCCAGTCCAGCCCTTTAGCGTGCGCATGATAATCATCGGCATGCGCGGCGCTTCTGTGTTCGTACTAGCACGAATCTCGGCAACCAAATTGTGCGCCCACTCAAGCGCGTTTGCCATTTCGTCGTGCGGATCGACGCCGTCTTTTGTAGCGTCAACAATTCGCGGCTCATAACCGTAGCCGCTAAAGAGCGTCATCAGTTCGTAATTACTCATTCGGCCAAAAATAGTCGGCGCTGAAATCTTATAACCGTTGAGATGAAGGATCGGCAACACCACGCCATCTTTGCGCGGATTGAGCAATTTGTTAAGATGCCAAGCACCAGCTGTCGGCCCAGTCTCAGCTTCACCATCACCAACCAAACAAGCTACCGTCAAATCAGGATTATCCATCGCTGCACCATAACTAGTGCTGAGCGCGTAACCAAGTTCACCGCCCTCGAGGATTACGCCCGGCGTCTCGGGATTAGAATGGCTCGGAAAACCGTACGGCCAGCTAAATTCGCGGCATAGTTTGCGAATACCATCCAGGTTAGTCTCCATCGATGGATCAAAATTAGCAAGCGTACCTTCCAAAAACAGATTAGCTTGCAGTGCCGGGAAGCCATGCCCCGGCCCCAGTACAAACATCATGTCCTTATTATATTTCTTGGCCGAATAGCTGAGATGCGCATAAGCAAAGTTAATACCTGGCCCGCTTCCCCAGTGTCCGAGAATCCGCGATTTGATATCGTCAAAAGTTAATTCCTTTTTCAGCAGATGATTTTCTGCCAAAAATATTTGCCCCACCGTCAGATAGTCTGCCGCACGCAAATATTGCTTTATCGAGTGTTTTTCGTGTGCATTCATAACTTTATATTATAAAGGTTATGGTAAATATTGCCAACTGATTAGCCGCTTTTTCGTGGTAAAATCACATTATGAGACGCCAAGTCGCCACCCATTCGCAGCATTTTTTGCGTAATCCACGCTTGATTGCCGAGCTGATAGGCCACAGCAACATACGCCGCGGCGATTTGGTAATAGATATCGGCGCTGGCAGCGGCGCCATTACGGCAGTGTTAGCACGCCGATGCCGGCAAGTTTTAGCATACGAAAACGAACCAGGTATTCTCAACAAACTACAGCAAAATATGCGCCGGCACAAAAACGTCAAAGTAATAGCACAAGATTTTCTGCTAGCAAAACTACCAGATGAACCATACAAAGTTTTTGCTAATATTCCCTTTCACTTGAGCGCCGACATAATACGCAAATTAACCAACAACGAGATGCATGCACCGCGATCAATTTACCTAATCGTCCAAAAGCAATTCGCGCAAAAAATAGTACCGAGCGACCGGCACTTTACCTCTCAATTAGGCACACAACTAGCTCCATGGTGGCAGACACGAATCCGCCGACCGCTACGCCGCACAGATTTCACACCGCCGCCAGCAGTCGATACCGTGCTGCCAGAGTTGAAACCGCGACCCGAGCCGCTCTTGCCTACATTAGAACGCGACGAGTACCAAAGTTTCGTCGCAAAATGCTACGCCTCGCAAAAAGCCTTCGCTGCCATACCGCGCGCCAAAGCCAGCATCAACCCTGAACGCAAACCGTCAGAGTTGACTCCCGAGGAATGGGTGCGGCTGTATTCTATGTCGTAATTTCCATATCGTTGATGAGCGTGGTATAATACTTGTTGCACGCTCGTTTATTAGTGGGTCGTCGCCAAGTGGTAAGGCACTGGGTTTTGGTCCCAGCATTCGCAGGTTCGAGTCCTGCCGACCCAGCCAAATTATGCAAACGAAAATATCATAAACCGCTCAGACCTGGATAATCTAAGCGGTTTATTTTTATGAATCGTATCGACATTTAGCAAATTCATAGTTTGCTTTGTTTTATTGACGTCACCCCTAAATACCATTAGTATAATAAGTATGCGAAAAGTGTCTCTGCCGAGCATATTGCGGTACAAGAAATCTTACTTGCGACATGATATCATAACGGCGTTGTTGATAGCCGTCGTGAATGTTCCCAATGCGTTGGCTTTTTCGGTAATCGTCGGACTGCCGCCCGAGACTGGCTTATATACGACAATTATTGGCGCGCTAGTATTTGGGTTGTTGGGATACTCGCATCGATTGGTGGTTGGCGCAGATTCAGCGACGGCCATTCTGCTGGCGTCAGGTGCAGTGCTAGTAGCGCAAGCAGGTACGCCAGAATATGTTAATGCAATCGCAGCGATGACGTTACTATCAGGCGTTCTGCTACTATTGCTGGGATTATTCAAATTTGGCTTTTTGGCAGATCTGGTGTCGCGGCCAGTGATGATTGGTTTCATGGCAGGCGTAGGAGTACAACTAATTGTTACACAGATACCAGCTCTACTAGGCTTGAAAGCATCAGGCGGTTTCTGGAGTCATTTAGCGTCAATTACCGCGCAAGCTGGTTCAATCAATTGGATGACCGCTACGCTAGCACTCTTGGTGCTAGGTGTAGTGTTGTTTTGGCGATCATCGCGAATACCGAGCGAGCTAATCGGTATTGCTATGGCCGTAATATTTGCAATAGTATTTCATGTCGATGCGTACGGCGTAGAGTTTTTAGGTTCGCTGCCAAGCAACATACCAAACTTAATAGTGCCCACGATGTCGCTCGAGATGCTAAATACAATTATGCCAACCGTATTATCAATTGTGCTCGTAGTACTAGTCCAGAGTTCTATGACAGCGCGCTCCATTGGTAGCGAGCACGACGATAAGATCCAGACCAATCAAGATACAGCAGCTCTTGGAATAGCCAATATTGCTTCAGCTCTATTCCACGGCTATACCGTTAGCGCCTCGCCGCCGCGCAGCCAGTTAGCCGACTCGCTGGGTATGCGTTCGCAATTGAGCGGTATTGCTGCCAGCTTAGCAATGATGGTGTTGATCGTTTTTGGCGGTACTTTGTTACACTACGTGCCGCTAGCAGCACTAGCAGCGATAGTTTGTACGGCAGGTTTACGCTTAATTCGTTTTCGTGAATTGCACTATTTGTGGGCTGTCCATCATGAGGAGTTTATGATCGCGCTAGTTGCTTTAGCTTGTACGGTACTATTCGGTGTACAGTTAGGTATTTTGGTAGCGGTAGCAGCCTCGCTGATGGAGCGATTGCGTCGGCAATATCACCCCGATGACGCTGTGCTGCTACGCGATGGCGAGCTGTCATCATGGGCGGCTGATCGGGTAAAAGATAAGATAGACTCTTTGCCAAAAGATACATTAGTTTATGCTTTCGGCGAATCGCTTTTTTTCGAGAATATTAATTATTTCGCTGAACGGTTACGGCGAGCTATTCATCGCGCTAAACATCCAGTAACATATGTGGTGATTGACGCCGGAGCGATTGACGATATCGACTATACAGCGGTTGAAGCGCTCAAACATTTGTACCGCGAGCTTGGCGAAGATGGTATCGCGATTGCTTTTGCGCACGTGTCACCGGGATTGCGCAGCCAGTTTGATATCTATGGCATTACCGATATAATTGGCAGCCGTAACATTTACACAACATTGTCTCTGGCGTTGGCGCATCAGAAACAGGCTTCGGCAATTGAAATGATCAGAGACCTTAAAATCGCTAGCGATTCGTATATCGTGGTCGGCGGTGCCGTACTTGATATGATGCATTTGCGTGATACACCTAATGTTGATTTAGTAGTATCACGCGAAGTTTATGACCGTTTCGCGAGCAAGAAACATTGGCGTGAGGTGACACTAACTAGCGGCAAGCGAATTTTGGTACATGAACAATACAATCTGCTAAAAAGTTGGATGGGTAATTCCTTGACAGCATTACAGCGAGATATGCAAACCATCGATGGGATACCCGTGGTCTCGACCGACCGGCTGATTGCTGCCAAACGAAAGATGGCTCGTCGTAAAGATTTAGCTGATTTAGAGCTATTGCGTGGACATATCAAGCGCCGGAATTAATTAGCAAACTTTTTATTTTTCTTGAGCGGCCGTTTAAGACGCTTGGTAATTCGCTGAAGATTCGGTCGCTTACCAAAGAACTTTCGCCCTACCCATTTATGCAGTTCAATCAAGACGATAGGTATAATGATAGCAGAGACAGTCACTAAGAGAAGATGCATGTTGTCTACTGGCGTAATATGCAGCAACCGTCCAAGCGGCGTAGCCAGGGCGGCAATCTGCAGCGTGACAGCGATGATTAGTCCAACAATGAAAGGTGCGTTCCGCTTGCGCAGACGACCGATCAATGATTCGTAATCACTGCGCGCCTCGATGGCGCTAGCCCACTGTGAGGTTACCAGCGAGCAAAAAGCAATCGTCCGAGCATAGTCAGCACCAAAGCGTTGATTGAAATAAATATAGAATCCCAGCGTCATTGATGACATAATTATAGCAATCAACAATATTCGCGAAGTCATAAATTTACTGAGCAGCGGCGCGTTAGCGCGTTTTGGCTTCTCTAGCATATTCCGAGGCTCGCCCGGCTCCAGTCCAATCGGAATCACCATAGCGCTATCGGTAACTAAATTAACCCATAAAATCTGCACAGGCGCCAGCGGCAGCGGTAGACCAGAAATCAATGCGCTCAGCGACACAATAACTTCGCCGAGGTTAGTCGCTAACAGATACGTTACCATGCGCTTGATATTAGCATAGACAGTTCTACCCTCGTGAATAGCCGAAACAATTGAGCGAAAGTTATTATCAAGCAAGATAATATCGCCCGCGTCCTTGGCAATTTGTGCCCCTGCCCCCATAGCGACGCCGACATGAGCATTGGTTAGCGCTGGAATGTCGTTGACGCCGTCGCCAGTCATGGCAGTGATATTATCGCGCTTAAGCACTTCAAGGATGCGATGCTTATGCTCGGGCAAAACGCGCGCGCAAACACGGATAGTACGCAACCTTTCAGCTAGTTCGTCGTCAGACAATGTAATAATCTGCCGGCTATCAAATACTTGGTTGCGATGCTCGACTAGGCCAAGCTGCTTACCGATATGATAAGCTGTCTCGAAGTGGTCGCCGGTGACCATGCGTACGCTGATGCCAGCGGCTTGCGCGCGAGCAATGGCGCCTTTGGCTTCTGGCCGCAGTGTATCTGCCACGCCGACAAAACCATCAAAAACCAGCGGCGTATTATCTGGAATGTTTTCAAGCGAATCAATTGGTTTACTGAGCGACGCATGCGCTAGCGCAATTACCCGGAAACCAAGTCCAGTCAGATGATGTAATTCAACTAAAGCTTTCTCGCGTTCGCCTTCGGTGATATCGCAATGGTCAACGATTTTCTCTGGCGCACCTTTGACAGCTAGAGCATACTTAGCGCCATCATGTCGCAAATTGCCGCTCATTGCCATTGAATGCTCAAATGTAAATTCCTGCAGAGGCCGGCCAAGTTTGGGAGTCGTTTCGGACGAATTAATAAACGAAGCAAAAGCTTTATCAAGTGGATCAGCAGTTTTTCTCTGGCCTAACAGCGTGCTAGCAGCAAGTGTCTGTAAAACGCGTTTTTCGTTGTGGCGCGGGTGCCAAATTTCTTGAACAGATAATTTGTTGCGTGTTAGCGTGCCGGTTTTATCAGTAGCGATAGTCGTGATAGCACCGATTGACTCGATTGAGCCCATAGTCCGTACCAATGCTTTGCGGCGAGCCATGCGCCGCATCGCTAGCACTAAAATGACCGATATAGCAATCGGTAAGTTCTCGGGCACCGCACTGACACTGAGAGCAATCACAAAGCGCAAAGCTTCGCTCCACTCAACACCGCGAGCTAGCGCCAACCAAAAAGCAAATAAAGCAATGCCCAAGATAACAGCCACTATACGCGTGATAAGCCTATCGATTTTCTGCTGTACAGGATTGACATTATGGTCGCCAGACGATAAATCGCTCAAACGGCCAAATTCGGTATCGTTCGCAGTAGCGGTTACTATCGCCATGGCAGTACCGCCAACGACAAATGAGCCTTGGAAGACCATGTTGGATTGTTCGTAAATTTCGCGGTCGCTCGGCAGGACAGCGCAAGTTTTTTCGATTGGTAGCGATTCGCCAGTTAATTGCGATTCATCAACTCGGAACGAACGCGCCTCAAAAACACGAGCATCAGCAGAAATCTTGTCACCCTCATCAAGGATTATCACGTCGCCTGGGACTAACAACGTCGCAGCGATCATCTCACGCCGCCCTTTTCGCAATACCTCGACTTCAGCCACAGACTGTTTTTGCAGCGATCGCAAAATCCGCTCAGTCGAAAACCGTTGCACATAATAAATAATTGCGTTCACCGCCATGATAAAAATAATCAGCCCAGCATCAAAATACGACTTGTGCCACAAACTAACAATTGCCGCCACTATCAGCACTGTCATAAAAACCGACTTGAACGGCTCAACAATTTTACGCCAAAGCGGGTCAGACTTAACCTTAATCGTGTTTAAGCCGTAGTGACGTAACCGCTCATCGCTCTCGATATCGGATAAGCCTTTGGTGGTTGATTCAAGTTCAACTAGTGTTTCTTTAATGGTTTTATCGTAAAAAGCCATAAGCACATTATAGCAAATTTTAGTTTTTAACAATAAAGCGCTATACTGAAAATATGAAGGTTAAAATCGAGATAGACACTATAACATTCGTACGTTTTTGGCTGGTAGTAATCGGCTTTGGGTTAGCAGGCTTATTAATTTGGAATGCTCGTACAGCGTTAGTAATTATTGGAGCGGCAGCATTCTTAGCACTAGCTCTCAATGGGCCAGTCAGCTGGTTGGCTAATAAACTGCCCAACCGCAGCCGGACCCTCAGTACAGCTATCGCTTTTATCGTTATTGTAGCAATACTAGCGGCAATTCTGTTTTTGGCAGTGCCGCCAATAGTTCAGCAAACAATTAGCTTTTTACAAACTCTGCCCGATACGATACGAACAATGTCGGCGCAATGGAAGGGCTTTGGTGCTATAGTATCGCGTTATCATCTAGAATCGCAGATTGATCAAATGGTTGTTTCAATACAAGGAAATGCAACGTCGTGGCTGGCAAACTTTGGACAGAACTTTCTCAGCGGCGTCGGAACAACAATGTCGCTAATCACCGAGGCCTCGCTAGCGCTAGTTCTAACATTCCTAATGCTAGTCGAAGGACCGCGCTGGTCACGATACTTCTGGGGATTATATAGCAACGACAAGCGAATGCAGCACCATCGAATCATCTTCCGGCGAATGAATGCAGTAATCTCTGGATATGTGAGCGGACAATTGATCGTTTCGGGTTTAGATGGTGCTTTTGCCGGCTTAACAGTATTTATCTTGAGCCAAGTTTTTCCAGCAGTACCAGCAAACATTGCTTTGCCAACGATTGCTATCATGTTTATCTTGTCGCTGATCCCAATGTTCGGCGCAGGAATTGGCGGCATTATCGTCTTTGCATTACTGGCAATTAATAGTATGCCAGCAGCGATAGCTTTTGGTATTTACTTCATCATTTATCAGCAGATTGAGAATAATGTAATTTCGCCAACCATTCAATCCAAGCGTATTGAACTTTCGCCGCTAATGGTTTTGATGGCGGTAACCATAGGACTGTATATGTTCGGTATGGTTGGCGGTATTATCTCGATACCGATAGCTGGCTGTGCCAAAGTGCTTGCAACTGAATATATCAAGGTCGAACGCCGCGAAGAACCAACTGCCAAACCAACAAAGCTTGCTCGCCTGCTCAAGCGTGTTCGCCGCGAAAAAAGTAAACCAGAGGCAGCTAAATCAGAAACTGAAGCCTAGTAAAGGATTGGCCCAGCCAGCTCACACCATTCAAAAAATCTTTTAAACACTTGAGTCTACTCTGGTTTTTCGTCAGCGTACGCCCATAAAGTATCATGTGCGGTGTCTTTGACAACTACGCCGTATTCATTGAGCAGCTCGTCGCGTAATTCATCGGAATTTACCCAATTCTTGTTATCGCGAGCACGGCGGCGTTCTACCAATAGCCGCTTACATTCATCATCAATATCGGGAGTTGAGCCCAACAACTCAAGCCCCAATGCCGCATCAACAAATTCTAAAAATTCGATTAATCCAGCTCGATAGATTTTCTGCGGTGGTTGTTTGTCGAGTTCAGTTAAGGCTTTATCGACAATAGCTAGCGCCCGTGGCGTTTCTAAGTTATCATTTAGTGCTTCTTTGACAGCGCCAATAGCTGCACTCGGCGAGAAATCATGTCGCAGATCGTTGTTCTCGGTATCACTATGTAAGCGATCGTGAACTTGATGTCGCAAACAAGCCACGTCGCGCCAATGCTGCAGACGGTTGTGTGCTGCCTGCAAATTCTCGAATGAAAAATTACCTTCGTTAGAATAATGTCCCTGCAAAATAAACATTCGCAAATCCATCGCCGAGAAACCACGCTGCTTTAGATCATCAAGCGTGTAGCCATTACCGAGGGATTTGCTGATTTTGCCGCCATTAATCTTCAGGTGGTTGCAGTGCAGCCAAAAGTTCGCAAACCTTTGGCCAGTTGCCGCTTCGCTCTGGGCGATTTCGTTAGTGTGATGCACTGGGATGTGATCAATTCCGCCAGTATGAATATCGATTGTCTTGCCGAGCAAACTCATGGCGATAGCCGAGCATTCCAAGTGCCAACCAGGAAAGCCCATGACTGGCTTATTATCTTCTGGTGGCGTATCTAGCAAATCAGCAGGCGTCTCCCACTCCATATCGCGCACTTTACCCTTCTCGGTAAATTTCCAGAGCGCGAAATCCCACGGTTGACGCTTCTCACTGTTAGCATCGACGCGAGCGCCAGCTTTTTGGGCGCTCAAATCAAGCTGCGCAAAGTCGGCGTAACGCGGAAAAGTACTAGTATCAAAATAAATACCGTCACTGGTTTGATAGGTGCAGCCGCGCTGTTTAAGAGCCCGCAGCAAAGAAATCTGCTGCGAGATGTAATCAGTCGCCTTGGCTATATGCGTCGGCGGAATAAGATTGAGCGCTTTCATGCCGTCAAGAAAATGTTGCGTGTAGTATTCAGCGATTTCCCAAGCAGTTTTTCCATCGCGACGAGCGCCCTTTTCAAGCTTATCCTCACCTTCGTCTGCATCACTAACCAAATGTCCAACATCGGTTATATTCATCACGCGATCAACCGTATAGCCGTCAATTTGCAATGTCCGAACTAGCGTATCCCAATAGACGTAGGCTGCCCAGTTACCGACATGTAAATCATCGTAGACAGTCGGTCCGCAAGTATATAAAGTCACTCTATCAGACGATAGCGGAGTAAAATCATCAAGCCGACGCGTCAGAGTGTTGTGGAGTCGTATCATTAATTATATTTTACGTCAAAAATGAGTATTTTTGAAGAGCGCTATTTATTCTAACCATTGCTTAAGTACTACCGCCTGGTTAAACTCCGCATCCTTAGCGCTATACAATAGCGTAACGATTGGATGATTAGGCCAGTCATTTCTCGCCTTGATAGCGGCAGGATTTTCATCTAACTCTTTTCTGTAACGTTCTGAAAATTCTGTAAATTTTTCTGGGTCATGATTAAACCATTGGCGCAGCTCATTGGTTGGCGCGATTTCTTTAGCCCACTCGTCTAGCGCCGCTCGTTCTTTACTTATACCGCGCGGCCATAATCGGTCAACTAGCACGCGGTAGCCATCGTCCGATTCTGGCGATTCGTAAATTCGTTTAA
>ERZ773077.2146-NODE-2146-length-12962-cov-5.382893_pt1 | contig 12962 bp, 9 predicted proteins | sample MGYA00580612_ERZ773077 | MGnify/ENA primary metagenome ERZ773077 (study PRJEB29015, sample SAMEA2737971) | human oral metagenome | biome: human oral; feature: human-associated habitat; material: dental | place: China | collected 2021 ...
ATTAACATACCTACTAGAGCCGTCTCCAGCCAAGGTTGTAGAAGTAATATCAATCTATGTGTCCGTGTCAGACGGTGGGGAAACCTAGGGCAATAGGGCATAAAGGAGCGTAGCGACGCATACGTCCATTGCATCAGGTTCGACGAAGCCCTACAATAAGCACTGTACATTAAAAGACTGTTTAAATACTGTTTTGGGCGAGTGTGATAGGAAGCTGCTGATTGATTAAAGGCACACCTAAGGGTGTGTCTTTTTTATGTATGACTTTTCTTCTACTAGAAAATCTGATGAGTGGGGATGTAGAAGATAGAAATGCTAGAGCGATGACCGGTTTACTGTATTAATTATTTCATTATTTTTTAATCATTTTTTCAATTAGTTGAGATTAAATAATTAATGGAGGTTCAATTATAAATTTTAATAATTACTATTTATTACATATTCTATTCATGCATAGAATTATCACTATTTTATATAGATCTCTGTTTAACCTAGTAAATACGTGCTTTGTAGATATTTTTTTGATATTTAATAATATACCAAAATGTACCAAAATGATATGTACCCATTTTCCTGGACACATATTATTTACTAGCCTAAACACATGGATGCTTCCCTGTATTTTACAGGGGGCATCCATTTTGTTTTTTTCTGAATTCTTTTATTATTGTAATAGTTGATGTATTCTTCAATCGCTGCTTTAAAAGCATTGAATGATGAATATTCTGTTTCACAACCATAATATATTTCCGTTTTCAACCTACCGAAAAATGTTTCCATCACAGAATTATCATAACAGTTTCCTTTTCTAGACATAGATTGAATAATTCCATGTTCCTTAAGTGCGTTCCTAAAATAGCTATGTTGGTATTGCCATCCCTGATCAGAGTGAAAATCACGCCTGAAAGATTAGAATACGTTTTGAAAGCTCTATCTAACATACGAAAAATCTGCTCTAAATTAGGTCTTAATGCTAAGTCATAGGAAATAATCTCATTCGTATTCATATCTAAGATAGGTGATAAGTAACACTTTCCCCACGAAAAATTAAATTGAGATACATCAGTAGTCCATTTTTGTAATGGCGCTGTTGTACTAAAATCTCTATTGATAATATTATCGCCTGTTTTGCCTACTTGGCCTTTATAAGAGTGATATTTTTCTTTTGGTCGCTTTCCAGCGAGCTCCATAACTTTCATAAGCCTTTGTACTCGTTTATGATTGACTACAAAACCTCGATTAAGAAGCTCTTGATATACGCGACGTACACCATAACGCCCTTTATGCTCTGTAAAAATATTTTGAATTTCCTCTTTGAGTTGTATATTTCTTTCATCCACAAGATCCACTTTAGATAGCTCAAAATAATAAGTGGATTTGGCCATTTCCATAGCTTTTAGAAGAAATTTTAGTTGATATCCTTGCTTTCGGAGCGTTTTAATAATCGCTGCTTTTTCGCCTTGAGACGCGCAGCTTCCTTTTCTTCTCTCAAGGCAATCTCTTTTTTTATGACTTCATTTTCAGCTTTAATATAAGCATTTTCAGCTCGTAAGCGAATGAGTTCCTCATATTCACTCTCATCAAGTTTTCGAGGTGTAATATTTTTTGTTACTTTCATTTTGTAATCCTTTGGTCGTCGTCCTTTAGGTTTATTGATAAGACCATTGTATCCCAAAGTTTTGTATTTATGAACCCATTGATAAAGTTGTCCAGGATTAATACCAGCTACAATAGCTATCGCTCTTAAAGATTGCCCTGAAAGAACTTGGCATACCAGCTTATATTTCTCCTCTGGAGCCCAATACTTATTAGCAACTCGAAATTTATTAATATCCGGACCATGAAATTGCTCTAGCTTAACCCATTCCCTTATTTGATTATGAAATGTACGTGTTGATACACCAGCAGGTGTCTTCGGCCATTTACCTTGGTAGAATAATTCAATAGCTTTCTTTTTAAATTCATAACTATATCTCATGAAAATACCCCCTTTACTGGTTGTCCAGTAAAGGGGGTACATATCAAAAATTACTTGTTTTGATTATATTTCATATCACTTTCACTATGTTTTCACTAATTATCTATATACTAGCTATAGTTGATTGAGATCAACTAAGGAAATGGAGGTCTACTACTAATAACTTTTACCTGTCCCTTTTACAAATAATACAAACAACACAAAACAATACAACACATAAAACAACACTTAAATACACAACAATACTCTCCCTGTGTATAAACAAAACAATACATATACAAAACTCTCTAATTATATATACCATCTCCCGTATATATAAAGGTAAAAGTTAGGTAGACATAAGAGCCCTTGAGAAAGGGCTCTTTTCCTTTAATAATCACTATTATTTTATCGATTAAAAAGCCTTTATTTCTTGACAGAGTATGTAATATTTGTTAAACTAATCAAGTATCAAGCAAAGCTTGATGAACATAGGGGTATAGCTCAATTGGTAGAGTAGCGGTCTCCAAAACCGTTGGTTGTGGGTTCAAGTCCTACTGCCCCTGCCAAACTTTGGATTGCGGTCTTCGGACCGCATGTCCATAAAATTACTCGAAAAATATTAAAAAATGCTTGCGTAGCTGCAATCATTATGTTAATATAAGTGAGTACCTTGTACATGACTCAGTAGCTCAGCTGGATAGAGCGTTTGACTACGAATCAAAAGGCCAGGGGTTCGAATCCCTTCTGGGTCACCAAATTAAAGCATCACAGTAATGTGGTGCTTTTTTATTTTGCTTTTTATATGTATATAAAGGACCCTACATATTTATGTAGGGTCCTTTTATGAGCTAATGATCTTTATTTAATAGACTAAGTCTTATTATTTCGCATGTGGCTGATCTGATTCAGCTACTACGTTAACGACAATTTCTTGATCTGCAGAAATAAGATTCATAATGATGGGGATTGGCTGTTCGATGGCTTCAGCTATACTTTTAATTTGTCGCATTGCAACAGGATAAGGTGTTGTTCCATCGCTTTGAAATAATTCTTCCAATTGGTTGATTTCTGTTTGCCTTAGATTCGATTTATTTGCGAATTCTTCAACCGTCATATTATGTTGTTCGCGATAGCTTTTAATGATTTCACCGATATACATAATCGCCTCCACTTGAATTATATTAATACATTTTTATTTTATGTGAAAGTTCGATAAAACTCAAGTTAGATTGAAATGATACTTCATATTATTGATACATAATGGTTTTATATTATAAGATGAACATATAATGATACTGATATATATGGAAATGAAAAGAGGTTTGCTATGATGACGAATAGAAAACAACTTTTAATTGTTTATATATGTTTAGCATTAGGGGCTTGGAGTGCTAGCGCTGGCATCAGCTTTAGTCAATCAAATAGAGATACGAATCAAACGCGTCGAGATAATACGATAATACAGCATAAGTCTGAAAAAACTGTTGACGATTCTGACCAAGGCAGTCCTGTTATTGCATCGTATTACAAGGATGGCAAAAAAAAGAAGAAAAAAAGCACTGCTGCTGATGAGACTAAGCTTTCAGAGAAACAAAAAGCAACTAAAGAATTAAATGAACATTCTTGGGTAGAAGAAGCGGGAAAACATCCGTTACCGTATGAGGTTGTAGAAGGAAAAGCAGTCAGTGAAGAAGAATTAGCCCACTGGTGGAAGGTTTTTAATGATCCTGTATTGGATCAATTAATTGATTTGACCCTCAAAAATAATCGGCAGTTAGAGGTAGCTCGTTCTCGAGTTAGACAAGGACGGTTGCAGTTGGGAATTGCTGAAGCGCAACGATTACCCTGGCTGGATGCTTCCGGTTCATGGTCTGCTAACAGAGGGCAGGGCGAATGGGATTCGGACCGAGAAGAAATAAAGAGTTTACCTTTACCTGATAAGACGACGAGAACTGTAGAAACGGGCAAACTGGGAGTTGATGCCCGATGGGAAATTGATATATTCGGAAGACAGAAAGCCAATTCACGTGCTGCATCGAATTCGCTGCAGGCATCACAGGCGGATTTATATTCCACATGGGTATCGTTGAGTGCGGAAACCGCATTACAATATATGTCGTTAAGAACCTTGCAGGAGCAATTGCGTATTACGGAAGATGATGTGAAGCGTCAACAGGAAGCGTTGGAACTGCTCAAGGTAAATTATCAGTCAGGCATTATAAATGAATTACCGGTACAACAGGCTACATATGCATTATCTCAGACTCAAGCGGAGATTCCTTCATTAAAGAAAAATATAGCCTCCACAATGTCCGCCATCTCTATCTTGACAGGAACAGTGCCGGGCGAAGTTGATGGGTTATTGATGGATAATGCTTCATTACCGACGGTGGATCCGCATATGTTTATCGGCATACCGGCGGAAGCTTTGCGGCAACGACCGGATATACAGGCGGCTGAACGACGTATTGCGGCACAACAACAGAAGACCAAGGCTGCAAAGGCTGACCTTAAGCCTAGATTTTCACTAAATGGCAGTATAGGCTTGGAGTCGTTTTCATCGGGAGGTCTTATTTCGGCTATCGGTAAAATGATAGGAATAGGACCATCTATCACTATGCCTATTTTCAATGCCGGTGCTATTCGTAAGAATATAAAAGTACAAACGGAAAAGGAACAGGAATACTTGGCACTTTACGAAGAGACTGTTTTGAAAGCTGTAGGGGAGGTCCGAAATGCGGTGACGGATGCATCTCAGGATCATATTAAGTCTGAGGAATTAAAATCTGCTGTAGAATCTGCACAGCAAGCGGAATCATTGGCTCAAATTAATTTTGACTCTGGTATTAGTGACTACTTAAGTGTTCTTGATGCGCGACGAAATGTATTGTCTGCTAGACGGCAATATATCATGAGTCGAGGGCAAGAGTTTGCTGATACCGTTCGTTTATTCAAATCCTTAGGCGGTGGCTGGGAAGCAATGGATATGGATCAGGAGGCAGAGGCGGACTCGCATGCTAAGAAATAGTGTGAGAAACGGGGAATGATTATGAAAGAGAAACTTGATGTCCTTAAACATTGGATGGCGAATAATAAAAAAAAGTGCGTAGGTACAATGATTGCCTTTCTAATAATTTTGGGTGGCGCAGGTTATTATGCTTATAATCAATACGAAGCGTATATGGCGGCTCATCACATTGTGTTGCAAGGCAATGTGAATCTGCGGGAAGTGAATGTTGCATTCCGGGGCAGTGATCGAATTTCCAGCCTTTTAGTGGATGAAGGGGCGGTCGTAACCAAGGGGCAGATATTAGGATATTTAAATTCTGATGAATTGAGTCTTGCTGTACAGCAGGCTAAGGACACCATTGTAGCACAGGAAGCTATAGTGGCCAAGTTGCAAGCTGGGAGTAGACCAGAGGAAATCGCTCAAGCGTCGGCACGAGTTACATCTGCAGAAGCTGCGTTAGCGCAATCGAAACAGGAGGCCGAGAAGTTACAAAAATCCTATAATGCTTCAAATGGTAAGGCCGTCAGTCGACAGTCTGTAGATGATATACAGGCGAAGGTGAAAGTATCGGAAGCCAAATTAAATGAGGCTCAGCAAGCATACAATTTAGCTGTCGCAGGGCCAAGACAGGAAGATATAGCACAGGCCCAAGCACAATTGGATTCGATGAAAAGCGAATTGGCTCGTCAGGAGTTTTTGTTAAACCAAACTGTCTTAACGGCTCCTATAGACGGTGTTATAACGGCCCGATTATTACAGGTCGGTGATATGGCTTCACCGAGTACACCTGTATTTAAGTTGGCTGAGAATACCAAAAAGTGGGTTCGTGTATATGTGAACGAACGGGATTTAGGGAAAATTTATAATGGTATGGCAGCAAATGTAACAACGGATACATATAAGAACGAACCGATTCACGGAACAATCGGATATATTTCTTCCGTAGCGGAATTTACACCTAAATCGGTAGAAACGGAGGATGTGCGTACTACCCTTGTGTATGAAGTACGGGTCTATGTGGATGACCCTGATAATCGTCTCCGTTTAGGAATGCCTGCCACTGTTTCCATTGATATATAGAGGTGTGCGGTGAATGATGTATATGCAATCGAAGCGTCACAATTATATAAAGAATTTCCCATTGTCGGAGCTGATCCTATAATAGCATTGGACCATCTGGATTTTAAAATTCGGAAAGGCTGTTTAACTGCATTGGTTGGTCCAGATGGGGCGGGAAAAACGACTTTGATTCGTTTGATAGCCGGTTTATTGGATGCCACGGCTGGTTCTTTAGATGTCCTCGGAATGGATGTGAAAGCATATTCGCAGAAAGTTCAAGATAGACTCAGCTATATGCCTCAAAAGTTTGGGCTTTATGAGGAATTATCGGTCAGTGAAAACATGAATCTCTATGCAGATTTACACGGTATTCCTTTGCATGTGAGAACGAAGCGGTTTGAAAAATTACTGCATATGACGGGGCTAGCCAAATTTACGAAGCGTCAAGCCGGTAAATTGTCAGGCGGTATGAAGCAAAAGCTTAGCCTAGCCTGTACATTGGTGCGTTCTCCAGAGCTTTTACTGCTCGATGAACCTACCGTAGGGGTTGATCCATTTTCAAGGCGGGAGTTATGGGAGATTTTAGAGTCGTTAGTACGTACAGATGGAATCAGCGTACTTGTTAGTACTGCATACTTAGATGAGGCGGAGCGTTGTAAAGATGTTTTCGTCCTTAATAAAGGGCGGTTTTTAGCAACTGGGACACCGCATGAATTGACTCAAATGTCTGAGGGGCGATGCTTTCAGGTAAAAATTCCGAAGTCATTGAGCATGCGAAATGTACAGGCCGCATTGATGGATGATAGAAAATGCGTGGCAGATGCAGTTCCGGAGGCTGGTACCGTACGATATATAAAAACGAAAGAAATGCTTTCGATTCCATGGCTTAATGAGTACGGTATGGAGGAACAATCAGTTCAAAGCCGTTTGGAAGATACCTTTATGATGCTATTAAAAGAGGATGAGTTTACTTTGAAACAGAGGACTTCCCTCTTAGATGCTATCGATATGGATTTGGATGAAAGTGCGATAGAGAAAGAACGAAAGCGTTTGTTGTCCCCAAATGAAATGGTTGAGCGTCCAGTAGAAATTTCCGTATCTCATTTGGTGAGAACATTCGGTGACTTTACGGCGGTAGCTAATACATCATTTACGGTGCAGCGCGGAGAAGTATTCGGATTGCTTGGACCAAATGGAGCCGGCAAGACGACGACATTTCGTATGCTGTGCGGCTTATTGCCTGTAACGAGCGGGGATTTACGCGTAGCTGGCGTTGATGTCGTTAAATCTCGTACAGCAGCAAGAAGCAATTTCGGATATGTAGCGCAAAAGTTTTCTTTGTACGGCAATTTGTCCGTTATGGAAAATCTGGATTTTTTTGCTGGTGTGTATGGTTTATACGGTCAAAAAAAGGATGATCGAATAGAAGCTGTGATCAAGGAGTTTCGTCTGAATGATGTGAGAGATATGATAGCCGGTGATTTGCCTGGTGGTTATAAACAGCGTTTGTCCATGGCAGCTGCTTTAATGCATGAACCTAAGATTCTTTTCTTGGATGAGCCCACAAGTGGTATTGATCCTCTTACACGTCGTAATTTCTGGCGACAGATTACTTCTTTATCAAAAGGAGGAACAACGATTATTATTACGACTCATTTTATGGATGAATCGGAATATTGTGACCGCATTATGATTCAGGATGCAGGGAAACTCGTTGTACTGGGAACACCTGATGAGGTTAGACGGACTGCTGGCAACGAGACTTGTACTATGAATGAAGCGTTTATCTCCGTCATACTGAAAAAACGCGAACAGGAGGAGGACGTATGAACGGATTTATAAGACGGTTTTCCTCATTGGTATACAAGGAGACCTTACAAGTATTGCGCGACCCTAGCACTATTTTGTTGGGTGTTGTGCTACCTATACTACTTATTATCCTCATCGGCTCAGGGGTAACTTTGGATGTTAAACACGTGCCGATAGCAGTGGTTATGGAGCGGCAAGATTCTATGACCCAGAGTGTGTATGACTCCTTATACGGCTCTGAGTACTTTCAACCTATAGCGGTTCGCGATAGAAAAACGGCGGAACTATTGATGGAAAAACGAAAGGTAGATGCCATATTGGTGATTCCACAGGACTTTTCTGCTCAAGTTATGCGTGGACAAGGGAAAGTGCAGGGGATTTACTATGGTGTCGATACTTCGGTAGCGATGAGCATAGAAAGTTATGTAAACTCAGCTATTAATTTATGGGCCGTTAAGAATATTCCGTTTATGCTACGTGGTGGATATATAACAATGAACCCTCGCATGTGGTTTAATGAGGCAAATACAAGTACCTGGTTTTTGATTCCTGGGCTCATCATGATTATCATGACGATTGTATCCGTCTTTCTCACGGCGGTTGTTATGGCTAGAGAATGGGAGCGTGGTACGTTCGAGGCTTTATTCGTTACACCAGTTAAGCCTATTGAAATTATTTTGGCTAAGGTAGTGCCTTATTATGTATTGGCCATGTTGGGGCTGTTGTTTTGCCTCGGTGTTTCGTATTTCTTTTATGAAGTACCTATGCGTGGTTCCTTATGGATCATCTGCATCGTGTCCACATTGTATTTGATTGTTTCCTTAAATATGGGATTACTTATATCTGCGTTTACGAAGAAACAGTTCTTAGCTTGTCAAATGGCGTTACTTACCAGTTTTTTACCGGCGTTGATATTGACGGGGTTTTTATTTGATCCACATTCACAACCTGTGGTGATTCAATATATTTCACGGCTTTTACCTCCTACATATTTTTTAGAATTACTGAAATCATTGTTCCTCGGTGGAAATAACTGGTATTTGATCATTAAAAATAGTGCCGTATTATCGGGATTTGCTATTTGCTTTACAATATTGACGATTTATATTACGCGGAAGAAGGTGGAATAATGAATTGGCGCCTGTATTGGAATCAAATTGTCTCCATCATATGGAAAGAGCTATTAGCCACCTTTAAAGATCCGAAAACTCGTATAGTCTTACTATTACCGGTTCTTATTCAAGGATTCCTCTTCGGTTATGCCGCAACCTATAATCTCAACAAAGTTCCCTATGTATTGATTGATGAAAGTCATACGCAGACCGCAGCTGCACTAGAATCGACTATTAATTCATCAGGTGTTTTTGAACTGTATCAATCTGCGAACTCTCCGGATATAATTGCACCACTAATAGACTCCAACAAAGTTATTATGGCTGTTATCATACCTCAAGATTTTGAAGAAAAATTAAAGCATAAACAACCTACATCTATCACTGTTATTGCAAATGGGACGAACACAATGACCTCAGGTCTTGTCGCAGCCTATATGGGGCAAATCATTTCTCAATTCAATCAGACTTGGTTAGGTATTGAACATAAGGGAATCACGATTGAATCTCGTACCTGGTACAATGAAAATCAGCAGTCTTCATGGACTTTCTTGACAGGTCTCGTCATATTGATCAGTATGACACAAGTTATCATGTTGGGTGGCTTATCTGTGGCAAGAGAACGAGAACAGGGGACCTTTGATCAATTATTGGTGACACCTGTATCATCTATGCAAATTTTGATTGCAAAGTCTATACCACCCATGATAATAGGACTGTTTCAAAGTACTGTATTGTTATTAATAGCCATGTTTTGGTTTAAAGTTCCATTTCGGGGCAACATATTTCTTGTGTATGCTGTGTTGTTTACATTTATAAGTAGTAGTATTGGATTGGGGTTATCTATTTCGGCTATTGCAAAAAATATGCAGCAAGTTCTCGTATATGTTTTTGTCTTTCTTTTTCCACTAGCCTTATTGTCCGGATTAATCACACCTGTACATAATATGCCGAAACTATTGCAATATCTTACATATGGAAATCCTATGCGGTTTTCTGTTGATGCAATGCGCAGGATTTATTTAGAAGGTGCAGGATTGACGGATATTTGGTTTAATTTTATTCCTATGATTATCCTAATCATTATAAGCATGTCCATAGCAGGATGGCTATTTAGAAATCGCGTTGGATAAAGCTAATGATTAGATCGTTGAACTTTTTATAATTTGCTATAACAATACGGCAGACCTATATAGCATTTTTTTATTAATAAATATGCTACTGCCGTATTGACGAAATGAATTTAGACTGTTAGAATAAAAGCATAGAAAACATCATATTTGGGAATAGGTGCTGAAAAGCATAATAGAGAAGCTGGTTAAATGCCAGCACGGTCCCGCCACTGTATGGTCGAGCGAGTCTAAATTAAGTCACTGGGAAACTGGGAAGGCTAGATGAGCGATGACGCCGAGTCAGGAGAACTGCCTATTCAACATTCACCATTTGACCTACGAGAGATAGGGAGGAGAAGTTAATAGCTCCTTTTTACGTATTCGTAAAAAGGATTTTTTAGTTCTATTGGATCTAAATTGCATTATATTTGATTTAGATTTTAGTTCTATACGACCTAAATGTCGTGCTATGGTCATGGTGGATTTACCTTCTTGGTATTACCAGCATGACGTATGTTATGACTGTTAATATATTTTATGGTAAATGTAGGGCATGCATTTATTCATCATCATCCTAAAAAAGAGGCTGACCCAGGGTTCTAGTAGTTCGGATTCTGGGTCAGTCTCTTTTTATTTTGCAAATATTAATTATCAGTAAGAACTTTTAGATTGAGACCTGTAGAGTTAAGGTTTAGATAAGGCGTTAAGCGTTAATATATATACAATTGTAGAGTTAAGAGTTTTTAGATTTAGAATTTGTTTTAGGTTTACGTAAATTGTAAGGTTTAGATAGTTATTTTCCTTGGAATATATTTTTCGATGTATGAATTTTATGTCATTTATAAAAAAATGATTGACGATGAATTCCATACATGATATTATTATTTCAGTTGAGACGCGGGAGTGGCGGAATTGGCAGACGCACCAGACTTAGGATCTGGCGCCTTACGGCGTGGGGGTTCAAGTCCCTTCTCCCGCACCAACTTTATTGCACCTTTAGAGGTGTATTTTTTTTGCCTAAAATTAAGTAGTTAATGTGGATATTTATATCGATAAACACATACAATTTGATAGCAAGATAGGTACAGATTTAACTACTACGTTATATGTTATAATAAATGAGTTAGAACTATTTAATTAATACAATCATAGTAATATTATATGGTGCAGTATGGATAATACATTAACAAAACTGCTTTCACAGAACCCATCCTTTGTGGATGGGCTAAACGCATTTCAGCGAAAGGGGAAGTCAGTCATATATGGTCTTAGCGGATCTCAAAAGAGTTTCCTCTTAAGTCAATCTTTTTCTGCAGGTCTTACAAAACCTGTAGTCATCGTAGTTCATGATAAGGACCATAAGGAGATGTGGGAACGGGACTTAGCTTTTTTCATGCCTAATGTACCAGTCTTATCATTTCCTACAACAGATCATGTAGACTTTACGACTGTGGCTCGCAGTCTTGAAGACCAAGGTGCGCAGATGCGAGCATTAGCACTGTTGGCGTGGCAAGAGCCAGCAGTAGTCATTGCCAATGCTGAAGAGGTTACACAATATGTCGTATCTCCTCACTATTTAAAGGGCCAATCATTGCATTTTGCTTTGAATGATGCGATTGAACGTGATACAGCCCTTGAACAGCTCGTAACAATTGGATATGAACGCGTAGACCAGGTGGAACAACGTGGTCATTTTGCCGTGCGTGGAGATATTTTGGATATTTATCCTGTAAATAGTGATCATCCGATTCGTATTGAATTCTTTGGCGATGAGATCGATACATTGCGTTTCTTCTCTGTTGAGAATCAACGTTCCATTGAGCAAATTGAATCCTACACGGTAACGCCTTTCTTTCTTGGTAAAAGTGATGCGGACAGTACTTTATTATCTTATGTGAAAGAGGGCACTCTGGTTTATGATGAGCCAGGGCGAATTCAAGAGGCGTTAAAGAAATTCTTAAAAGAAGATCCTACACATCGGAAAAATCATTGTGATTGGAATGAACTACAACGCACTGTAGATGCTACGAATCAAGTGGCTTTCACATTTATGCAACAACGCTCTATTGGTCTTACTGGATTTAACCCTATTGGTATTCAAGGGAAGACGATGACGAGCTTTGAGCGTCAAATTCCCCTATTAACAGATGAAATAAAGCAATGGCATCGTTTAAATCACCAAGTGGTACTAGTATTAAATAATCAGCAACGACGAGAAGGTATTGAGCGTGCCCTTGAAGGGGAAAATATTGCATTTACTCATAGTGATACATGGATAGCAAAGCCGAACACTGTCGTTATTTTAAAAGGATTATTAACAGATGGTTTTGAATTGCCCAATAGTCATTTAGTAGTAGTCGTAGAAGGCAATATTTACGGACAACAAAAGCGCAAGCTTCGCACCAAACCTAAAAAGGGCCAAGAAATCAATTATTTCACCGATTTAACGCCTGGTGACTATGTGGTGCATAGTATGCACGGTATCGGCAAGTATATTGGCCTTAAAACGATAGAAACGGAAGGTATTCATCGCGACTATATTGAAATCGCTTACGCAGGAACGGATAAACTGTTCTTGCCAGCCAATAATTTAGATCAATTACAAAAATATATTGGCAATGAAGGTGATGTGCCTCGTATTCATAAGATGGGTGGCCGTGACTGGGCTAAAGTTGTTACAAAGGCAAAAAAATCCATTGATGATTTGGCAGATAAGCTCGTTGAGATATATGCACAACGAGAAATCACAGAAGGCTTTGCATTCTTGCCGGATCAACCATGGCAGCAAGAGTTTGAAGATGCGTTCCCATATGAGGAGACGGAAGACCAGTTACAGGCTACGGCGGAAATTAAAGAATCTATGGAACGACCTGTTCCTATGGATCGCCTGCTCGCTGGTG
>ERZ773077.2147-NODE-2147-length-12961-cov-5.748179_pt1 | contig 12961 bp, 9 predicted proteins | sample MGYA00580612_ERZ773077 | MGnify/ENA primary metagenome ERZ773077 (study PRJEB29015, sample SAMEA2737971) | human oral metagenome | biome: human oral; feature: human-associated habitat; material: dental | place: China | collected 2021 ...
CGGAAAAATTGGGACATAAGGTATTGCCTCTTGCACCTTATTCACCTGAGCTCAATCCGATTGAGAAGGTGTGGGCGAATATTAAGCGGTATCTGAGAACCGTTTTGTCTGATTACGCCCGATTTGACGATGCGCTAGTGTCCTACTTTGATTTTAATTGACTATACAAAGATCGATGAGGCGAAGGCCTTCCAACGCATCCTGTGCAAACAAGCGTCCCTGGTAAGTAGATTTCGCTGCCTGGGCAAATTCCGCGAGTGCTTCACGCAGCCTTGCCTCTGCTTGCTGCCAGTTCTCTTGCTCCTGTTGAGCAAACAAGCCAGTACCCTTACCGACATAAACTTGGCGGATCAAGTTCGGCAGTTCGCGCTCCACCTGGAGCAGCACACCCAGCTCTGGAAGCTCCTTCAGCAGTTGCAAGGTCTTCTCAAACAGCTCGGCATCGCGCTGATCGAGGTTAGCAGCAAACTGCTGGCGCAACTCACGCTCTGCGGGGGGCGCAATGGCGGCGACGACGTGGCCTCTCCCAATCAGGGGGCGGTCTTTGGCCTTTACACTGGCATCGTGCCAAGCGCGCTGCGCCCGCAGCCAGAGCGCGAGTGAGGCAATCTGTGCAGCGCGCGGGTCGATGTCCACGCCATAGATGTTGTGCTCGATGATCAGGCGCGGCACGTCGCGCAAAAATGTTTCCTCATACTCGTAGGTCTGGCTCAGGGGCTTGAGTGCGGCCTGGGGCTGGGTGGAAACATCCAGCGAGCCGGGGCCGTTTTGTCGCTCCCATGCCCAGGCCTCGCGGTAAATCTCCGCGAACAAGTCGAAGGCATACAGACCAAAGTGCATGGAGCCGCAGGCCGGGTCCAGCAGCTTGAGCGTGCGCGGGTCGCGCAGCTTGGTGGCGGCTTGCGGCATTTCGTCCGGCTTCACCAGCAGGTATTGGCAGCGATCGCGCAAATCTGTTTGCCCGCCGGTGGCATTGAACCAGAGACGCCCGAGGGTGTTGTCCACCAGAAACTCGACCACATAGCGCGGCGTGAAGAACTGGTTGCGCACCGCCAGTTCGCGGCTGTTGCGCGGCGCCTGCGAGGCATCGCGCATCGCCTTGCGCTCTTCCTTGGAGTTGAAGTACTGGTAGATCCAGCCGATGGTTTCATCCTCGCTCCACAGCGGGGCGATGTCGGCATCGTTGATCAGATTCAGCACTTGCAGCAGTGCAGCCTCGCGCGGGAACAGGCGCCCCTGCGGCGAATAGCGGTCGAACAGGCCCGGCAGGTCTTGGGCGAGCTCATCAAACACGCTGAACAGGTACACGCGGTAGGCGTCACCGGTTTCGCCCAGGCCGGTGCCAGCCAGCCGCGCATAGAGCTGAAAGCCCTTGGCCTGGAAACCGTTGCCGACCGATTCGACCAACAGACCTCGCGCCTCGGCCATGCGCAGTGCCGCTAAGCGGTTGAGCACCGTGAAGGCCTGCTCGCGCACGATGCGATCCAACCCCTGCGTGGCGTTCATATCGCCGCTGGCGGTGTAGTGCGCCAGGGTGTCGCGCAGAATGCGGGCGGTTTCGCGCTGGGCGTCGTTGATATGCCGCAGGCTGGTCAGATCGGCCACGCTGCCCGAGTTCGGGTCCATGCCGAAGTCGTTCTGCAGCTGGCGAGTGAACTCTTCTTCCAGCACCCGGCGCGCATCGTTGACGAAGCGCTGCAGGCGGTTTCTTGTTATTTGGTCGAATGCCATCGATCAATTCCTAATGTGCTGATACTGGCGTTTGCCAATCCTGGCCAAAGTGAGCGCGCAGGCTCTCGATAGCGGTTGGCAATGTGCCATCGCAGGTGACGCCAAGGTAGGTGGCTGCCCGGGTGGTGCCCACGTACAGGTATTTGTCGAACAAGGCCGGTCGCAGCGCCGCCAGTTGGTCAATGCCCACGAAAAACACGGCCTCGAACTCCAGGCCCTTGATGTGCTGGATGTCGAACACGCGCACGTTGCTCTCTTGCCCGACGGCCTGTCCCTCACGACAGGCAATGACCTGGATGTTGTGTTCGGCCAGGGCTTCGTTCAGTGCCTCAGCGACGGGCGCAACGTCGTCTTCCCCGTTCACGAAAATGGCGGTCGACGGCAGCTGCCCGACAAAGCGCTCGATCTCTCGAATGCGGTCCGCCAACCAGCCGACGACGACTGCTGTCTCATTGGCGTGTTCCAGCAGGGCAGGAGCTACACCGCCACTGTTGTCCACATGTGCGGGCAAGCTTACGTTCTGTTCCGTACCGCCCACGGCGCGAATCATGGCTCGGGCCAGTTCGTTCAGCTGCTTGCTTTGACGGTAGGAGACGGTGATCTCCTTGATGTCGAAGTCCGCAAAGACCCACTTGAGCTCGTCGGCGGAGCGCGCCCCCCATGTCGTCAGGCGTTGATTGAAGTCGCCACATGCGAAGAAGGAGCGCAGCCGGGGGTGAGCGAGTGCAGCCATACAGGCGAGCTGAATGGGCGAGAAGTCCGTCGCCTCATCCACCAGGATCTGATTGCGGTAATGGCCAAGAATTGGCTGAAGGGGTGACCACGCTGGGCTCTCGATGTCACGAAGGGCGTTGGGTCGGCCGATCAGATCACCAGCTGCTCGCAGGATGGCCAGAAGGACGACGTCCAACTCGAGCGGATGGATGTCTCGTGGCTCGAAGCCCTCTTTGCGATACCAGGTGTCTGCCTGTTGCAGCTCACGTCGAAACGCCCGGTAGCGTTTTGGAATACCGTCCAGGTAGCGCTTGACCGGGCTGACGAAGCGCCGCGCATTGGTCTGGACCAGCAGGCTTGCGCCCACTTCGGCACGGTCGCTTTCGTTCAGTCCACGGTCGCCCAACCACTCAATGATCTTGCCGTTGCGGGATCCCTTGGTGACGGGGCGCTTAGAGGCTGCGGCCCGGGCTTGAGTCCGAACAGCTTGCATGTAGGCACTGAGGGCGGCAGCGCGACCAGTGCGGGGGGCGCTGGTATCCTCTTCCTCGTCGCCGTCGACATCGTCCTGATCGTCAGCATCGGTTGTCGTAGCCTGCTGCAAGCTGTCGATGACCCGGGCTAACTCGTCCAGGAACGCGCGATTCCGATTGAGTTGCAGGTTGAGCGCCGACTTGATCTTGTTGTCGGAGTCTTCCTTCAGGGTCGTCACGAGGGTCTGAACTTTTGGAAGTTCTGCCGCCAGCGCCCCAAACGTGGCAGCCAGGGCGCCGGAGCCGGCTCGCCCCACGATGTCTTGCAGACGCACGCCCAGGCTTTGAACGTCGGCCGATTTCGCGCCCTGGAGGAGGGATGCCGCTTCGTTCAGCTCTCGGACATAGGCGTTGCGTTGCCACGTATCGAAGTCCTGGAACCACTCAATGGGGCGATCGAGTGCACCGTCATTCAAACTGGGAACCCCATCCTTTAGGACAAAGGTGCCTCCACCCGTCGCGGTTCTGAGGACGCCGAATGCGTTCCGGGCAAGCTCACGCCGGTAGTCCTGCCAGGTTCTGATGCGCAGATCGGAGGCGGGGACGCCCTCCCGGGCGAAAGCCTCTTTCAGGTACTGCTTCAGCAACTCCGTGGGTGTGAACATCAGCCAACTGTTGGCGTGTGCGAGCCCTTGTGACGCACCAACCGCCTCCACCAACTGTTGCTCGCCTTCTTCCAGAAAGGCAGTGTCGAGCTTTTGACCCAGGCGCCGGATTAGCGTCGTGGTCTTGCCCGTACCGGGCGGCCCCAAGATCAGCAGCCGTTTGTCGAGAGGAAGGCGGAAGATCTCGTCCTGGTACTGATCCAGCACAGGTTGGTCGCGCAAGCCCATCTTGGTGATGACGCTGCGGCGCACGCCGTCGATGATGTTGGCCTTGACGGTTTCCTCGGCCAGCAACTGACCCAATATGTCTTCGGTGACCTCTTCGCCAGCGACCTCGGTCAGCAGAGCGCGCAGCGACTCGATGGTGAGCGGGCCGAAGTGCTCTGCTTCCACCACGGTGTCACGAGAGTCCCAGCCGTTTGCCAGAGCCGCAGGCCGGAGTTGGGCGCGCTCCAAGACCTCGACGACGTTGCCGTTCGGCAAGGTGAACTCGGTGCCGATTGCCAGAGAGGCCAAGCGACCGACCGGGGCACGGTAACTGGCCAGATTCTGGAATCCCGAAACCGGCGTGGTTCGGCAGATGTAATAGGTGCGCTCTTCGCCTGCCTCATCCACAACGACGACACGGGCGATCGCAGGCTCGGCTGCCAATACCTGATAGCTCTCGCGGTTGGCCTGACTGATCTGATCCAGTTTCTGGATGGCCGAACTGGACGTCATCGTATTGACGCTCGCCAAGGCATCGGAGCCCAGCGTTCGCCCATCGTGCAGATTGCGTTTTGCAGCCGTAGCGATGCTGTCGAGCTGGGTGAGCGCCTCGCCAGCGACCTGCTCGATGTGTTGCCTGGATTCGGTGGTCAGCTCCATGCTTAGCTCCCACCTGTTCCAGGCTGTTCACCCACGACAAGAGACACTTCGATCTCGGCATACAGCGCGAGCTGAGCCTTGATTTCGTGGAGTTGCTGAATCAGCGAGTCGATGTCCGCCGCAGAGGTCATCTTCACCGGCACAGCGATCGACTTGGTGAGCTTGGCCGGCCCCTTCTCACCGGTCTTGGCTCGTTCTTCCTCCATACGCTTGCGCAGGCGTTCCTGCCCTTGGCGCTGGATGGAGCGCTTCAGATCTTCGAGGGTGCTGTTGATGTCGTAGTCGCGGGCCAGCAGTTTCTTGAGTCCGGCCAGATCCTGCGTTGCTGCCAGGGCGAGCCCGTCCAGCCGGTTTACGGCGTTACCGCGCTCCTCCTGGGTGAGCTCTTCCCACTCGGGGATGCGCTGCAGATCCTCGACACCTTCCTTCAAACGCAGCTTTTGCTGATCGGAGAGCGTGATGACCGCATCGCGCACGCGGCCCTTCAGATGGGTGAGCTGCGAATTGAAGTCGGCGGTGTGTTTGTAAAAGTCCTCTTTGCCCAAGCGCTCCGACAGGGTGCCCAGGTCTTCGGCGAGTTCGCGGCGCAGCTCCCCTGGCACGCCGGTGTCCGGCAAGGCCTCGATGTCGCGGCGATGGGCTTGCAAGTCACGCAGGGTGGCGTCGAGCCCGTTGTCGAGCGCCCGCTTCACTTCGAGTGCCCACTTGAGGTTGTCGTAAATGGCGGACGTTTCGGCACCCAGGCGCTGCGGGGCGTCGGAGGCATCGGTGAACAGGACATCGGCAATGTCCTGGTTCAAAGTGCGGATGCGGTCACTGCCTGCCAGCCCAAGGCCACTGAGCTTTTCGGCCAAGGAACCATAATCGTGCTGGAAGCGCGGGAAGTGCTTGGCCGCCGCCTTGCTGATCTCTTGTTCCAGCGGGATCACCATGTCGCCCACCAGTTCGGTGAGCCTTTCAGCGGCACGTCCGAGCGTTTCGATGGACGGGCGCTCATCGCGCAGCGCGACGCCGATCTGCTTGAAGGAGTTGTTGGTCTTCAGGGCGTCGATCGCCTGCTGCCCTGCAGCCGTGACCTCACGCCCGGATACCTTGAGTTTGATTTCACCCGCCATGAGCATGGCGGCCACGATGTAGCGCGTGGTATCGGGTGACCAGCCAAACGGATCATTGCTGAAATCGTCGAGCAGCCGCTTGCCATCGACGGTACCGCGTTTGTCGATGTAGTCGCGGATGCTGATCATCGCCTTGTGGTCGGTCTTAAACGAGGCACGACCCGCGACGGTTTGCACCAGGCCGAGCGGGTCCAGCGCACTGCTGATGGCGGCGGGATTCGCGACCTTGAGGAATTTCTCGGCGGTGTCGGTTCCCGCACGTACCGGCGCTTCTACGTACCGGTCGAACACTTGGTCGGCCACGTCAGAGAGCAGCTTCTTGGCGGCCTCCAGCAAATCAGCATCCAGTGCCGACACCGCCGTGGCCTGGCCACGGAACACGAACGAGCCGGCTTGCAGAGTTTGTTTGATCTTGCTCTGGAGCTGGGTCGCCAGCTTGGCAGCACGGTCGAGCTGGCCGGTGCAGTAGTCTTTGACCTCTTGGTCTGGCTCGTTGCGGTGCAGTTCGGCAATGCGCTGGCAGCGATAGATTTCGTTCGCCAGATCGTCGAGTTCGGAATTGGCGCGAGCCAAGAGCCCGATGACATTCCGACCGGCCCGACTACGGGAGTCATCCAGCATCCGGTTCTTGGCGGTGTCGTAGTCGCTGGCAGGCACCAACTCGACAACGGTCTGGATGGTGCTCTGATCACCAGCCAGGCTGGTGATGGCGCTGCCGGCCTGGACCTTCAGGCCCGTTGCGACGGCCATCGTACCGTGGAGGCTGACACGGGGCAGCGGATCGAAGGACTCGCGCAGCGCATCGTTGAAAATGCGCTTCACATCCACGGTGCGCAACGCAATGGCGCCACGCTCCTGCTCTATATCCCGCAGCTTCTCGCTGAGGAACACCAGGTTGCCATCCTTCTCGCCCAGCGGCACATGCACGTCGTTCAGCATCTCTTCGACGGCTTTCTTGACCGTATCGAGCTGGGATGCTGCCGTGACGGAGGGATGCATCAGGCTGGCGACGTTCTGCACCGACACCGGCAGGTTGCCGAGGATCTGCAGGACGGCGACGGACTTGGCGATGTCCTGATGGAGTTGCGAGTCCGGGAAGCGAATCTGCACCTTGCCGACCGCCTGGTGGATGGACGTGAAAGCGCGGCGAATGTCCTTTTCCAGTTCGTCGTACAGCGTCACCGTGGTAGCGAGCCAACCCACGGGCTGATCGGCCATGGCCTTGGAGCCGCCTTCACCCTTGAGGACATCCTGGATCACCTTGATCGCAGAGCGCAGGCCGATACCGCCGGTGGACTTGGCGAGCGCGCCGAGTAGGTGCAGCAGGATGTCGAAGTGCGCCGGCAGGAATGGGTAGAGATTGGTGAAACTCTCTTTGCTGAAGTCCGCGTCGTAATACTTGGCGTCTTGCAACTTGGTGTTGTGTCGCAGTGCCTGACCATGGGCATCGAACAGCTTGGCAAGCTCGGTCTCGCCCGCTGGCGATTTACCGAGCAGACGGCGGTAGCAGATTTCTTTGATGTCACTCGATTCGAGGTCGATCTGGATTGGGAAGCGGTCTTTCAGCTTGTAGAGCTTGTCGGAGTTCAGCGCGGCGCGCGGGTCGTCCTCAGTGAGGGTCTGCTGCGCAGTGGAGATGATCCAGGCCTTGCCGTCGCCCAGCCGCTTGAGGTTCTTCGCCAGGCCATCGAGGTTGAGGATCAGGTTGTCACGCGAGGCAACGTACTGGCCGACTTCGTCGACGATGAAGATGATGTTCTGCTTGCCGCTCTTTTCGCGGACGATGTCGATCATCTCCTGCACACGCTGGTCTTCGAACTGAAAGAAACCCTCGGTGCTGGACGAGAAAGACTTGGCCTCGGGGAAGAGTGCCGGGTACATCTCATGGGCGATCTTGGGGATCAGTCCGTCGATTGCCAGTGGGTTGTTCTGTACTCGGGCCCAGGTTGCGCCCGGCAGTGCCTTGGCGATCCGTTCATGGAGCTCATGCGTGCGACCATCCTTTTCGACCATGCGCTCGAAAGCCGCGACCTTGAGGTTGCGCGAGTAGCCGGCCCACTGCAGCACTTTGAAATAAAGGACTGTGGAAACATCTTCCATCGTGGCGCCGGCGAGCATTTCGCTGGCGAGGTCGAGCATGACCACAGCGGCCGGGAAGCGCTTCGCCACAGTGCTGAGGAGGGCCTTGGTTTGTGGCTTGTGCAGGCGGTCTTGCAGGTAGTTGATGAACGGTGTGCCGTCGATGGTGCGCTGATCGTCAAACGCCAGGCCAAGATACTTGGTGAACGAGCTCTTACCGGAGCCGTAGAAGCCTGAGACCCAAACGCCCACCTCATTTTCGCCACCGGACTCCATCGCGAGCTGCATGCGATCGAGAAGCTTGCGAAACTGTTCCTCAATGCTTTCGGTGACCACGTATTCGGAGATCTCAGCCTTGAGGCGGCCTTCTTGCGAGGCGCCATAGGTGATGACCTTCTCGATGGTCCGGTAGATGTCCTTGCTTGGGTCGAAGAGTGAGCGAATGGTCATAGGTTTATCCCAGGGTTCTTTTGTCTGTTCAGCCGCCGACGTGGACGGAGCGGTAATTGCCGTCTTCCGGGTAGAAGCCGAGAAACTTCAGGCGCGTCTTGCCGGTTCGCACGCCGGGGTACAGAAAAATCGTCGGCACATGAAACTTGCCCTGGAGCTGACTCTCGATGGCGCCGATCCGCATGAACGGATGCAGCGCTTCCAGGTCGGTGACTAACAGCAGTGCGTTTTGCTGGCCTTCCAGCGGCTGTAAGACTTCCTCAAGTCGCTTCAACAGGCCGTTATCCGCCGCCAGGATGTCCGCCAGCGCCTTGTTGGTACGCGGCCAATCCAGTGGTGCTGACTTATCTTCCATCACACAGAGCGACCAGAACGGATCGTCCTTGAGCAGCGCCCAGAGCTGTTCAGCGATGGAGAACGTGTGCACGTCCCAGCCTTCCTGATGCAGCTTGGCCACCCAAGCGGGCGTTTGCCGCTTTACCTCGAGGATCTGCTCTGGTGGGAAGACTAGGTAGTAAATCGGCTCGAAGCTCGCATGACCGAGCTCACGCCCGTGCCGGATGCGCTCGCGCAATTCGTCGAAGTCAGCTTTGAGTGAGGACATCGCAGAGCGCCTCCATGTCTTGTTGTTTCCAGCTGATGCGAATCACGTCACCCGCCGCTTGGACGATGAGTAACCCTTTCAGCGAAAGTCGCTTGAGCTCTTCCAGCACGTCTTCCCGTGCGAGGCCGAACAGCTGCCAGTCTTCATGGGTCAGCAGCGCGTTATCACCGACGCCGGAAAAGTGCAGCTCATAGGCTAGATATGCAGCCGCAGACGGCGAGATGCGAAACGGCAGGATGCGGCGGCTTGAGCGCAATCCGCGCTCAAGCATTCCGTAGTCGGCACAGCATCCGGTCAGATAGGCGGAGACGCGCCGCACTGTCGTTTCAGACCAGCGTTTAACTGTCTTGCCGTCATCGATGCCTCGCTCGACAAAGGCACGAGCGTCTTCATTGGTGATCTGTGTGTATCCACCGGCGTATCGAGCCCAGTAAACGTGGCGCACGAAGTCACCAAGAATGGGATTGGCGCGGCTCGTGAAAACCAGCAGAAGCTGCGTCAGATCAGCAGTGGAAATCGTTGCCGACAGCCGCTTGAGGTGAGCAGCCGGTGCACCACCATTGACCAGATAGCGCGGGGCAAAGCATTCGACGACGATGTTGCGGAGTCGACGCGCGGTAACGGTGGGAAATCGACCGGATTCCAGCGCGACTTGATGCAGCTGATTCGCCGACATGCCGGGCGACCACAGGTCGAGCAGCGTCTTGGTCTCGTTGACGAGCCCGAGGCCTGCTTGTAGCTGTGTCGTGTAGGGATTGTTGTCGGCCACGATCACCCCACCAGATACGGATATGTTTTGGCGTTCTGCGTGAACGCCGATAAATAGGCTGCCGCGATGGCCTTCAGGGTGTCGGTGGAATCAATGTCCTTGATGCTTCCGACCGCCGTTGGCCCCACGCTGGACGTGGCGCTCGTCGATGCCAAGCGCTTCAACGCATCCAGCGCAGCCTCTTTACTCGGTGGTACCTGGCTGGCGAGCTCTTCCCCCGCGCTGCTTTGCACGATCGCATGCAGGTCTTGTTCGACTTCTTCAGGCAGCCGGAACAGGTGGTAGCTGCCCACGCTCAGATGCTCGTCGTGCAAACGTCTGGCTGCTTCCAGCACACCGTGGTACTGAGCAAGGCGAGATGTTTTAGAGAAGACCGGTTCCAGGAAGAGCCGGCTTGATGCCTCATAGAATGCCGTTGGCCACCAGGCGCACTGAGCGCGCTCACCGAGGAAGCCGACGAGCATCCTCATTTGCAGCGACGTGGGCAGGTAGGATTCTTTCATCTCAAATCTCATCATTCGTTTGTTCTGCCGACGCGACCGGCGCAGGCAGTGATATCCACGGTTTAGTCACAATCCGCTCCCGCGCGGGCCCGCATCCAAAGGCGCATACCCTGGCGCCAGCACGGCGTTCTTGACGCCATACAAGGCCAAGTGGTCCTTGAGCCAAAGTCTGTACTCAGGCCCGCGAAGGCTATGGTCTGCGGAGCAGTCGACGCTCCACTTGCGCAGGATGTAGCCAGCAGTCGCTGCACGGAGCTTCATCTTCACCATGCCGCCGGTCATGCCGTAATCCATCTCCGCGATCTCAGGGCGCGGTTGATCGGGGTGTGGGACCAGCTCCAGCTCCACGATCCGTGTCCATTGAATGTCCTGGTCACTTTTTTCATGGGGCAGAACTTCGCTCTCTTTCAGCATCACGGATCGCTGCATGCGCGTGATGACAAAGTCTCGGAAATCTTTGCTCCGACGATCGAAGGCGCGCACATGCCAGCACAGACCGTTGTCGATTAACGCAAACGGTACGATCTCGCGCTGAGTCTCGCCGCTCGACAAGGAGTGGTAGGTGACTTTCAGCGGGCGCTCCTGATGGATTGCCCGCGTCACACAAGCGAGCGTGTCAAGTCCTGGCTTTGTGAGCCTGGAGGGAATCTCACAAGTGATCCAGGACTTGAGAGTCGAAGGCTCGCCATCACCGAAGCCCTGCGACAGCCACGCCAAGACTCGCTCTGCCGGGAAATCAAAGACAGGCGTGAATCCATCCGCGTAGCCGTACACCTTGTTCTTGGTGTCGTAGTCCAGGTTGCGTGGGGCGAGATCCTTGTAGATCCCGATGTCCCGGGTTGCCGCTGCCGCCTGGATGCCAAAGCGCGACACCAGGTCTTGGCGGCGAATCTCTCCGATGAAGCGTAGGCGCAACTCAATGAACGTAAGTCGGTCGCGCTGAGGCTGGGTCAGGTCTGCAAGCTGTTCGTTAGACATCCTGGCTGCCGTTTCGGGTTAATGATCGTTAGGTTGGTGCTCTTACGGGTAGTATATGCCTCGCACGATAATATATCAATGAATTGATGTTGCGCACCAGTCCATCGCATTTTGTTACTGACAGGAGGCTGTAATGAGCGGAAGTCAATGGGATCAGCCTGGCGTGCCCCACAAGGGTTGGCACTGCCTGGACGTCGTCGATCTGCGGGCCGATGGCGGGCTGGCGGACGAAACCGACTACGCCACCTGCCAGATGTACGGCAACGAGAAGATCCGCTACGTCCACATCATGGAACACCCAGATCTGGACGAGAACTTTGAAGTCGGATGCGTCTGTGCCGAGAAGATGAGCGACGACTACGAGGGGCCGAAACGGCGAGAGACCAAGTTGCGAAACCGGGCAGCCCGCCGAACCCGCTGGCTGCAGCGCAAGTAGCGGGTCTCCGCCAAGGGCAACAGCTTCCTTAATCTCGAAAGCTACAATCTGGTGGTCTATCCGACAAAGACGAGGCGCTGGGGCTACAAGATCGGGGACCGATTCGGTCTGAGGACATTCCCGACGGCCAACGAAGCCAAGCTGGCTCTGTTCGATGACTTCTAGGCCGCTACCCAGGATGACGATCGGCTGTGGGCTAGTGACTAATCAGGGAAATAGATTCGATGTCGCATGACTCACTCAGCAGCACACCGCGAGACGGAAGCCCGCAGCTCAAGGGCAAAAGGCCTGACTTGATCGAACTGATCGCAGCTACCCTTCATTCAGTAAAGGCGTATGACTTGCCGGCGGAATGCGAGCGGCTCGGATTGGCTGCCGGGACGGGTAGCGAAGCGCACTCCAGCAAGCGCGTGTACGTGCGGAGTCGTCTCCAAGGACTGAGCAACGATCAGCTTCTCCTGCTCGCACGCCAGGTTGAGCAGGATCACGTTAGTTTTTCGCTGAGCGAATTTCTCCGACTGTTGGACGAGTCGGGCGATGGCCTGACAGTCACTGAACTCACGCGGCGCTCGATCCTCAAGCTGCTGAACGACGTGTACCTCTTCGGCGAACTCCCGCTTGTCGAGCAGATTTCCAAGATCTGGCCATTACCCGAAATGCGTGGTGCGGACTTCGAGGCAAACTTGGAGGAGTCCGTCATACGGCACTGCGTGAACAACGACGACTGGACCAACGCTGAATTGCTCGAGGCGGTGGGCGCACTGAGCTGCTCCCGACATCTGTTCTTCAAGTTGCTTGAGGCGGTCGTCTCTCCGAATGCCCGAAGAGGAAAGGAGCAGACGCAGCTCGTTGAGAAGCTGAATACCCTCCTCAAGGCGGACGGCTTTCAGCTAAGGCCATCGGGGAGCATCTCAGGACATTCGGCGTTCGCGGTGAATCGAATCACTGGTGGCGTATCTGGCGCACCCAAGAATTTGATTTTCGCGTCAACGGGTCCGAAGCCCGAGATCGTCATCCAGGATGCCATCAACAACGACATCCGAATCGTAAGGAATGAAGAGCACTGCCTCGTGTACGACCGCCCGATTCAGGCCAACGGACTTACCAAGGAGGAGATGCTCTCGTGGTGGAAAGAGCGGCAAGGCACCCGGGACGAATCAGATGCACGGCGATCGCTTTCTCAACGCCTGATGGCATCGCTGGCATCGGACGGTGAGCGAAACGTATTCAGCGTCTACTACCGGGCATTCAAGGATCTCGGCGATAAGCTGCCAGCCCTCATTCCGCAGGTTTATCTGCATTCCGCCACCAGATTTCCTTTCATAAAACTTGTTTGGGCAGCCTTCGGGCTGCTGTTTTTATGTACTAGAAGTGTTTGGCGGTTTTAAAAAGGCTACCTGAGACCTTTGCAAAAAAGCCCTTCCCTCGACAGCCGGAACCCAAACACAGGTTTTCGGCTGTTTTCGCCCAAAATCACTCCTAATTTTACCCAAATCCCCCCTTAATCCTCCCCGGACGCCCCATAATAAGGCATCCGGACCGCCTTTTAGGCGGCAACAGGCACACTTAGCCTGTTG
>ERZ773077.2148-NODE-2148-length-12959-cov-2.397784_pt1 | contig 12959 bp, 8 predicted proteins | sample MGYA00580612_ERZ773077 | MGnify/ENA primary metagenome ERZ773077 (study PRJEB29015, sample SAMEA2737971) | human oral metagenome | biome: human oral; feature: human-associated habitat; material: dental | place: China | collected 2021 ...
CAAACTAACGAGTAGACAAGTGAACCTGTTGACGAGTAAAGCAGTCAATCAGTAGACAAGAGGACAAGTCAACCTTTTTCACTTTCCCCTTATCTACTCGGCTACTTGTTAGTTCATCAACTCCCCAAATTATTCTTTCTTTCTCTTACAAAAATGTTTCATGAACGATTTTTGCATGTATACGAACGATTATTGCAAGCCCCTTACGCGCGTTCGTACTAAATTTGCCTCCGCAGAAGATGGGGAGAAAGCGCACCCGAATTGACATAAATCAATTTTAGGAATTGCGCGACCCGATGAGAAAGGCTATTTTTCCCTCTCTACAAAGCTACAATCTTACATATTTATAAAACCTAATTACGCAACAAGAAATGAAGCAGCTACGAACTCTTCTTATCATCGCGATGGCCATTTTCGTATGCGCCCTTGCCCATGCGCAAGGCGTAAACGTGAGCGGTAAGGTTACTTCGGCCACCGACGGCGAACCCATCACGGGCGCATCCGTCGTGGAAAAAGGAACCACACGTGGAACCGTCACCAACATCGACGGCAACTTTAAACTCGAAGTGAACAGCGGGGCAACACTGGTTATATCTTACTTGGGGTTTAAAACCATTGAAGTGAAGGCCACGCCAACCATGAACATCGCATTGGAAGAAAACGCCAAGAGCCTGAACGAAGTGGTGGTGACAGGCTATACCACCCAACGCAAGGCCGATTTAACGGGCGCCGTGTCGGTGGTTAACGTCGACGACCTGGCCAAACAAAACGAAAACAATCCCATCAAAGCCTTACAAGGACGTGTGCCGGGCATGAACATCGCCGCAGATGGTGCACCTTCGGGACAAGCCACGGTGCGTATTCGCGGTGTGGGAACGCTCAACGACAACGACCCGCTATATATTATAGATGGTGTCCCCACGAAGGCAAGCATGCACGAACTGAACGGAAACGACATCGAAAGCATACAAGTGCTTAAAGATGCCGCATCGGCCAGCATCTACGGAAGTCGTGCAGCCAACGGCGTTATCATCATCACCACCAAGCGAGGCAAGAGCGGACGCATCCGTGTAGACCTAGACGCATCCATATCGGCCGCCACTTACGTGCACAAGCTTGATGTGCTTAATGCCAAGGAGTATGGTCAGGTGATGTGGCAAGCCTACGTTAACGATGGCATGGACCCCAACACCAATGGCTTGGGCTATCATTTCAATTGGGGATACGATGCGCAAGGCCTGCCCACATTGCAGGGAATGAGCATGAAGAAGTATCTAGACGTAGCCGGAAAAACACCTGCGGCAGACACCGACTGGTTTAACGAAACCACGCGCACGGGTCTTGTGCAGCAATATAACGTAGCAGTTAGCAGCGGTTCAGAGAAAGGCAGTTCGTATTTCTCACTGGGCTATTACAACAATCAGGGCATTATCAGGCAGAGCGACTTCAATCGTTTCTCGGCCCGAATGAACACCGAATATAAGCTTATTGGCAATTTGCTCACCGTTGGCGAACATTTCACGCTCAACCGTACATCTGAAGTGCAGGCCCCTGGCGGTTTCCTATCTAACGTTTTGCAGTTCAACCCCTCGCTGCCTGTGCATACAACGGATGGCAATTGGGGTGGACCTGTGGGCGGTTATCCCGATCGTTACAACCCCGTAGCCGTGTTAGAGCGCAACAAAGACAACCGTTACACCTACTGGCGCATGTTCGGCGACGCTTACATCAACCTAAACCCCTTCAAAAACTTCAACCTGCGCTCCACGTTCGGCTTGGATTACAGTCAGAAAATGCAGCGTTTCTTCACCTATCCCGTTACCGAAGGCAACGTGGCTAAGAGCACCAACGCCGTTGAACCCAAGCAAGAGCATTGGACGAAATGGATGTGGAACGCCGTGGCTACCTACAACTTGGAGATGGGTAAGCACCGCGCCGACGCCATGGCAGGTATGGAGCTAAACCGCCAAGATGATGTTTACTTCTCGGCTTATAAGGAAGGGTTCCTCATTCTCTCGCCCGACTATATGTGGCCAAGCGCTGGCGTGGGCACGGCACAAAGCCATGGCGGCGGTTCGGGTTACTCGCTGGTGTCGTTCTTTGGCAAACTAAACTACAATTACGATGATCGCTATATGGCATCGCTCACCCTTCGCCACGACGGTTCTTCGCGTTTCGGCAAGAACAACCGCTATGCCACTTTCCCCGCACTATCGCTTGGCTGGCGTATCAATCGCGAACGCTTTCTCAATCGTGCCTCGTGGATAGACGATCTGAAACTGCGTGCCTCGTGGGGACAAACGGGCAACCAAGAAATATCCAACATTGCACGCTACACCGTGTATGTTAGCAACTACGGCGTGAACGAAAACGGCGGTCAAAGCTATGGAACGTCATACGACATAGCAGGTACCAACGGCGGTCGCACACTTGATTCGGGCTTTAAACGCGACCAAATTGGCAACGACAACATTAAGTGGGAAACCACCACGCAAACCAACTTGGGTGCCGATTTCTCGTTCTTTAACGCCACTCTCTATGGAAGCGTAGACTGGTATTATAAAAAGACGCGCGACATACTTGTGCAAATGGCTGGCATTGCAGCCATGGGCGAAGGCAGCACACAATGGATTAACGCCGGAGAGATGGAAAACCGCGGCGTGGAACTGAACTTAGGCTATCGCAACACCACTGCATTCGGCCTTAAATACGACCTAGCCGCCAACCTATCGACCTATCGCAACAAGATAACAAAGCTTCCCGAGACCGTGGCAGCTAACGGAACGTTCGGCGGAAACGGTGTGAAGAGCGTCATTGGACATCCTATGGGCGCGCAAGTGGGCTATGTGGCCGACGGCATCTTTAAGAGTCAGGCCGAGGTAGACAACCATGCGCAACAGCAAGGAGCGGCTCCTGGTCGCATTAGATATCGCGACTTAGACGGCGACAACAAAATTACTGAGGCCGACCAAACGTGGATTTACTCGCCCGTGCCCAAGTTCAGCTATGGCCTTAACGTCTACTTAGAGTACAAGGGCCTAGACCTCACCATGTTTTGGCAGGGCGTTCAGGGTGTAGACATCATCTCCGACTTGAAGAAAGAAACCGACCTTTGGGCTGGTCTGAACATTGGTTTCCTAAACAAAGGCCGTCGTTTGCTGGGCGCATGGAGCGCTTCCAACCCCTCAAGCGACATCCCCGCCCTGTCGTTATCCGACAACGCCAACGAGAAACGCGTGTCGAGCTATTGGGTTGAGAATGGTTCGTACCTCAAATTACGCACCATACAGCTAGGTTATAACCTGCCTCAGGCCATGGTTAAGAAACTCATGATGGAACGCCTGCGCCTCTACGTGAGCGCGCAAAACTTGCTCACCATCAAGAGCAGCAGCTTTACGGGCGTTGATCCGGAGAACCCCAACTTTGGTTATCCCATCCCCTTGAACCTTACTTTCGGCCTAAACGTCACTTTCTAAACGTTCAATCACAATGAAAAAAACAACCATCATATTAGCCCTTTGCGCCATGCTGGCATCCAGTTGCAGCGACTTCTTGAGCGAACAGAAACCACAGGGCACACTAAACAACGACCAAGTGAAAGACGCCCGCTATGTGGACAAGCTGGTAATATCAGCCTATGCCATCTGGATTTCGGCCGAAGACATCAACTCTTCGTTCTCAATGTGGAACTTCGACGTACGTTCCGACGACGCTTATAAGGGCGGAAACGGCACGAGTGACGGCGATGTGTTCCACCAACTGGAAGTATCGCAAGGCATACTTACCACTAACTGGAACATCAGCGACATGTGGCAGCGTCTGTACAACGGCATTTCGCGCGTGAATACCGCAATCGAGCTGCTGCAACAAACCGATGCAGCCAACTATCCGCTGAAAGAACTGCGTCTGGCCGAAATGAAATTCTTACGCGCCTACGGTCATTTCTTGCTCAAAAGACTGTATAAATACATCCCCTTTGTAGTAGACCCAAGTCTGACGAGCGAACAATACAACAACCTTTCGAACCGCCAATACAGCAACGACGAAGGTTGGGCGCTCATAGCCAAAGACCTTGAAGAGGCCTACAACGTGCTACCTGCACGCCAAACGGAAGTGGGACGACCCTCGAAAGCCGCTGCCGCCGCTTTCTTAGCTAAAGTTTACCTGTACAAGGCCTATCGTCAAGACAACGAAAACAGCAACGAAGTGACCTCTATCTCGACAGAAGACCTGCAAAAGGTGGTGCAATACACCGCGCCCGACATCTATGCTGCCGGCGGATTTGCATTGGAAACCGACTTCCATAACAACTTCCGACCCGAACCGCAGTACGAAAACGGACCCGAAAGCATTTGGGCCATGCAGTATTCGATGAACGACGGAACAACATACGGCAACCTCAATTGGAGCTACGGACTGATTGTACCCAACATTCCAGGCGTTACCGATGGCGGCTGCGACTTCTATAAGCCCAGCCAAAGCCGTGAGAATTTACAACGACGTGCAACAGAAATTCTTAGACGGAAAGGCACCAGCAAGCTTACGCGACAATATCTTTACCGCATACAAGGCCTTACAGGCGCAAACGTTATCGAACAAGGCCGACTACGACAAGAGCCGCGATTATGCCGACCCACGCCTTTTCCTCACCGTGGGAATGCCCGGCCTGCCCTACGAGTTTAACCGCGATTTCATGATGGACCGCTCTGCAACATGGAGCCGTTCAAACGGTCTTTACGGCTATTACGTAACCTTAAAGCAAAACGTAGACCCCAAAAGCGGATACCTTATTAAAGGTTCGTGGTGGGGAACGCCCATGAATCGCATTGTGTTCCGCTACGCCGACGTGCTGCTCGAACGTGCAGAGGCCTTGGCCCAACTAGGCGGAAGTCATTTGCAAGAGGCACTGGCACTGGTTAATCAACTGCGCCGAAGAGCCAAACAAAGCACCGCAGCCATAGCCAACTACGAGTCGCAATATGGCGTTAGGCTCAATGTAGGCCAATACACAGGCAGCTACAACCAAGCCCAAACACTAAAAATCGTGAAGATGGAACGCCGATTGGAAATGGGAATGGAGAGCGAACGTTTCTTCGACCTCGTGCGTTGGGGCGAAGCTGCCAGCGTGATAAACAAGTATTACGCCGAAGAAGCTAACGATTGCGCCATATATAACGGTGCTCACTTCACCGCCAACAAGAACGAATACCTGCCCATTCCTCATGCACAGGTGGCCGCTTCGAAAGGAAATTACAAACAAAACATAGGAGACTGGTAACGATGAAAACCCTGATAACCCAAATCATGATGGCTTTTGCCACGCTCGTTGCCATCACAGCGTGCAGCGAAAGCAACGTTAGCGACCTGCAATTGGGTGGCGACTGCAACGTGCAAGCCATTGCATTAGACAAATACGAAGGCACAACCGACCTGCCAACACGCAGCATTACCGTGCGCGTTCCACAAGGTTATGACATTAGGAACATGGAACTTACCACCCTGCAACTTAGCGCAGGCGCAACGGCCAACATCAAACAGGGCGACCATCTGGACTTTACCACGCCCCGAACGATGCGTGTTCGTAACGCCGACGTGTACGAAGACTGGACCATCAGCGTGCGCCGCGACGAGGCAAAGATAACTAGCTTTAAGATTAACGACCTGTATACGGGCATCATAGACGAAGGGGCGAAAACCATTTCGGTTTATGTTCCCGAGGCACTCAACCTCTCTTCGCTCGTTCCCACATTCACTTTGAGCGACAACGCCACAGCCTCTATCGTCAGCGGAGTGGCTACTAGCTTTGCCAAACCCGTGCAAATAACCGTTACCAACAACACCGCTACCACCACCTACACCGTAACCGTTACAAAGATAGGTAAACCCGAAGTGGTGTTCGTGGGACTGGCGTCGAGCATGGACCAACTAAACATCGAAGAGCTAACGGCTTGTCGCTGGATGTTGGCCAACGTGCCCAACTCGCTTTACGCCTCGTTCGCCGACATTAAGAATGGAAGCATCGACCTAAGTGCTTGTAAGGTGATATGGTGGCACTATCATAAGGATGGCGGAGTGGATGGGAAAGAGGCCTTCGAGAAGGCTGCACCTGCCGCAGTAGAGGCTTCGGTAGCCCTGCGCGACTACTACAACGCAGGCGGTTCGTTCCTCTTTACGCGCTATGCCACCAACATGCCGGCCTTCATCGGTGCGATGAAGAACGACGGCGTACCCAATAACTGCTGGGGACAGAATGAAGCCGAGGCCGAAACTGTGGGTTCTCCGTGGAGCTTCTCTATGCGCGGACACACCGATAACGCACTTTATCGCAACCTCGTGATGAAGAGCGACGCCCCCAACGACGTGTTTACCTGCGACGCCGGCTATCGCATCACCAACTCAACTGCCCAATGGCACATCGGTGCAGACTGGGGTGGGTATGCCGATTACGACACTTGGCGCAACAAAACCGGTGCACGCGACCTTGGATATGGTGGCGATGGCGCCATCGTGGCATGGGAAATACCGGCCAATGGCACCAAAGGCGGCATCGTCTGCATTGGTTCGGGCTGCTACGATTGGTACAGCATCGACCCCGTAACGCCACATTATCACCAAAATGTAGCGACATTAACGCGCAACGCCATCAACCTTCTTAAACGATAAACCCAGCAACAATGAATAAAACAGCATATCTCATCGCTTCGCTTGCCTTGCTGGCCACACCGCTAGCAAGCTGCGAAAGCGACGCGCCCGCAGTTGAAGAGCGCGACTGGCAGGGAACAACCACCTTCTTCCAATCTGCCGACGACAAGAAACAAGACACCTATTACAAGCCATTTGCTGGTTTCGTGGGCGACCCCATGCCCTTTTTCGACCCCGTGGCAAAAGATTTTAAGGTGCTTTACCTACAAGATTATCGTCCCAACCCTGCTGCAACCTATCATCCCATTTGGGCTGTCAGCACCAAAGACGCAGCTCACTACACTTCGCTAGGCGAGCTAATACCCTGCGGAGGGGCTGCCGAACAAGATGCGGCACTAGGCACGGGCTCGGCCATCTACGACGAAACGCAGCACACTTACTACACCTTCTACACCGGCAACAAGCATCAGCCACGCCAAGGCGATAATGCACAGGTGGTGATGGTGGCCACTTCGCCCGACTTTAAGACGTGGACCAAGAGCCAAACGTTCGTCATTCGTGGCAACGACTATGGTTATAGCGCCAACGATTTCCGTGACCCTTACGTCTACAAGGCCGAAGATGGCAGCGGTTATCGCATGCTCGTGGCTACCTATAAGGATGGTAAGGGCGTGCTGGCAGAGTTCTCTTCTACCGATTTAAAGGCGTGGAAGCACGTCGGAGTGTTTATGACGATGATGTGGGACCGCTTTTATGAGTGCCCCGATCTCTTCAAAATGGGCGACTGGTGGTACTTGGTGTACAGCGAAAAGCATGCTGCCGTGCGTCGCGTGCAATACTTCAAGGGTCGTACCATCGACGAATTGAAGGCCGCTACAGCCAACGACGCAGGCAAATGGCCCGACGACCACGAGGGATTTCTCGACAGTCGCGGTTTCTATGCAGGCAAAACGGCTAGCGACGGCACTAACCGCTACATCTGGGGATGGTGTCCTACGCGTCCTGGAAACAACAATACGGATGTTGGGGCCTATCCCCACGAACCCGAATGGGCAGGCAATTTGATGGTGCATCGCCTGATACAGCACACCGACGGCACGCTAACGCTCGGCGAAGTGCCTGCCATCAACACACAGTTTGGCCAAAACGCCGCACCCAAAGTGATGGCGCAAAGCGCGCAAGGGGTAACACAAGACGGCGCCAACCTTAAACTGCAAGGTGAGGCTTGGGCGCTATTCCCCCGACTGGGGCAGGTAAACCGCATCGGCTTCACCGTGAAAACGACCGCCAACACCGATAAGTTCGGCATCTCGTTTGTACGCGGCAGCGACTCAGAAAAGTGGTACACTCTAGTAATTAACCCCGAAGGAGCCGACAAACGTAAGGTGAACTTCGAAGAAGAAGGACCGAAGGGCAAGGGTTTTGTTGAGGGAATAGACGGCTACGTCTTTGCTCGTCCATCCGACAATACCTATAACGTAACCATCTACACCGACAACAGCGTACTGGTGATGTACATCAACGACGTGTGTTGCTACACCAACCGCATCTATAACATGCCCAAAAACTGTTGGAGCATCAACAGCTATGGTGGCGAAGTGAGCGTAAGCAACCTCAGCGTAGGTACAACCAAATAACCCACCTGTGAGTCAACGGGTTGTCTTCGACCAAGTGTCGCGGGCAACCCGTTGTTCGCACACAAAGCCAGCCTCGGTTAATAAACATTAATCCAGCCAACATCCGATGCGCGAAAGCTTGTCGTTTAGCCCACTTAGTTTTATCTTTGGAACAGAGAATTATAGTTTTTCAGGACCTAACGCGCATCACCTAAACCGCAACAACCATTCAAGATTATGGCACAGAGACTAACCAGACCCATATTTCGGCTTGCAACAACCCTCTTGTTGCTATTTGTGGCGCATGCCATTGCCCATGCCGACAACCCCCAAAAGATGAATATGCTCAGCAAAAACCATTGTATGCTGGCTTTCGATACACCCACAACGCGCTACTTACTGTTGCCCGTTGAAGAGAAAGCAGAGCTTTGCAACCTGCGACTTATCGTAGACAACAACGCCATTCAGGCATTTAACGTGCGCTTGGCAGCCGACCACGTAGACTATTTCGTACCACTTGCCCTCGATGCCGTTAAGGGGAAGCCCTTCGTTCTCGATGTACATGTGCAGGGTGATGTTCGTAAGAACGGCAACCTAAACGACTATTTGTGCTGGAAAAAGATGGAAATGGTCGACAACTTCGACACGTCTAACCGCGAAAAATGGCGCCCGCTGTACCATCACACGCCACCTTACGGCTGGATGAACGACCCCAACGGACTATTCTACAAAGACGGACTATACCACCTTTACTACCAATGGAACCCCTATGGGTCGCAATGGGAGAACATGACTTGGGGTCAGAGCGTTAGCAAAGACCTTGTGCACTGGGAAGACCGAGGCACAGCTATCGCCCCCGATGCCCTCGGAACGATATTCAGTGGTTGTGCCGTTGTAGACCATAACAACACTGCAGGCTTTGGCGCTGGTACGGTGGTGGCCTTCTATACCTCGGCTGGCGAGAACCAAACGCAAAGCATGGCGTACAGCACCGACAACGGACAGACCTTTACCAAGTACGACCGCAACCCCGTAATAACGGCCGCGATACCGGATTTTCGCGACCCGCACGTGTTTTGGCATCAACCCACCGAACGCTGGATAATGGTGCTTGCCGCTGGACAAGAAATGCAATTCTACTCCTCGAAGAACCTCAAAGAGTGGACGTTCGAGAGCCGTTTTGGTGAGGGATACGGCAACCACGATGGCGTTTGGGAATGTCCCGACCTCATACAACTGCCCGTTCGCGACACCGACAAGCAGAAGTGGATGCTGATTTGCAATATCAATCCAGGCGGACCCTTTGGTGGAAACGCCACGCAATACTTCATCGGCGAGTTCGACGGCCATCAGTTTACCTGCGAAGACAAGCCCGAAACAACCAAGTGGATGGACTACGGCAAAGACCATTACGCTGCCATCACCTTTGATAACGCACCGCAAGGTCGCCGCATACTGATGACTTGGATGAGCAACTGGCAGTATGGCAACCAAGTTCCAACGCTGCAATTCCGCTCGGCAAACACCATTGCATGCGACCTCGACCTGTTCGAACACGACGGTCATACATTCGTTGGGCGCACGCCATCCAAAGAACTATTGGCCGCTCGTGGCAAACCGCTATTTAAAAACAGTACTTCGGCACGCCGAACCTTCAGCCCTGCGCAAGGCGCTTACGAATTGGTGATGGTTATCAAGCCCCAAACCAAGGGCAAAACGAGCCTTACCTTGCAAAATGCAGCAGGCGAAAAGGTTGTTGTTAGCTATGATGTGGCCGCACAAACGCTATCGGTAGACCGCACCCAAAGTGGCAAATCCGACTTCAGCGACGCTTTCAAGGCCGTTACCGTTGCCCCAACACGCGGTCTAATAACCACGCTCCGCATCTTCGTTGATAAAAGTAGCGTTGAGGTTATAGACGCGCAAGGCAAGGCTTCGCTCACCAATCTGGTGTTCCCCACAACGCCCTACAACACCTTGTTGCTCGAAAACTCGGGTGGAAACAAGGCCAACGTGTCGGCGTTTGAAATGAAATAAGTTTCTAAGGAGTTAAGGAGTTATGAAGTTAAGGAGTTAAGCCAAATGTCTTAATGACATCAATATCTTTTCACCCTTTCACTCTTTCACTTTAAACCCACAAAGCATATCACTCCCCCTCTCCCCCTTAGAGAGGGATTGGGAGTGAGGTTTTAAATACAAATAATTATGCGTAAATCAATCCAACTCACACTCATTCCCGTGATGTTTTGTTTCTTCGCCATGGGATTTGTAGACCTTGTAGGCATCGCCTCAAACTATGTTAAGGCCGACCTCAACCTCTCCGACTCGGCCGCAAACGTCTTCCCGTCGCTCGTTTTCTTCTGGTTCCTCATCTTTGCCGTGCCAACGGGCATGCTCATGAACAAGATTGGGCGTAAGAAAACGGTGCTCGTGTCGCTCGTTATCACCGTGGCCAGTTTGCTTTTGCCCCTCTTCGGCAACAGCTACGAACTGATGCTAATCTCGTTTTCGCTGCTAGGCATCGGTAATGCCTTTATGCAAACGTCGCTCAACCCCCTTATCTCGAACATCATTAGTGGCGATCGCTTTGCCGCCACCCTCACTTTCGGTCAGTTTGTAAAGGCCATCGCCTCGTTCATGGCACCCATTATCGCCGCTTGGGGCGCAGCAGCCAGCATCCCCCACTTTGGTTTGGGCTGGCGCGTACTCTTCCCCATCTACATGGTTATTGGTATTTTGGCCACCCTAATGCTGTCGGCCACGCCCATCGAAGAAGAACCCATAAAGGATAAGCCCTCTAGCTTCATGGAAACCATCAAGCTCTTGGGCACGCCCATCGTACTGTTGTCGTTCATCGGCATCATGTGTCACGTGGGAATAGACGTGGGAACAAACACCCATGCACCAAAAATTCTGCAAGAACGCTTGCACATGGGGCTCGACGAAGCGGGCTTTGCCACCAGCCTTTACTTCATTTTCCGTACCCTTGGTTGTCTTAGTGGCTCGTTCATACTGGCCAAATTCAACAACCGCGCCTTCTTCTACGTGTCGGTTTGCATGATGGCCCTTTCCATGTTGGGCTTAGCCGTAGGCGAAAGCAAGGCCGTTCTCTACACCGCCATTGCGCTTGTAGGCTTCGGCAACTCTAACATCTTCTCGCTCGTGTTCTCTCAAGCCGTGCTGTCCTTGCCCGACAAGAAGAACGAAGTGTCGGGTCTGATGATCATGGGACTGTTCGGTGGTACCATCTTCCCCCTACTTATGGGACCTGCCAGCGACGCCGTTGGCCAATGGGGAGCCGCTGTAGTGATGGCGATTGGCGTAATCTACCTATTTACTTACGGCCAAAAGATTGGCGCGAAGTAAGCATACTTAACTAAAAACAACAAGAAGATATGAAACGACTTATCGTTGGATTGGGCGAGGCACTATGGGATATGCTGCCCGAAGGAAAGAAAATAGGCGGTGCACCTGCAAATTTTGCCTACCATGCCGCACAGTTTGGAATGGATACAATGGCCGTTAGCGCTTTGGGCGATGATGACTTGGGCAACGAAATAGCCCAGAAGTTCGCCGAGAAAAAGCTAAACGTGCTGATGCCACGCGTACCTTTCCCCACAGGAACGGTGCAGGTGTCGCTCGATGCACAAGGTGTACCCACCTACGACATTAAGGAAGGTGTGGCTTGGGACAACATCCCCTTCACCCCAGAGGTTGAAGAAGTGGCCCGAAACTGCCGTGCCGTGTGCTGGGGATCATTGGCCCAACGTAACGAAGTGAGCCGAAACACCATTCACCGCTTCCTCGATGCCACCCCAAAAGACTGTCTTAAAATCTTCGATATCAACCTTCGTCAAAACTTCTATAACGAAGAACTGCTGCTCGACTCGTTCAAACGATGCGACATCTTGAAGATAAACGATGAAGAACTGGTTACCATTGGCCGCCTGTTTGGCTATCCCGGTCTCGACATGACCAACAAATGCTGGCTCATCTTGGGCAAATACAACCTCGATGCCCTTGTGCTAACCTGTGGTGTAAACGGCAGTTACGTGTTCACGCCTGGTGCTATGTCGTTCTTGGAAACGCCCAAAGTAGAGGTTGCCGACACCGTTGGCGCAGGCGATTCGTTCACTGGCAGCTTCTGTGCAGCCTATCTTAGTGGCGTTCCTGTTAGCGAAGCGCATCGCCTAGCCGTTGAAACCAGCGCCTTCGTTTGTACCCAAAACGGCGCAATGCCCACGCTTCCCAAACACTTTATCGACAGAATTAAGTAAGAAACGAGGAGTTAAGGAGTTATGGAGTTAAGGAGTTAAGCCAATAGCTTTGTGGCTATAAGCTTATTATTCCCTTAACTCCATAGTTCTTTAACTGACAGCACACCCACCACATCTCCTTCGGGTACGGGCTAATTCCTTAACTCCATAACCCGTAAACAAGTTAAAAAAATGACGGGGTGACAAGAAATCTTCCCATTATACAACTAAGCATACGGCTTAAATCCTTAACTCCATAACCCGTAAACAAGTTAAAAAAATGACGAGTTGACAAGAAATCTTCCCATTATACAACTGAGCATACGGCTTAACTCCTTAACTCCATAACTCCTTAACTCCTAAAAATATTCTCTTTTTCTTTTTTGTTAATCAAAATAGTTGTATCTTTGCGAAGTGAAAAGGTAAAGTTGTTAAACTATGCCAT
>ERZ773077.2151-NODE-2151-length-12943-cov-9.624302_pt1 | contig 12943 bp, 11 predicted proteins | sample MGYA00580612_ERZ773077 | MGnify/ENA primary metagenome ERZ773077 (study PRJEB29015, sample SAMEA2737971) | human oral metagenome | biome: human oral; feature: human-associated habitat; material: dental | place: China | collected 2021 ...
TGAACTGGTCAGGGGTTGGTGAGTCTGGGGTGATCGAGTTTGATGTGAACAGTCAAGGGCATGTCGATGTGGTGGAAGTGAATGTGCTCAACATCCCCAACCGCAAACGCTGAGTAGAGCGCCATGGGTTTTGCGGACACCAGCGAAAGCCCACGATTTTCTATGACAAATCCAGAAACAGGAATTCGCATGACCGCACAAGCCCTGGGGGCGCCTCGCATGCGAAGTAGAGGTTCCGCCACTACTGGGACCCCTGGGAGAAGAAGGCCGCAGCCTTCTTCAAAAACTCAAGTTCCATTTTCACTTCGCGCAGCTCTGCCCTCAGGCGTTCGTTCTCCGCGCTCAGATCCAGCGCAGCCTCCTCCACATCGGCGTCCGACTGCCGCTTCCGCCGGTTATCTACCCAATTGTTCACGGTTTGCGGAGCCAGCCCATGGGATTTCGCCACCTCCGCCACTGGGCGAGAGGCCTCGACCACATCTGCGACAACACGCTCTTTGAACTCAAAGCTGTATTTCGATGCCGACATAACTCGTATTTCACCTCGCGGATTCAAATAGCCTGGGTTTTCATCACTGTGCACGCGACACCCGGCATTCTCTATTGGGCATGAACCAGGCACGCAAGATGATTTCACAAACGTTGATTGTGTTCTTGAAAAGGGTGACTGTGTGGAGCTAAGGGGATTTGAACCCCTGACCTCTTCCATGCCATGGAAGCGCGCTACCAACTGCGCCATAGCCCCGAGAGCTGCTCCAGACTATCGGATGCTCTCCCCTGTTGGCAAAGCGGCCCTGGCCGCCTGTTTCAGGGCCGTTGCGATGGTCTCCATGGCCGCGTCGTCGTGGGCCGCTGACAAGAACCAGGCCTCGAAGGCCGATGGGGGAAGGGCCACTCCCGCATCCAGCATGGCGTGGAAGAACCGTCCATACGCCCGGGTGTCCTGCGCCTGCGCATCCTCATAGTTCATGACGGGGTGTTCGCGGAAGAAGACGGAGAACAGGTTGCCCGCCGACTGGATCACATGCGGGACACCGGCCTCCCCCAACGCCTCGGTGACCATGAGCCTCAGTTCCTCGGCACGGGCATCGACGTGTTCGTACACGGCAGGCGTGGCCAGGTCCAGCGTCGCGATCCCGGCCGCGGTGGCCAGTGGATTGCCGGACAGCGTTCCTGCCTGATACACCGGCCCCAGAGGAGCCAGCAGATCCATGACGTCCTTGCGACCCGCGACGGCAGCCAGCGGCATGCCACCACCCACCACCTTGCCGAAGGTGATCAGATCCGGTGTCCAGGCTGGGGAGTCCACCCCGGCCTCCCAACCCCACCAGCCGGCTGCCCCGACGCGGAAACCTGTCAGGACCTCATCCAGGATCATCAGGGCGCCGTGCTCGGCTGTGAGTCGGCGTATCTCCTGGTTGAAGCCCTCGGCGGGAGTCACCACCCCCATGTTCGCGGGTGCCGCCTCCGTGATGACAGCTGCGATCTGGCCGCCGATGCGGTCAAAGAGGCTTCGCAGGGCCTCAACATCGTTGTACGGCAGCACGACGGTATCAGCGGCCGCAGCCACGGTGACGCCCGCGCTGCCCGGCAGTCCCTGCGTCGCAACACCCGAGCCGGCCGCCGCCAGCAGCGCATCGGAGTGCCCGTGATAGCAGCCGGCGAACTTCACGATCCGGTCACGCGCCGTGGCCCCCCTGGCGATCCGCACCGCCGTCATCGTCGCCTCGGTGCCGGTCGAGACGAGCCGCACATGCTCCGCCGCAGGCACCCGGGCGCGAATCCGCTCCGCCAGCTCGACCTCCGCGCCAGTGGGTGCGCCAAAGCTCAGTCCCCTCGCGGCAGCGGCCTGCACGGCCGTCACCACCCCTGGATGGGCGTGCCCGAGGAGCGCGGGCCCCCAGGAGCAGACCAGATCAACATAGGTGGTGCCGTCGATGTCGGTGATGCGGCATCCGGAGGCTTCCCGGATGAAACGCGGCGTGCCCCCCACCGATGCGTAGGCGCGCACCGGGGAGTTCACCCCCCCGGGAATCGACTCGCAGGCCCGGGTCATCCACTCGTTGCTCAGTCCAGCCACTCCGCCACCTCCATGGCCCAGTAGGTCAGCACCAGATCGGCGCCGGCACGAACAATACTCGTCACGGACTCCTCAATGGCTGCCCGCCGGTTGATCCAGCCACGCTCCGCCGCCGCCTCGATCATGGAATACTCCCCCGACACCTGGTACGCGGCAACCGGCACCTTGGATGCCGCCGCGACATCAGCGAGCACATCAAGGTAGTGGCTGGCGGGTTTGACCATGACCATATCGGCTCCCTCCCCCAGATCAAGGAGAGCCTCCCGCAGACCCTCGCGACGATTGGCCGGGTCCTGCTGATAGGTTCGACGATCCCCCTGCAGCGCCGACCCGACCGCCTCACGGAACGGCCCGTAGAAAGCCGAGGCGTATTTGGCGGAATAGGCCAGGATCCCGGTCTCCTCGAAGCCTGCCTCATCCAGGCCCTCCCGGATCACCCGGATCTGCCCGTCCATCATCCCCGACGGCGCGACAACATGCGCTCCGGCTCTGGCCTGAGCCACAGCCTGCCGGGCATAGGCCTGGCAGGTCTCGTCATTCAGCACCCGGCCGTCCTCAGCGAGGAATCCGCAGTGCCCGTGGCTGGTGAACTCGTCCAGGCACACGTCAGACATGATCACCAGATCATCGCCGACAGCGTCACGGCAGGCGCTGATGGCGCGCTGCTCAATGCCGTCCGGATCCCAGGCCTGCGACCCTCGGGGATCCTTGTCGGCCTCATCGGGCACGCCGAAGAGCATGATCCCGCCGAGCCCCCGGTCCCGCGCCGCACGTGCGACGTCGCCAATCTGGTCGACGGTGTGCCGCCGAACACCCGGCATCGCACTGATCTCGGCTGCGCTCTCCCCCACGAACGCGGGAAGCACCAGCTGGCTGGGGTGGGGGCGGGTCTCACGGACGAGCCTTCGCATCGCAGCGGTGGTCCTGAGCCTGCGTGGCCGTTCGATCATGCGTTTCCCTTCCTCACCAACTCGGCCGCGGCGGCGGCCACTGACTCTGGACTCGGTGACGGGGACACGCTGGCCGCTATCCCCAGTTCGTTCAGCATCCTGGCGGTGGGCTGGCCGATGGCCAGCACCCGGGTGGCGGGCGGCCAGCCCAGTTCACGGTGCATCACCCGCGCCACTGACCCGGAGGTGACCACCACAGCCGCGAATTCGCCCGCTCGCCAGCGCTGCGCCACGTCAGCGGGAACGTCGATCGGCTCCATCGTGTAGACGTCTATCCGGTTGACCTCCCAGCCGCGGTGTCCCAGCCCCTCAGTCAGGGCGGCGGGGGCCAGCGCCGAGCAGGGCAGGAACACCCTGCCAGGGCCGTCCGGGAATTCCTCCAGCAGCCCTGCGGCGCTCTCCAGCTGGGGAACAAGCTCAACGGTGTAGCCGGCTTTCTGCAATGCCGCCGCAGTTGAGCGTCCAACAGCCGCCACCCGCCCCGGGAGATGGGCCCCCAGCTCCGTCAGGGTGGCGACGGTGCGGGCTGAGGTCACCACCGACCAGTCGGCCTGTCCCGGTTCCACCCGTTCCACGAGGACCCGGCGACGCTGCACCGGGCTGGCGGTCACCTCTAGGCCATGGGCCTGCAGGGCCTCGGAGAGCCTCCCCGGCTCGCGCGGCAGGAACACCCGCGTCCCGGCCTCCGCCGGCCACAGCGATGCGTCATCGTGGAACTCCTCCAGCCGGGAGGCCCGGGAGGCATGGAGGTGCGTCACACTGGCAGCGCCGTCTGCGAGCAGTGTGGCGGCTGCCTGTCTCCCGGCTCCGCGGGTGAGTGGCAGCCTCGTCTGCAGTTCTCGTGCCCCATCCGGTGAGAACACCCCGGCACGGAGCTCTCCAGCGCCCAGGGCCGCTATTGGAGCGGCACATCCACCGCCGAGGGCGGCCAGAACGGCCCGCTCCTCGGTGACGGCTAGGCGCGTCGCGGGATCGTCGAGGACCGTCAGAACAGCCAGGGTCTCCTCGTCATCGCTGCGGCATTCGACGGCGAGCGCCCCCTGACCGGGCGCGGGGAGCAACGGCAGCTCCTCCGTGATCCTCCCCTCCAGCCCGAGGCGACGCAGCCCGGCAGCGGCCAGAACCACCGCATCCAGGTCACCGGAGGCGACCCGGGCCAGACGGGTGTCGATATTGCCGCGGATGTCGACGAAGTCCACATCGGGTCTCAGCGCTCGAAGCTGGGCGACGCGACGGGGCGACCCCGTCCCGACCCGTGCCCCGGCGGGCAGCTGTGTGAGACGCAGCCCATCCCGGGAGCACAGCGCGTCCAGCGGCGACTCCCGTTCCGGGATCGCGGCGATCACGAGTCCCGGCACGGGCTCGACGGGAAGGTCCTTCAGGGAATGGACGGCGAAGTCCACCTCTCCTCGCAGCAGCGCGGAGCGCAGTTCCGCGGCGAAGACTCCCAGCCCTGAGAGCTGCTTCAGGGAGCCTCGTTCCCGGTCACCCCGGGTGCGCACCGGCATCAGCTCCACGTCATGTCCCAGTCGGCGAAGCTGATCCGCCACCCAGGTGGACTGGGTCATCGCCAGGGTTGAGGCGCGACTACCGAGTCTCACGATGCCGCCTCCAGCCCCGAGGCGATGGCGGCCTCGATCCCGTTCCCAGCCACCCACGCACCCACGGCATGCACTCCTGGGGGAAGGGCCTCCCGCATTCTCGACCGCTCAGCCGGTTGCAGGCTTCGCGGCACAGCGGGCCAGCGCACCACCGAGAAGTCGACGGCGGTCAGCTCGCGTCCAAGCAGCAGCGATGCGTCACTCAGCGCCTGGTCTCGGCTCGGGTTGGCATCGGGTGCGTAGCTCAGCCGGAGGATCCCGGCGCCACCACGGCTCCAGGCCCACTTCGCGGAATAGTGTGTCAGGGCCCGCGCGGCCAGTCCCGGGATGGCCTGGCCCAGCAGCACCCCTGAGCCGACGGGCGCATCCTCCAGATCCTCGGGTCTGACGGCCACGACGGCGCTGACCGCGACACTCGTCGCCGGCACGTTCGCTCTCACCCCCACCTGCTCCAGCAGCGCAGCCGCTGGGCGCGCAGGGCAGGCCAGCACGACCCGGTCTGCCTCCCAGCTCCGCCCATCCGCCAGGACCTGCCAGCCCGGTTCAAGCCGTTCGGCCCTGCACCTCAGCCGGAGTTCGCCGCCATGGGAGCGGATGTCATCGACCAGGGCATCCACCAGCGCGATCATCCCCCCCACGGGCTGGGCGACGCTCGATTGAGCTCCCCGCGCGGCTGAAACCTTTGAGTAGAGGGACCCCGGGCCGCGTAGTTGCGGGGCGAACTGAGCCAGCGGCATGCGTTCGGGAGGCATCCCGTAGACCCCTCGGGTCAGGGGTGAGACCAGCCGTTCGGCGACGGCTGTCCCCATGCGGGCCGCCACGAGCTCCCCGACGGTCTCAGCCTCGGTGCCCACCGCGTCGGGAAGCGCGGGTTCGGCCCGGGCGAAGGCCAGCTCTGCCTCGTCTAGCGCAGCAGCCAGCGCTGGATCGTCGGGGCTGGCTGGGATTCCCAGCACACCGTCGGCACCGGGCCAGGACTGCGTGGGCGACCAGCGGATGTGCGGCCCGCCCTGCGGCTCTGCGACGTCAAGGCCAAGGGTCGCGCACAGTTCGTCGGCGACGCCGAGCCTGCGGGCAAAGGCCTCCGCTCCCCCGTCAATCCGCTGACCCGCGATCTCCAGGGGCGCTACCATGCCACCTGGCCGGTCCGAGGCCTCCAGCACCACCACCTGCTCACCTGAGCGGGCCAGCCGGTGGGCGGCTGCCAGCCCGGCGATTCCCGCTCCGACCACGACAGCGCTCATAGCTCATGCACCAGTGCAACCAGATCTGTCAGCACCGCGGGGTCAGTGTCGGGAGGCACTCCATGCCCCAGGTTCACGATATGGGCGGGCGCGGCCCGTCCCCGGTCAACGACCTCGCGGGCATGGGCGGCCAGGTTGTCCCATCCGGCTGACAGGCGTGCCGGGTCGATGTTGCCCTGCAGCACCCTGTCGGGAAGCCGCCGGGCGGCCTCGTCCAGGGGGGTTCGGTAGTCGATGCCGACTGCCTCCGAGTCGCATCGCCCGAAGGCCTCCAGCAGGTGCCCCGTCCCAGTGCCGAAGTGGATGCGGGGCACCTCGACGGACTGCAGGACCAGCTGCGAGTAGGGTGCGACGCGCGTGGCGTAGTCCGTCTCGGTCAGCGCCCCCGCCCACGAGTCGAAGAGCTGCACCGCCGTGGCGCCGCCTGAGACCTGCAGTCGCAGGAAGTCGGCTGAGAGCTCCGCGCACCACGTGAGCAGGCGATCCCAGGCCTGGGGCTCGGCCTGCATGAAGGAGCGGGCAGCCAGATGATCACGTGAGCCCTGACCCTCGACGAGGTAGGCGGCCAGGGTGAATGGCGCGCCGGCGAAGCCGATGACGGGGGTGGCGGCTCCCAGCTCCTCGACAACGAGGCCGACGGCGTGCGTGATGGCATCTCCGTCGCCGATCCTCCGGGACGTCAGGACATCGACATCGGCCACGCGACGGATCGGCTCTGCGAACACCGGACCGATCCCGGCGGTGATGGACACCTCGACTCCCGCCAGCGCCAGGGGAACCATGATGTCGGAGAAGAACACGGCGGCGTCGACACCATGTCGGCGGACTGGTTGACACGTGATCTCGGCTGTCAACTCAGGCTGAAGGCATGCCTCCAGCATGGGGACGCCGCGTCTCAGGTTCCGGTATTCTGGCAGGGATCGCCCCGCCTGCCTCATGAACCAGATCGGCAGCCGATCCGGCCGCACACCCGACAGGGCGGCCATCAGAGGAGGCGAGGCGCTGTTTGTCATGGGGTGATTCTGCCTCATCAGCAGAAATCTGGTTCACTGGACCCACTGTGACTTTGCGCATCCTCTCTGTGAAACACGACCAGCATGGTCTGATCGAGGTCCAGCGCGTATCTCAACATACGGACAGTCTGTCCGCTTCTTTGAAGCGCACTGTCGGCGTGGAGGGCGTGCTGACCTTGGCCACCTGCAACCGCGTTGAGTTCGTGGTAGATGCCGCCGAAGTGCCCGAGTCGCACCTACGGCTGCGGCTCGCCCGGGAACTCGACGCACCCCCTGACTGGACTGTGCATGAGGGCGACTCTGCACTGGAGCATCTGTTCCGAGTCGCCTCGGGCCTGGCTTCCATGGTTGTCGGGGAGCGGGAGATCGCCGGACAGCTGAGGCGGGCGTTGAAAGAAGCCCAGGAGACCGGTCAGGCCTCCGGAACCTTAACCACGGTTGTCAACGCCGCGCTGCGCACTGCACGGCGGGTCGGCGCAGAGACGCGACTCCAGGACTCCGGCCGCTCCGTGGTCTCGGTGGGCTTGGACATGACCGGCATCACCGACTGGGCCAGCCAGCGCGTGCTGCTGATCGGAACCGGCTCCTACGCAGGTGCGGTGATCGCGGCTCTGAAACGACGCGGCGTCACCGACATCATGGTCAACTCGGCCTCCGGGCGCGCCTCGGCCTTCGCGGAACGCCACCAGATCCGGCCCGCCCACAGCCTGACCCAGGCCCTGGCGGATGCGACGCTCGTCGTGACCTGCCGTGGAAGCTCAACGCCTGTCGTCGGCCCTGACGATCTTGATGCCTCCGGCCCCCTGGTGCTGCTGGATCTCTCCCTGCAGCCCGACGTCGACCCGGGCGTCGCAAATCTTCCAGGAGTCACGCTGCTGGACCTCGGGGCGATCCAGTCGGCGATCTCCCCCACCTGGGCCGCGGACACGTCGCATGCCGAACTCCTGGTGGCGGAGGGAGTCAGCGAACTCTCGAACCGACTGGCCTCAAGAGCCGTCGACCCTGCGGTGGCATCGCTGCGAGCCTCCATGCTGAAACTCGTCGACGACGAGGTGGCTCGTCTCCCCCAGGGACGACCGCTGACCGTCGAGGACTGCGCGCTGGCTCTGAGACGGCTCACGACACGGCTGCTGCATGTTCCCTCCACACGCGCAAGGGACGCCGCAGCGGAGGGCCGGATCGGAAGCTATCTGGCCGCCATTGAGGAACTGTACGGAATACATGCCGACACATCCGAGAGAAGTCACGAGGCTCGATGCCCTGTGACCGGACTCAGCCTCGCCGACCTGGAACGGGATCCCACGGAGGTGTCATGAGCAGCGATGCGCTAAGCCCCTACTCAGCGGTGATGCTCGCTTCGTATGGGGGGCCACGCCGTCCCGAGGATGTGCTTCCCTTCATGCGCAACGCCACCGCGGGCCGCGGCGTGCCGGATGAGCGTCTCCTGGAGGTTTCCCAGCACTATCACCTCTTCGGGGGCCGCTCACCGATCAATGAGCAGAACGAGGCGCTCCGTGACGCGCTGGCCGCTGAGCTCAGCCGACGCGGCTGTCCCCGCCCCGTCGTCATCGGAAACCGCAACTGGACCCCGTTCTTCCGTGAGACGGCCGGAGAGCTCCAGGCCCAGGGCCTGGATCGCGTGATCGCCGTCGCCACCGCCGCCTACTCCTGCTACTCGGCCTGCCGCCAGTACCGGGAGGATCTCGCCCGGGTGATGGACGAGTTCCCCTTGAGGATCGACAAGGCCGGGCCGTTTGCCGAACGTGAGGGATTCATCGCAGCCAACGTCGACGCCCTGGTCGCCGCGGTCCGCACGATCCGGTCCCGCATCGACGACGGGGCGCTGAAGGTGCTGTTCGTCACTCACTCCATCCCGGTCGCGATGAATGAGGCTTCAGCAGATGGCACTGTCGATGCCCGCTACGACGCCCAGCACATCCGAGTCGCCACCCAGGTGGCGGCGCGTGCCGGACAGCAGCTCGGCGAGCAGCTCGACTGGGAGCTCACCTATTGCTCACGCTCCGGCAACCCTCGCATCCCCTGGCTGGAGCCCGACATCAACGACCGACTGGCTGAGCTGTCCGGCGTCGCCGGGGTTGTGGCGGCTCCCATCGGCTTCATCAGCGACCACATGGAGGTGGTCTACGACCTGGACACCCAGGCCCGGGACTCAGCGGCCGAGGCGGGTTTCGAATATGAGAGAGCTGCCACCGCCGGCACCCATTCTGGGTTCATCTCGGCACTGGCCGATCTGCTGCTTGAGCAGGCCGCAGTGATCCGGGGGGAACGTCCCGCCCCCACCCACCCTTGCCAAACAGAGCCGGCATCCTGCTGTCTCCCCCACCCTGATAAGGAGCCACGCCATGGGTCACCCATCTCATCACCCAGCAGCCGATCCACGTGACAACCTGATCCCCCCCGAGGAGGTCAATGCCAAACCCCGCTACCTGATGCACTCGGTCTTCCAGACCGCCTGCCCGTTGCTGGAGGTCGGCCCGGCCGAGGCAGAGGAGGCAGCGTCGGCAGTGACCGAGACCGGGGTCACGATCCGAGGCTGGTATGACATCGGTGGCTTCCGCGCCGACGCGGATCTCCTGCTGTGGACTCTGGCCGAGGATCCGCAGCAGCTGCAGGCCGCCTACCATGCGTTGCGGAGCTCCGCCCTCGGCAAGTTCCTGGAGCCGGTTTGGTCATGCATCGGCGTTCACCGCCCTGCGGAGTTCAACCGCGGGCACACACCTGCATGCTTCTCCGGTGTCACGCCACGGCCCTGGGTGTGCGTGTACCCGTTCGTCCGCAGCTACAACTGGTACTACCTGGATGATGCCGAACGCTCGAAGATGCTGTCGGAGCATGGCAAGGCGGGTCGGGAGTACCCGGATGTGCTGGGCTCCACCGCATCGGCTTTCGCGCTCAACGACTATGAGTGGCTCCTGGCCTTCGAGGCCGATGAGCTGCATCGCCTGACTGACGCCATGCGCCACCAGCGCGGCGTCGAGGCTCGCCTGCATGTGCGTGAGGAGATCCCGTTCTTCACGGGGCCGCGGGTGACGCTTGACGAGTGGGTCAAGCGTCAACCCTCCGCGTAGCGGAACTATCCCTCGATGGTCTGCTGAAGGATGTCGAAGATCCTCTGAGGTGAGTAGTCATCCGAAGCCCCGGCGATGTGGACCCCGGCGCGTTCCAGGACCTTCACTGCGGACTCCCCGACGGCGAAGACCTGAACGTCGGGGTTCCAGCCGAGCAGCCGTCCGACGGCGAAGGCATTGGACCCCGAGGTGATGACCACCGCGTCGAAGGCACCCTGCTCCCAGAGCTCACGGATGTCGGTGGGGGCCTCATGCAGCAGCTGCATGGTGTAGACCGGGATGAGTTGGGCATTCCATCCCTTGGTCTGCAGCCCGGAGACGAAACCAGGGGCGAACAGAGCCGACCCGGGTATCAGAACGGTTCCCTCCCCCTCGGGCCAGATGCTGAGCAGAGCGTTGACCCCCGAAGCCCCCTCCGGAACGCGATCCACGTGGTAGCCCATCTCACGTAGAGCGCCAGCGACTCCTGCGCCCACAGCCGCCACCTTGGCCTCCTTCGGCAGGGTCCAGCCCAGCTTCACGATGCTCTCGACTGCCCGGATGGAGGTGAACACCACCCAGTCGGCTCCCTCAAGTGTGGAACTGACATCAAGCACCTCCACGCGCTGCAGCATCGCCGTCGTCACATTCAGGCCGAGGGAACGCAGTCCACGAGCCAGCGGTCCCTCTTCCCGGGGCACCAGGATTCTGGCCTCTGACAGCTTGGTCACCCGACGTGGGGACTCCTCCTCCACGTCCGTCGCAGCTATCCGCGGCTCACGTCCCAGCTCCTCCGCGCCACGCAAACGCAGATATGCTGCGGCCTTCCGTGCAGTCCGCACCGCATGGAACTCAGAGGTCGGCATCCCCAGCTGCACAGTCAGCGGCTTTGAGCCGTCGTGCGGCAGGACGGCGACGCTCAATGACAGGACGCCCTCACGTCGGGCACGAGCGGCCAGCGACGCTGCGGGGCTGACTGTGAGGGCTCCGTAGACGGCTCGCTCCGCCATGACGCAGACGCGGGTGTCGGGATGGTCCATCTCCTGCAAGGCGCTCACCAGCCCCGTGTCCTCACTGCGGCATTCCAGGCCGACCGCCCCAAGCCCGCCCGCCGGCCAGAGATCCAGGTACTCGGTCACATCGTCGAGACGATCCAGCGCCGCGAAGTCCGCGGCCCCGGCAACGACGGCGTCAAGCTCACCGCGGTGGACTTTGCCCAACAGATCCACCAGCTGTCCCGGGGTGCGTCTGATGAATTCAAGGCCTGGGTTGATCGCCAGCAGTTGGGTGCGTCGCAGCACGGAGCGTGTTGCGACGACTGAGCCCTCCGGCAGCTGCTCCAGAGTCAGCCCGTCCCGGGCGACCAGCGCATCCCGCGAGTCGTTGCGTTTCAGAATTGCCGCGAAGGTGAGCCCCGGCATCTGCTGCGAGGGAATCCGGTGCATCCTATGGACCACGAGGTCGAAGTCACCACGCATCAGGCCCAAACGCAACTGTCCGACGGTCTCCGAGTCGCCGGCGGCGGGAATCCGCACTATCTCCACCTCATGCCCGAGGTCTCTCAGCTTCCCTGCGATTGCATCGGTGTGGGCTATGTCCACCACAGAATTCTTGGTGCCCAGGCTGATCTTCACCTTTGTCCATCCTCACTACATACGGCAACGGCGGCTTCGCCATCCCTCACACCTTATCGAGATGACCGGCTCGGATTGGAAATCACGCGACACATTGTCCGAATATGCGACATGGGTGTGGCGGATAGAGTGCGTTCGAGCGACTGGAAGGACGGGATCATGGAGAGCATCGTGTTGAACAACGGCGTCGAGATGCCGAAGGTGGGCGTGGGCGTGTTCAAGATGAGTGAGGCAGAGGTGCAGTCTGCGCTGCCGGTTGCGTTGGAGGTCGGCTATCGGCTCATCGACACCGCCGCCCTCTACGGCAACGAGCGGGCGGTTGGGCAGGTCATCAGCCAGTCTGGTGTGCCACGCGGTGAGCTGTTCGTCACCACGAAGGTCTGGTACCGAGACTACGGCTATGACCAGACGATGCGGGCCTTCGAGTCGTCTCTGTCCAGGCTGGGGCTTGATCAGGTTGACCTTTATCTGCTGCATCAGCCCTTCAACGACTGCTATGGGGCGTGGCGGGCGTTGGAGCAGTTGTATGCGCAAGGCGTGGTGCGCGCGATTGGGGTGTCGAATTTCCACCCCGACCGCTACTTCGACTTCGTCACGCACCACGACATCGTCCCGGCGGTGAATCAGCGGGAGGTGCATCCTCTGAATCAACAGCATGACATCGTCTCACTGTCACGGGAGCACGGCACCGTCGTTCAGGCGTGGGCGCCTCTGGCTCAGGGCAGGCCTGAGGTCATGAACAGCCCCGTCCTGCGAGCCATCGCCGAGTCCCACCGGCAGTCAGTGGCCCAGGTGATGCTGCGCTGGCTGCTGCAGCGAGACATCCCTCTGGTGGTCAAAAGCACCCATGAGTCTCGGCTGCGCGAGAACCTCGATGTCTTCGGCTTCCAGCTGACCGATGAGGAGATGGCAGCGATCCAGGCCATGGACCGGCAGCAGCCGAACGCCGGCATGACCCATCAGGATCCGCGTCTTTTGGCCTATCTCGAATCCAAGTACTGAGGCTGCTCACTGGGCGGGAACCACTGCGACTTTGAGGCCATGCCGCTGTCTCACCGCCGCCTGGAGTGCCCGGCGTTTCGTGGACAGTGGCGAAAAACCTGAGTCTATTCGAACATGTGAGGTAAAATCTGTATCATGCCGGCTTCGAAATTCAGTAAAGAGTTTAAAGAACAAATCATCGCGGAGGTTCTTGAGGGGTCTCGCCCGATCACAGGTAGTGGCGAAGTCCTACAATCTGGTTCCGCAAACTGTGGGTAACTGGGTGAGAATATGGCGGAAACAGCATCCCGACCCAAGTATGGTAGAAGCATCCTCGGATCAGGTGGCGGAAAACAAACGCTTGCAGGCTGA
>ERZ773077.2154-NODE-2154-length-12918-cov-38.872192_pt1 | contig 12918 bp, 10 predicted proteins | sample MGYA00580612_ERZ773077 | MGnify/ENA primary metagenome ERZ773077 (study PRJEB29015, sample SAMEA2737971) | human oral metagenome | biome: human oral; feature: human-associated habitat; material: dental | place: China | collected 2021 ...
TCAGGCGCTGGCACTCGAGGTCGAGGCGCTGGAGCTGCTCGTCCTTGGGCTCGAGTGCCTGACGGATGGCCGCCTGACGCTGGTAGAGGAGGACGAAGATGATAAGGCTGAGACAGACGAGGAGGATGGATAGGTAGAGCATGGGCTGCAGGGCTATTGGTTTGCTTAAATAAAGGTACGAAATATCTCGCTACCTACCTCGGCGCGCCTTGCCCCGCTCCTCCTAGGGCAGCACGCAGGGCGGCGGAGCGTAGTGATGGCCTTGTCTCGCCTCCGTGAGGGATATCCCTCAGCGCTCCCACTGACACCCCTCGGCGGGCTGAGGAACGTCCCTCAGCCGTCTCACTGATATCCCTCGCGAGGCCTCCCCCTTAGCTGACCTTTGTTGGAGCTTCGTCCTCCCTGCCTTATCCCCCAGCTGAGGCAGGACGCAAGGAATAAGAGAAAGCCCCTGCCGCGCTCGAGGTGAGGCGAGGCGGCAGGGGCTGGAGGGCGGTGTAAACTGTGGGGCAGGGGCTCAGCGCTGGATACGCTGCAGGCGCATCCCGAGGCTGTCGACGAGGAGCAGGCTGTCGGCGAGCGTCGTGGGGAGCCCGAGGAGGTACTTGAGCGCCTCGGTGGCAGCCAGCGAGGCGATGAGGGCGGGTGTCGTCGCCAGTACCGGGATAGGGCGCGCGCCTTGGGCGGCGGCAGGTGCGGCGGAGCGATTGGGTGCCTCGCTCGGGGCGGGTGGTGGCGCCTCGGGGAAGAGCTCGGCATAGCCTGGACGCCCGGGGACGAAGAGCGCCAGCTGCCCGCCCCAGCCTTCGACCGAGGCATAGAGCCAAGGGATCCCAGCGGCACGGCTGTAGGCGTCGAGGCAGCGGCGGGTGGGCTCGTTGTCCGTGGCGTCGAGGAGGAGATCCACTTCGCCGAGGAGGCGCGGAGCGTTCTCTGGGCTTAGGTATTCGGCCGAGGCGATGAGCTGACAATGGGGGTTGAGGGCGCTGAGGCGCTCGGCAGCCAGCCGCGCCTTGCTGCCGCCGAGGTCGGCCGTGCGGTAGAGCGTCTGTCGGGGGAGGTTGCTGCGGGTGACGATATCCCCATCACAGAGGCGTAGCTGCCCGACGCCTGCGCCCACCAGCAGCGGCAGGAGGGTGGAGCCCAGCCCGCCCGCACCGACGACCGCCACCCGTGCGCGGCTGAGGCGCTGCTGTCCCTCTAGGCCCAGCTCGGGGAGGAGGAGCTGCCGCTGGTAGCGCTCGGCGGCCTCGTCCGTCCAGCCTTCGCCCCCTCGGCCCGCCGCTAGAGCCAGCTGTCCCAATCCTTCCATACGGCTTCGTAGCCGACAGAGCGCAGGTAGGCCACGAACTCGGCGGGGCTGCGGCTGTCGGCGATGGCGAACTGCTCCAGATCCTCGTGCTGCTCGGCGTAGCCCCCCGGCTCGGTGTGGCTCCCCGCACTCATGCTCGTGATGCCCAGCGGCAGGACATGGTTGCGGAAGGTCTCCGACTCGCGCGTCGAGAGCGAGATCTCCAGATGCGGATCCAGTAGACGGTAGGCCAGGATCAGCTGCAGCACGCCGCGGTCGTCGATGGGGTAGGCGGGGTCGTAGCCCCCGACGGCGGGTCTGAGGCGCGGGAGGGAGACGGAGTAGCGGGTCTGGCGGTAGCGGTGCTTGAGGTAGTCCAGATGCAGGGCGGTGAAGGCGCTGTCGGTGCGCCATTCCTCGAGGCCCAGGAGGGCGCCCAGCCCGATCTTGGGGATGCCTGCCTGGGCGATGCGGTCGGGCGTCTCGAGGCGGTAGCGGTAGTCGGCCTTCTTCCCCTGAAGGTGATACTTAGGGTAGGCCGCCTCGTGGTAGGTCTCCTGATAGACGCAGACGTAGCTGATACCTGCCTCCCCGAGGGCAGCGTACTGCTCCGTCTCCAGCGGCTGTACCTCCAGTGAGAGTTGGGCGAAGTGCGGCCGCAGGTGCTTCACCACCTCCAGATAGTAGCGCCAGGAGCTGGCGCGCAGGTCTTCGCCACTCACCAGCAGCAGGTGGCGGAAGCCCAGCTCCTTGATCGCCGCTACCTCGCGATCAATCTCCGCCAGCGTCAGCCGACGGCGGCGGATGTGGTGCTCGACGCTGAAGCCGCAGTAGACACAGCTATTGGAGCACACATTAGATAGGTAGAGGGGCAGGTAGAGCTGCAGGGTGCGGCCGTAGCGCTCGCGGGTCAGGCGCTGCGCCTCCTCAGCCATAGGCTCGAGGTAGGCCTCTGCTGCGGGCGAGATGAGGGCAAGGAAGTCCGTTAGCTCACGGTGGGGGCGGCTCAGCGCACGCTCTACGTCGCTGGGGCGCTGGCTATAGATCGCCTCCTGCAGCTGACCGAAGTCATAGCGCTGCAGATAGTCGTAGGCACTCGTCGGTAGCATCGTCGGCAGGGCTCACGAGAGGAAGGCGGTGAGCGGCGAGGAGGCCTGGGCGAAGCTGCGCTGGGGCGCTAGACGCGCCTCGTAGGCCTTGCGCCCTGCCTCGACGCCTAGGCGGAAGGCCTCGGCCATGGTTACGGGGTCGGCGGCGGTGGCTATGGCGGTATTCACGAGCACAGCGTCTGCGCCCAGCTCCATGCACTCGGCGGCGTGGCTCGGACTGCCTAGGCCGGCATCCACGACGACGGGGATGCTGCTCTCGGCGATGATGATGCGCAGCAGCTCGCGCGTGTCCAGCCCTCGGTTGCTCCCTATGGGGGCGGCCAGCGGCATGACGGTGGCGCAGCCTGCCTCCTCGAGGCGCTTGCAGAGGACGGGATCGGCCTGCACGTAGGGCAGGACGACGAAGCCACGGCGCACGAGCTCCGTCGCGGCCTCCAGCGTCTCTATGGGGTCGGGCATGAGGTAGCGTGGGTCGGGGTGGATCTCGAGCTTGAGCCAGTTCGTCTGGAGTGCCTCGCGGCTGAGTTCGGCCGCGAGGATGGCCTCACGTGCAGTGCGTGCGCCGCTGGTATTGGGCAGGAGGCTGAGCCCCTCCGTGAGGAGCGGGCTCAGGAGGCTATCGCTCTCGGGGCGGTCGAGCTCGAGGCGCTTGAGGGCGAGGGTCACGAGCTGGCTACCCGAGGCGCGCACGGCCTCGGCCATCTGCTGGGAGGAGGCGAACTTGCCCGTCCCGAGGAAAAGCCGGCTGTGGAAGGTCTTATCAGCTATGGTAAGCATGGTCTAGGGTCTAGTAGGCGTATGGGGTAGGGGCGTCTTAGCCTCCCCTGTGGATCGAAGTAGGGATTGGCTCATCGCCAGGCCGTGGAGGCCGAGGGCGCGTAGCTCGGGCTCCTCCTGGGGCTCGATGCCGCCTATGGCGTAGACGGGCAGTGGGTAGTCGTGGAGCTGGAGGCGGCGGTAGCCCTCGTAGCCGAGGATGGGCGCTAGGCGCTGCTTGGTCTCGGTGTAGTGGCAGGGGCCGAGGCCGATGTAGTCTATGGGTAGCTGTAGGGCGCGCTCGAGCTGCTGGGCGTCATTGCAGGTCAGGCCGATGAGGGCCTCGGGTCCCAGCAGCTGGCGGGCACGCTCGGGCGGGTAGTCCTCTTGCCCGAGGTGCACGCCGTCGGCGGCGATGCGGAAGGCCAGCTCCACGTCGTCGTTGATCAGCAGTGGGACGCCGTAGCTGCGGCAGAGGCTGAGCAGCTGGCGGGCTGCGGCCTCTCGGAGGGGCGGGCTGGCCGCCTTCATCCGCAGCTCGATGAGGTCCGCGAGGCCCAGGCTCAGCACGCGCTCGGTCTGCAGCAGGAGCTCCTCGGGCGTGCTGCCGTGGGTGACGAACATACGCCGCCCCAGCGTCGGGCGAGGCCGTGCGGTAGGTGGCCTTAGTCCCTGGCGGTAGTGGCTCACCGCGCGCTGGGCACGCCGCATAGCGGTCTCGAGGCCGAGCCCCGAGGCCAGCGCTAGGGCAAGCTCCGTGCCATAGAGGCAGCCCGTGCCGTGGCGGTCGGTGCCCGCAGGCGGGCAGTAGCTGGCTATACAGCGGCCCTCGGGCGTGTAGCCGAGGTCGGTGATGTAGGCGGCGCTGGGGGCTAGGTCGGCACACTGTCCTGTCGGAGTGTCCTCTCCTGCCTTCGTGTCCTGCCCTGCTCCTAGGCTGGGGACAAGGTCAGGGATCGGGCGAGCGCCCTTACAGATTAGCGTGCAGTGCCAGCGGCGGGCGGCCTCTGCTGGGCTAAGCTCCCCGAGGAGCTGGCGCTGCTCGTAGGAGTTGGGCAGCAGGAGGTCCACCTCCCGCAGCGCCGCCTCCAGCTCCTCAGCTGTCGGCGTCGGGAGGAGCTGATAGCCCGAGCTGCTGCGTAGGATGGGGTCCCAGAGGATGAGGCAGTGCGGGTAGCGGGCGCGGATGAGCCCCGCGAGCGTCCGCAGCTGCTCCAGCGAGGCGACGAGGCCGATCTTGGCGACCTCGGGCGGGGGCAGCTCCTCGAGGCTCCGCAGCTGCCCGCGGAGCTCCTCCTCCCCCAGCGGCGTGAGGTCGTAGAAGTGCTCCGCGTCCTGACTCGTGACGGCCGTGATGAGGCTGTAGCTCTCCGCGCCGAGGCGCTGGGCATGGCTGAGGTCGGCCGTGATGCCCGCCCCACCCGTGGGGTCGAGCCCGCCACAGAGCATGAGGCGCGGGGCGCTGAGGCGTCTCAGCGCCTCGGGAAGCTCCTCGAGCGAGAGCCCCTGCCAGTAGCCCAGGCTCGCCACACCTGCGAAGCCCAGACGGAGGAAGCGCCCCGCGGTGGCTGGCGCTATGCCCCCGAGGGCGATCAGCGGGAAGGGTGTCTCGGCGCAGAGCTGTCCGAGCTCGGCCTCCGTCCAGTGCTGCTGCGCCGCGCCATAGCCTGCCTTGCTGAGGCTCGGGGCCACGGGGCTGAGGTAGGCGTAGTCGGGGGCGAAAGGCAGTGCCTCGAGCTCCTCACGGCTGTGGCAGCTGACGCCGACGAGCTGCCCTGAGGCAAGGGACGGGCGGGCCGTGAGCTCGCGCCAGCCGCGTACCGAGAGGTGCAGGCCGCCGAGGGCGTAGCGGCGTACGAGCTCGGGCTGCTGCGAGAGGACGCAGCGCCGCCTCAGGGCGCGGGGGATGGCCTCGAGGAGGGTGCTGAGCTGCTCGGTGCTAGCCTCAGGCTTGCGGATGTGCACGCGTCCCACGCCGAGGCGCAGCAGCGTGGCGATCCAGCTCGCCTCGGCCGTCCCCCGCCACTCGGGGGGCGTGAGGACGATGACTTGGTCTCTGCGCATGGGCTAGTGGCCGCCCGAGCAGCTATGAGGGGCGACATCGCTGGGGCGCACCAGTCCGACCACGGGCACGCCGCCCTCGCGGGCGGTACGTGCCGCCAGCGCCTGGCGGAAGCTACGGTTGACGCGCATCGAGCAGAAGTGCTCGCCACACATCGAGCAGAAGTGCCGCTCCTTGTGCGAGTCGTCGGGCAGCGTCTGGTCGTGGTACTCACGGGCGCGCTCGGGGTCGAGGGCGAGGTGGAACTGATCCCGCCAGCGGAACTCGTAGCGCGCCTTGCTCATCGCGTGGTCACGGATGTAGGCCGTGGGGTGTCCCTTCGCCAGGTCGGCGGCGTGGGCGGCGAGCTTGTAGGTCACCACGCCCTGACGCACGTCCTCGCGCTCGGGCAGACCCAGGTGCTCCTTCTGCGTCACGTAGCAGAGCATGGCCGTGCCGAGGTGCCCGATCATGGCCGCCCCGATGGCGCCCGTGATGTGGTCGTAGCCCGCCCCGATGTCCGAGACCAGCGGCCCGAGGGTGTAGAAGGGCGCCTCGTCGCAGTCGAGGAGCTCGCGCGTCATATTCTCAGGGATGAGGTGCATGGGGATGTGCCCCGGGCCCTCGATCATGACCTGGACGTAGTGGCGGGCAGCGATGCGGTTCAGTTCGCCTAGGGTCTTGAGCTCGGCCATCTGCGCCGCGTCGTTGGCGTCCTGTATGCTGCCGGGGCGTAGCCCATCGCCGAGGGAGAGGGCGACGTCGTAGCGCGCGGCGATCTGGCAGATCTCCTCGAAGTGCTCGTAGAGGAAGCTCTCGCGGTCGTGGGCGATGCACCAGCCGGCCATGATCGCCCCGCCGCGGCTGACGATACCCGTCAGGCGGCCGAGCGTCAGCGGGATGTGCTCCTTCCTGAGGCCTGCGTGGATGGTGAAGTAGTCCACGCCCTGCTCGGCCTGCTCGATGAGCGTGTCGCGGTAGATCTCCCAGCTCAGCTCCTCGACACGCCCGTGTACCTTCTCCAGTGCCTGATAGAGAGGGACGGTGCCGATGGGCACGGGGCTATTGCGCAGGATCCACTCGCGCGTCTCGTGGATATGGCGGCCTGTGGAGAGGTCCATGACGGTGTCGGCGCCCCAGCGGGTCGCCCAGACAGCCTTCTCGACCTCCTCGGCGATGCTGCTGGTGATGACGGAGTTGCCGATGTTGGCATTGACCTTACAGAGGAAGTTGCGGCCGATGATCATGGGCTCGCTCTCGGGGTGGTTGATGTTCGCTGGGAGGATGGCGCGGCCACTGGCTAGCTCCTCGCGGACGAACTCCGCCGTCACCAGCTCGGGCAGCACGGCGCCCTTAGGATCGCCGCCGCGGCTGTAGCGCTCGCGCAGCTCCTCGATCTGCTGGTTCTCCCGCAGGGCCACGTACTCCATCTCCTCGGTGATGATGCCGCGCACGGCGTAGTAGCGCTGCGTCACGCAGTTGCCCTGGGCGCGACGGGGGTGGGGGACGATGTGCTGGTAGCGCAGGCCGTCGAGGGCGCGCAGGGCCAGGCGCTGGCGGGCATAGTTGCTGCCGAGGCCCTCGCTCTGGAGGGTGTCGCCGCGTCCCTCGATCCAGGGCTCGCGCAGGCGCGGTAGGCCACGCTCCAGGTCTACCTGGTAGGCGGCGTCGGTGTAGGGGCCGCCCGTGTCGTAGACGATGACGGGGGCGTTGGGGCTACGGCTGCCGTCCTCCTCTATGGTGTCCGAGAGGGGGATGCGGCGCATGCCCACCCGCACGTGGGGCATACGGGGGCTGGTGACGTAGATCTTCTCCGACCCTGTGAGGGGGCCGTGGGTGACGACATCTTTGATCTTCATAGGCTTAGGGGGAAGTGTATGGTGAGGATTAAGGACTAAGGGGTGCCTCGGGGCTATCCGCCGAAGGTGGGCTGGATGATGAGGAGCGCGTCGCCCGCCTGGAGCTGCGTGCTGTCGAGGTCGCTGCGGGGGATGACCCGCTCGTTGAGGGCGAGGGCGGCGTGTGTCGGGAGGGTGAGGCCGAGGCTGTCGAGGGCCTCACGGAGGCTCAGGGGGGCAGGGAGCTGGTGGGGCTCGCCGTTGACGGTGATGTGCATCGCGTGTACTGCTAGAGTGATGATCGGAGCAGCTCTAGGGATGCAGTAGCCAGACCGCGGGCAGCGCTCGGAGCGGCACGTGGGGGCGGCAGCGGGCTGGGATACACCGCGGCACCTGAGGGTCAGATGAAGATCATGGAGTATAAGCGGCAAGTCCTTGCCTTCACTCTATGCCTACGCCAGTATTACCTGGATCAGGTCCTCGGGTATAATCTCAGCACAGCGGTAGACGACGGAGGTCTACGGCCAGCACCCCTTTGAGTTGCTTGAGGCAAAGGTAGGCTTTTTTCTTTTCCCTTGTCTCCGCCGCCTTGACCTGGGGGGTAAGGCGGGGGGAGGATAAGCCCTAGCACAGCTCCGTAGCGTGTCGGGGCGCGCTGAGGGATATCCATCAGCACGCTGAGGGACGGCAGTCAGAGGCGTAAGGGCTATCGGTCAGGGAGGGGAGGGCTTGTTCGCAGAGCAGCGCGAGGAGCAGGCGGGGCGGCTGCACGGGCTGTGGGAGGCAGCTGTGAGGGGTGCCAAAAAGACGTCGTTTGCTCGCTCTGAGCGCGCTTCGGGCGGTGCTTTGTGGTGGAATGACGTGCTTTGAGCTGTCTTTTGTGTGGGTACTGCGTGCTTTTGTCCTAGGGTAAGCCTTTGACAGCCTAAAACTTGGGGTGCGCTGGGAGGGAAAAATAAGTACCTTTGCTCTACGATAAACATTCATCAAGCTATACCAGTCACTACTATGGCTACATCAGTCCAGGACTTTCGCATAGAAAGTGATCTGATCGGCGAACGCCAGATCAGCAACGACAAGCTCTATGGCGTGCAGACGCTGCGTGGAGTAGAGAACTTCAACATCAGCGCCTTCCACCTCTCCGACTACCCGCTCTTCATCCACGGACTCGCGTGGACGAAGGAGGCCGCGGCCATCGCCAACCACCGCCTTGGGCTGCTCAGCGACCAGCAGAAGGACGCCATCGTCACCGCCTGCCACGAGCTCCTCGAGGGCAAGCACCACGATCAGTTCCCCGTGGACATGATCCAGGGCGGGGCGGGCACGACAACCAATATGAACGCCAACGAGGTCATCTGCAACCGCGCCCTCGAGCTGATGGGGCACGCCAAGGGCGAGTTCAAGTACCTCTCGCCCAATGACCATGTCAACGGCTCGCAGTCGACCAACGACGCTTACCCCACGGCCATCCACCTCGGCCTCTATGCCTCGCACCTCAAGCTGCGCCCGCACTTCATCCAGCTCATCGAGGCGCTGGAGGCCAAGTCCCGCCAGTTCGCCCACGTGGTGAAGATGGGCCGTACGCAGCTGCAGGACGCTGTACCCATGACGCTGGGGCAGACCTTCGGCGGCTTCGCCTCCATCCTGCGCCACGAGATCGCCAACCTTGACTACGCTGCCCAGCAGTTCCTCGCCATCAACATGGGGGCTACAGCCATCGGCACGGGGATCTCCTCTGAGCCCGAGTACGCCGACTACTGCACGGCCGCTATGGCCGAGATCACGGGCTGGCCCATCACGCGTACAGACGACTTCGTCGGCGCCACGAGCGACACCAGCGAGATGATCGGCTACAGCTCCGCCCTACGCCGCATCGCCGTCAAGGTCAACAAGATCTGTAATGACCTGCGCCTGCTCTCCAGCGGCCCCCGCTGTGGGCTCGGCGAGATCAACCTGCCCGCCATGCAGCCCGGCTCGTCCATCATGCCCGGCAAGGTCAACCCCGTCATCCCCGAGGTCATGAGCCAGGTCTGCTACAAGGTCATGGGGAACGACCTCTGCGTCACCATGGCGGGTGACGCCTCCCAGATGGAGCTCAACGCTATGGAGCCCGTGATGGCGCAGTGCTGCTTCGAGTCCATCGACCTCTTGATCCAGGGCTTCGATACGCTGCGCACCCTCTGCATCGAGGGCATCACGGCCAATGAGGAGACCTGCCGCAGCTATGTGCGCAACAGTATCGGTATCGTCACAGCCCTCAACCCCATCATCGGCTACAAGAACTCCACCAAGATCGCCAAGGAGGCTCTCGAGACCGGCCGCAGCGTCTACGACCTCGTCATCGAGCACGGCATACTTACCCAGGAGGATCTGGACAAGGTGCTGGCGCCTGAGAACATGATCCAGCCCGTGCGCCTCGACATCAAGCCGCTCAAGTAGCTCGATCGGCCTCAGGCCTCGCCCGCGAGCCAAAAGGACAGCGCCTCATCCACACGGGTGGATGAGGCGCTGTCCTTTGCCCTTTGTCGGGCTCGGGGCTGTACCTTGTAGGCTTAGCCCCCGATCCTCAGCGAGCGCTCGCTAGAGGAGGCCCTGATCGCTGAGGTAGCGCTCGGACTCGATGGCCGCCTTGCAGCCCGAGGCCGCAGCGGTGATGGCCTGGCGGTAGAGTGGGTCGGCGACGTCCCCAGCGGCGAAGACGCCAGGCACCTTGGTACGTGGGGTAGCGCCCTCAGTGATGATGTAGCCCGTCTCGTCAAGGTCGAGGTAGTCGGCGAAGAGCTCGGAGTTGGGGTGGTGACCGATCGCCAGGAAGAAGCCGTCGATAGCGATATCCACGTGCTCCTCATCGGGCTGGCCGAGGCGCTTGACGAGGTGGGCACCCTCCACGCCATTGTCCCCGAAGAGCCCGACCGTATTGTGCTCGTAGAGGATGGTGATACGCTCGTGCTGCTCGACACGCTGGCGCATGATGTCCGAGGCACGGAGGTGGTCCTTGCGTACGATCATGTAGACCTTGGACGCGAGGCCTGCCAGATAGAGTGCCTCCTCGCAGGCGGTGTCGCCACCACCGACGACGGCGACCACCTTGCCACGGTAGAAGAAGCCGTCACAGGTAGCACAGGCCGAGACGCCCATACCGGCGTACTTCGTCTCGTCCTCGAGGCCGAGGTACTTCGCGGAGGCTCCCGTGGAGATGATGATCGTGTCGGCCTCGACCTCTACGCCGTCGCTGAAGGTGACGACATAGGGGCGCTGGGAGAGGTCGACCTTGGTGGCTAGACCCGCGCGTACCTCAGCGCCGAAGCGCTCGGCCTGCTTGCGCAGATCCTGCATCAGTACGGGACCCGTGACGCCCTCGGGGTAGCCAGGGAAGTTCTCCACCTCTGTGGTCTGTGTTAGCTGGCCGCCAGGCTGTATGCCCTCATAGAGGAGGGGAGCGAGGTTGGCGCGTCCCGCATAGATGGCGGCGGTGTAGCCTGCTGGGCCTGAGCCGATGATCAGGCTGCGACGATGTTCTCTATTCATATATGGTATTCCTTATGATTCGGAAAGGGGGGAAGGGGCGTGAGGCGCCTAGCGCAGGTCGCGTAGCTTGCGCTGCAGCTCCTGGCGGGCGAAGAAGATACGGCTCTTGACCGTGCCCAGAGGTATGCCGAGGGTCTCGGCGATCTCGCTGTACTTGTAGCCTGAGACGTACATGGAGAAGGGTTCCTTGAGCGTCGGCTGTAGGGCCGAGATGGCCTCTGTGATCTCCTTGATGTCCATAGAGCCCTCGGGGGTGTTCTCCCCGCCGTCGCTCATCAGGGGCACGTTGTAGGCGTCGACATTATAGTCGATGAGCTCCTGTGTACGTACGAGCTTGTGGTAGTTATTGATGAAGATGTTGCGCATGATCTTCAGCACCCAGCCCTTGAAGTTGACGTTGTCGACGAACTTATCATAGTTGTTCAGCACGCGCAGCGTCGTGTCCTGGGTCAGGTCCTCAGCATCGGCCTCGTCCTTGGTGAGGCTACGTGCGAAGTTCTTCATATAGTCCTGCATCCCGATGAGGTCCTTTTGTATCTGGAGTACGTCCATAGTGCTAGCTTTCTTTTAGCTGTCCTGGCCGCGCCGCAGGGTACTGCGGGGGCTTATTCCTTTTTTACAAAGATACGACTTCTCCGCTGCCCTACCGCCTACCGACGAAATGGGATTATTGAGCCCGTCTATACCTAGGAGGGGCTACCACTGGATAGGGGCAAGGCCCTGCTGCTGGAGGTAGGCATTGGCGCGGGAGAAGTGGCGGCAGCCGAAGAAGCCGCGGTGCGCCGACAGCGGCGAGGGGTGTGGCGCCTCGAGGATGCAGTGGCGCGTGGCGTCGATCATAGCGGCCTTGCGCCGTGCAGGGCTACCCCAGAGGAGGAAGACGACGTGCGCGCAGCGCTGGCTCACTAGCTGGATGACGGCGTCGGTGAAGGTCTCCCAGCCCAGCCCCTGATGGGAGGCAGCCTCGCCCGCGCGGACGGTGAGCGTGGTATTGAGCAGCAGCACGCCCTGCTCTACCCAGGGTAGGAGCTCGCCGCCGGTAATGATGGAGGGGCGGCCGAGGTCGTCGGCGATCTCTCGCTTGATATTCACCAGGCTCGGCGGCACGGCGATGCCAGGGGGCACGGAGAAGGCCAGACCCTCGGCTTGGCCCGCGCCGTGGTAGGGGTCTTGGCCTAGGATGACGACGCGTACCCGATCGAGGGGACAGAGGTCCAGGGCGCGGAAGATCTGCCCTGCGGGTGGGTAGATGGCGCGGCCGCTCTGGTACTCGCTGCGTATCCTGTCGGTGAGGATGCCGAAGTAGAGCTTGTCGAACTCGGCGGCGAGGGCCTCGCGCCAGCTGGCTTCGATACGGACGTTCATAGGATGTGGGTAAGGCGCTGGAGGAGCTCCAGTAGGTGGATAAGTGAGGGCGCCGAGGGCGCTATACAGCTGTAGTGCAGGGCATGGCCCGCGGTGGAGAGCATGTGGATATCGTTGGCACCGTCCCCTAGGGCGAGCGTGGCGGCGAGCTCTTGGCCCGCCCAGGCCTGAAGGTAGCGTGCCTTGGCCTCGGCATCTACGATGGCCTCCTCGACGAGTCCCGCCAGCCGCCCGCCCTCCATACGTAGGGCACTGGCGCAGCCGAGCGGGATGCCGAGGCGCGCGCCGAGGGCGGTCGCTAGAGGCTCGTAGGCCCCTGTGATGAGGCACAGCTCGAGCCCCCGCCGCTGGAGTCGCGCGATGAGCTCGGCGGCATCGGGGGCGAAGCTCAGCTGAGCGAGCGGCCGCAGCAGCTCCGCCTCGCTGAGGCCCAGGAGCAGCTGGCTGCGCGCCACGAAGCTCTCGCGGAAGGGACGCGCGCCGCACATCGCGGCCTCGGTGAGCTGCTGCATCTCTTCGCTGCGTCCCACCTGCCCCGCCAGCAGGACCATCAGTTCGTCTCGGATGAGCGTGCCGTCGAGGTCGAAGGCCACACGCCGGATGGGCCGCCTAGCCTCTGAGCTGGGGTAGTAGAAGGGCAGCGAGCGCCCACGTGCCCAGGGCAGGAGGCGCTCCAGCAGGCGGCGGCGCTCGGCCTGCTCCTGCGTGCCCTCGGCAGCCAAGCCACTGAGCTCCAGCCTATGGAGCTCGGGAGCGGCGTGTAGGGGCTGGAGCTCCGCCTGCCCGAGTGGGCGACAGAGCTCCGCGAGCTGGTGCTGCTCCTCGGCGCTGAGGCTACGGAGGAAGGTGATCTGATGGCTGTGGGACATCCTCTGACTATGCTGGGCCGTAAACGAAGGATGGGCACACGGCGCTGCCGTATGCCCATTTGCCTTGGGGTGGAAGACGGGACTCGAACCCGCGACACCTGGAACCACAATCCAGTGCTCT
>ERZ773077.2155-NODE-2155-length-12917-cov-9.258358_pt1 | contig 12917 bp, 10 predicted proteins | sample MGYA00580612_ERZ773077 | MGnify/ENA primary metagenome ERZ773077 (study PRJEB29015, sample SAMEA2737971) | human oral metagenome | biome: human oral; feature: human-associated habitat; material: dental | place: China | collected 2021 ...
GGTGGCTGCGAGGACTACTTCCCCAACCAGGTCGCTGACCCGACTCTGGTCTGATCTCAAGGGTGCGGGGCGGCGGCTCATGGGACCGGGCTGCCGCCCCGCACCTTTCCCGGCTCTGCTCTTCGCAGCGCGGTCAGCGGACGCTCCATAGGACTGGGAAGGCCCACCTGACCGCGTGAGACCCGGCAAGGATGCCGGTCTGTCGTGCACGCCGGGGGAGAACTCAGGAGACACAACTGCCATGTCACAGACATCGTCCGCTGAATCCTCTGTCACAGAGTACGTCATGAACAAGAAGCTGGGCGCCATCGCCATGCTTCTCTCCGCCACCGGGATGGGGCTTGTCGGCACCATCAGTCGTGGCACGACCGCCGGCCTCGCTGACGCCGACAAGTCCGTCATCGGTTCGTTCCTGGCCTTCGGGCGCATGAGCGTCGGACTGCTTGGATTCATCCTCATCCTCGTTCTCACCGGGAAGGCCGGGTTGTTCAAGAGCACCCGTCTGAGCACCACCGTGATCCTGGGAGGTGTGAGCATCGGCCTGTCCCTGGGCTGCTACATCTCCTCGACCCTGATGACGACCATTTCCAACGCCGTCTTCCTCATCTATACAGGACCCCTGTTCTGCGCACTGCTCGCACGCATCTTCCGCAAAGAGAAGATCAGCGCGCTCTCCGGCATCTTCCTGTCGCTCGTGTTCATAGGAATGCTGCTGACCATTGGAATCATCGACTTCAAGAACGGGAGTCTGACTTTCGGACTGGATCTGTCGGCCACAACTCCAGAGTTCCCTCAGAAGAGCCTAGGGGATCTTTTAGGCCTGCTGTCCGGCGTCTTTTACGGTCTGGCACTGTTCTTCTACGGGTACCGCAAGGATGTCGATTCGATCGTCCGCGGTGTGTGGAACTTCTTCTGGGCCGCCTGCGCAACGCTGGTCATGTCCATCGTCTTGCGTCCTTGGCACGGCGTTTCCACCTTCACCGCCACTAACTGGATGTGGGCAGTGGCCCTCTTCCTCGTCTGCGGCCTCTTCGCACTGGGGTTCCTGGTCGTTGCAGGACGCAACCTGCCCGCCGTTGAGTACTCGACGATCTCCTACTGGGAGTGTCCGGTCGCCATTCTGTGCGGCCTGCTCGTCTGGGGAGAGAAGCTCACGCCCATGGGGATGATCGGTGGACTGCTCATTGTCGGTGGTGGGTTGGCCCCGATCATTGTCGATGCCACCGCCCGGAAATCACGTGCCTCCACGTCCTGATCCTCCTGCGATCCTGTCTGCCTGCGTCAACTCCCAGCGGGCAGGCAGGATCACAGGTAGAATCATCAATGTCTCACCTTGAGATGACTATTACGTCATCGTCGACATCCACCGAGCCGGAGCCATAGGCCATGAACACCTCCCACTCAGGAAGCACGAAGGACCATCATCTGGACTCAGAACGAAGTCTCGCACTGAAGCGTGCAGCGAAGGCGAGCTTCATCGGCAACTTCATTGAGTGGTTCGACTACGCCTCGTACGGATACCTGGTTACCGTCATTGGTCACGCTTTCTTCCCTGCCGCTGACAAATCAGTCCAGTTGCTCTCGACATACGCAGTATTCGCGATGTCCTTCATTCTGCGCCCGATCGGAGCCGTCGTATGGGGGGCATGGGGAGACCGTTGGGGGCGCCGTTGGGCACTGTCCTGGTCGATTCTTATCATGTCCGGATCGACATTCTTCATCGGTCTCCTTCCCACTTATGCGGCTATCGGCATGGCAAGTGCTATCGGCCTCCTTGTCCTGCGAATGATTCAGGGATTCTCCGCCTCCGGTGAGTACGCGGGTGCCGGAACCTTCCTTGCCGAGTACGCACCTCCGGCTCGACGCGGTATCTACACGTCACTGGTTCCGGCTTCTACAGCCTGTGGCCTGCTTGCCGGCTCTCTCATGGTGACGGGCATGTTCTCGGTCCTCAGTGACGATGCCATGAATACCTGGGGGTGGCGAGTCCCCTTCCTTCTGGCGGGGCCACTGGGTCTCATCGGCCGCTACATCCGGGTGCACCTGGAGGACTCTCCCGCATACCAGGAGATGCGCGCGGAGATGCCGCAGGAACAGAAGGCCACCAGCTGGTCCGAGCCGCTGCGGCTGCTGCTGCGAGACCACCTGCATGAGACCCTCATTACCTTTGGAGTCTCCTGCCTCAACGCCGTTGCCTTCTACATGCTTCTCACCTACATGCCGACGTATGTTCACGAAGAGCTCGGGTTCTCCCAGGACACCTCCACTCTGGCTACCTCGGTGATGCTGGTCGTCTACATTGTGGCGATCTTCCTCATGGGGCACCTGTCGGACTCATTCGGGCGTCGTCGGATGCTCATCGCCGCCTGCGTCGCGTTCATTATGCTCACGATTCCGTTGTTCGTTGTGATGACGAAGGCTGCGGGCATGCTTGCAGCGGTCATCCTGTGTCAGATCGTGTTCGCTATAGCGTTGACAGCCAATGATGGAACTCTGGCCACCTTCCTGGCTGAGTCCTTCCCGACCAACGTGCGCTACTCGGGCTTTGCCCTATCCTTCAATGGGGCCAATGCGCTTCTTGGCGGAACAACGCCGTTCATTGTCACATGGCTCATCAAGGTCACCGGTTCCCCCCTGGCACCTGCGGTCTATCTCACGGTGATCGCGCTGATCGCCATGGTGGCAATCTTCCGTTCTCGTGCGATTCATGGGTCGGAGCTGACTGAGGAGCAGGCTCACCCCGAAGTCTGACCCACTCACTGAGAGCAGTTGACGACGAGTTGAATAGACACTGCTTGCTCACGAGGTCATTATCACCGTCTTGTTACGGACTTCAACGCGTTGTCGTCGTAAGATGATGGGCATGGCTCGTACTGATGCAGATGACGCTGGAGAGGCAGCGAGTAGTGATACTTCCGTTCCCGCAGGCTCTCGCACGGAATCGCGAGTGACCCCGCGAGGTGAGGACCGTCGTCAGACCATCATCGAAGCCGCGGCGGCCATCATCCGTGAGTCTGGACCGTCCGCGATCAGCCACCGCAGTGTCGCCAAGCGAGCCGGGTGCTCCTTGTCCGCGACAACCTACTACTTCGACGGCTTGGAGGATCTCCTCCACCAGGCAGGGCTGGTCAACATCGGACTGTGGGCGTCTCGGGCGGAGCACGTCGCCGACCGGGTGGAGGCCTTCAAGGGCGTTCCGGACGTCCCCCAACGGGTGCGGTTCATCCTCCAAGCGACTCTTCCCGCCCATGGCGCCTACTTCGGGCACTATCTTCAGCTCATCTCAGCCAGCCAGGCATCACCGGTGAAGCACGCCTACCGTCAGGGGCGGCAACGTCTCAATGCCGCACTGCGCCGCGTGCTGCGCCAGCTCGACAGCCCGCTCGAACCGGAGATGGTCATCGCTGTCGTGGATGGTGCTGCGGTCACCGCGCTCAGTGAGGGGTGGAACGTCAAGTCCACCGCCGCAGGGCTACTGACGGATCTCATCTCCTTGGCCCATGGCATGCCGCCCTTCCAGGCGCCTGGTGGCACAGTGAGCGCTGCGTCGCCTCATGGCTCCCCTGCCACACCGGCCGTCGCTGCGGTGACAGGTAGCACCGCCGACTAGTGCACCATCCGAGCGGGTCTGCCTCCCGCCTCGATGTTGATGGCCCCTCACCACAAACGGGTGGGATCGAGCTCAACACGAACCGGCTCCTCGCGGTGGGCTGATCGGTCGCGCAGTCGTACCCCGAGCATGGTGGCAAGCGCCTTGCCACGTGACAGCGGAGCGCGCACCAGGGCCCTGGCCGCGCCGGGGAGCACCTGGCCGTGAACGGGCGGTGGAGCCACCGGGCCGAGCACCTCAAAGCCATCGGCGTCGGCCTGAGCCAGAAGGGACTCCACGGCGTGTACCGGCCCGTCCAAGCGGGCCACTCGCCATGCGGGCGGTAGGTGCAGGTCGGCCCGCTCCAGAAGGTCTCTGCGGGCGAATCCGGCCTGGTCCCATCGCACGAGAGCCTGTGCCGCCACCGGATCCGGGCCTCCCAGAAGGACAACGCGGGCCGACGGCGCCGCCAGCACCACGGCATTGGACCACTGGCGCAATGCCTCGCTGGCAGCACCAAGATCGGGACGGGAGGACAGAGCGGCACCGTCGAGAAGTAGGACAGCCCGGAATCCGCCCTCGGCCACCGGCTCCGCCCCGGGCGTGGCCACCACGAGACGTGGCGCGTCGTCTACCTCGTCGACGACGCCGTGGGCCTCCCTGGCTCCTGAGACCACCACGGGGACGCCGGGAAAGGCCCGCCCCAGCTCCTCACCCGTACGCGTGGAACCGACCGTCGCCATCCTCAGTCCATGGCCGCCGCACTCGGGGCAGTTCCACCGCCCCACCGTACGAGCGCACCAACGGCAGGAGGTGCGACCCCGTTGATCCATCGCCAGCGGGCCGCCACAGACAGCGCACTGAGCGGCTTCGCGGCACCGGGCGCAGGCCACCAACGGCGCGTAGCCGGCGCGCGGCACCTGGATGAGAACCGGTCCGTCCTGCAGGGCCCGCCGCAGTGCTTGATGGGCGAGCGACGGGAGCCGGGCCGCCCCGGACGCACCCTCCCGGTCCAGCTCTGCCGGGCCAGGAACCTCCACACGAGGGACAACACCGCGCACAATGTGCCGTGGCGCAGCCAGACTCTGGCACCATCCCTGCTCGACGAGCGACTGTGCTTCCACGGAACGGCTGAATCCACCGATGAGCAGGCCGGCTCCATCCAACGTCGAGCGCAGGGCCAGGACTGTGCGCGTATGACTGTAGGGGGCGTGAGGCTCTTCCAACCGGTTGTCCCCGTCGTCCCAGACGACCGCCAGCCCAAGCCGGTGCACCGGGGCGAAGGCCGCCGCCCTGGTGCCGACGACCACCCGGGCTCGCCCCAGCAGGAGAGCCAGGAACGCCCGATAACGGCGCGCAGGACCGTGCTCGGCCGAGAGCACCACCACCGGTTCCCCCTCCAGGTCGCGCCTGAGCCGGGCTGCCAGGGTCTCAGCCTGATGGGTCGTTGCCACCACGACGACGGCGCCGCGAGAGCTCGCCAAGGTGGCCTGGACGGCTCGGGCCAGACACAGCTGCCACGGCGACACCACCGGGACGCGCCTGCCGTCGTCGTCCGACGAACGTGCTTCGGGCGGCTGCAGCTGGGCCGGCAGGGCGGACCAGACCGCGCGTGGAGCCTCACCGTGAGCCAGCCGTCTCAGGAACTCCTCACCACCGTCGTAAGGCTGCCAGCTGAGCTCACTTGAGGACGGCGGCTCCCAGGTGGGAAGTGCGAGGGGAGCCTTGTCCCTCTCAGCCTTCTCCGTGGTGGCGTGCCTGGCCGGAACCGCAAGACGGATGACGTCGGAGCGTGTTCCGCAGCTGCGGGAGGCAACGGCCTCGATGAGGCGACGCGAGCCCTCCGGCAGGACCGGGAGGTCGGAGACCACTCGCCGCAGAGCCGAGAGCCGGCCGATATGGGTGGTCGTGGACCCTCGCTCCCAGATCCATCCGCGCATCTCCTGCTCACCGAAGCGAACCATGACTCGGGTGCCAGGCAGGGCCTGCTGCGCCATCGCCACAGGAACCAAGTAGTCGAAGGTGCGGTCGAGGTGCGGCACCGGGGAGTCCAGGAGAACCCTGGCCACGGGGTCACGGACCCCGGCCACCGTCACTGTGCGCTGACCGGGCTCCGGCAGCTCCAGCAGCTCACCCTGCCTGCTGACGCCGTAACCACGTGCGGGGCCATCCGACGCACCGGAGGCAGAAGCGGCGTCGTCGTAGCCGATTGCCATACAACCCCTCGGAAGTCTCCCGCCCCGAGTACGCGGGACTCAGACGGCCTGGCGCAGGGCCTCGACACGGTCGGTGGCCTCCCAGCTGAAGCCGGGACGCCCGAAGTGGCCGTAGGAGCTGGTGGCGCGGTAGATGGGACGCAGCAGGTCGAGATCGCGCACGATCGCGGCCGGACGAAGGTCGAAGACCTCGTTGACGGCCTTCATGATGCGCTCCTCAGGAACGGCCGCCGTCCCGAATGTCTCCACGTAGACGCCCACGGGGTGAGCGGAGCCGATGGCGTAGGCCACCTGAATCTCACACCTTCTGGCCAGTCCGGCTGCGACGACGTTCTTGGCGACCCAGCGCATGGCATAGCTGGCGGAGCGGTCCACCTTCGAGGGATCCTTGCCGGAGAATGCGCCCCCGCCATGACGGGCCATTCCGCCGTAGGTGTCCACGATGATCTTGCGTCCCGTCAGGCCGGCGTCACCTGCCGGACCACCGATGACGAACTGTCCCGAGGGGTTGATGAGGACGTCGGTGTCGGCGGTGTCGAGCTCGGTACCGGCCTCTGCCTGGGCGGCCAGCACCGGCTCGATGACCTCCGTACGCAGAGCGTCGGTCAGCCAGGCACGAGTGCGGTCCGCGTCGTGCTGGGTGGAGATGACCAGGTTGTCCAGGCTCACCGGGCGCTGGCCGTCGTAGCCGATCGTCACCTGCGTCTTGCCGTCGGGGCGCAGTCCCGGGACGATGCCCTGCTTGCGCACGAAGGCCAGACGCTCCGCCAGACGATGAGCCAGATGGATGGGCAGGGGCATGAGGGCCGCGGTGTCGTCGCAGGCGTAGCCGAACATGAGCCCCTGGTCTCCGGCACCCTGCAGGTCGAGAGGATCGATGTCCGTGTCGTCCCGACGGGCCTGAAGGGACTTGTCGACCCCCGCCGCGATGTCCGCGGACTGCTGCCCGATCGATACCGACACACCACAGGAGCGAGCGTCGAAGCAGACATCTGAGGAGGTGTAGCCGATGGCGGAGATCTCCTGGCGAACGATCTCAGGGATCTCAACGTAGGCCCTCTCCGTCGTGACTTCTCCGGCCACGTGCACCAGGCCGGTCGTCACCATGGTCTCCACCGCGACGCGCGCGGTGGGGTCCTGCTCGAGAATGGCGTCGAGAATCGCATCAGAGACACGGTCGCAGATCTTGTCCGGGTGACCTTCAGTGACCGACTCGGACGTGAACAGACGTAAGGAGGAACTCACGCACCCATCGTAGTCACCGCCGGAACTGATCCGTCGTGGCGTTACCCACGAAAATGCGGAAGCCGGCCCTCAGGCCCCATTCACCAGGTCAGCGGTCAGAGAGATGAGAAGGCGGGCGACGTCCATCTTGCTGCCCTGTCCACGCGCGACTTCAGCGCCGTGGGCATCCAGGACGACGACGGCGTTGGGGACGTCTCCGAAGCCGAGCTCCTCCCCCACCGCGTTGACCGCCAGAAGGTGTGCCCCTTTTCGGCGGGCCTTGGCCCTGCCGTGGAAGAGCACGTCACCGTTCTCGTCCCCGGTCTCGGCGGCGAATCCGACCACGATCTGTCCGGGCCGAGGCGGGTCGCTCACCAACCCGGCCAGGATGTCCGGGTTGGTGGTGAGCTCAATGGACATGGTCGGTTTGCTGAGGGGCTCCTCGCCGGCGGGCGCCTGCTTCTTGAGCTTGGTGGTGGCCACGGTGACGGGCCGGTAGTCGGCGACGGCGGCAGCCATGATGACGGCGTCGGCGTCGCGGGCGGCGTCGCGCACGACACGGAGCATGTCCGCGGCGGTACCGGCCGCAACAACGCTCACCTGCGCAGGCAGGGCCTTGAGCAGGTCGGAGGCCACGTGCGCCTGCACCAGGGTGACGCGGGCTCCCTGCTCGGCAGCGGCCGCCGCCAGAGCGCAGCCCTGGCGTCCTGAGGAGCGGTTGCCGAGGTACCTCACCGGATCGATGGGCTCGCGTGTACCGCCGGCCGAGATGACGACGTGCCGTCCTTGCAGACTCTTGTCGCCCTCCCCCGAGGCCTCCTGCGCTCCCGCGAACCCGGCGGCGGCATGTGTCAAGGCGGCCAGGGACTGCGACACGATCTGCTCGGGTTCGGGCATCCGGCCCACTCCGGAGTCCTTGCCGGTCAGGCGCCCGCTGTCCGGCTCGATGACCGTCAGACCACGCTCACGCAGCAATGCCACGTTCTCCCGGGTGGCGGGGTTGACCCACATCTGGGTGTGCATGGCCGGCGCCAGGACGACGGGGGCCTGGCAGGTCAGTATCGTCGCGGTAAGCATGTCGTCGGCCCGTCCTACTCGTACCCGCGCCAGTAGGTCCGCCGAGGCCGGAGCGACCACGACGAGCTCGGCCCACTCGGCCACGGCCACGTGCTCGACGGCGGCCGGGTCATCGAAGACCCCGGTGGATACCGGCTTTCCACTGACCGCCGCCAGAGCCGGAGCACCGATGAACCTCAACGCCGACTCGGTGGCCACCACCTTGACCTCGTGCCCGGCCTGACGCAGCAGTCGAACGACGAAAGGGGCCTTGTAGGCGGCGATCGACCCGGCGACGCCGACGACGACGCGCCGTGGCCGCTTAACGGCGGTCACGGCGCGTTCAGTCACAGCAGTGTGCGGCTCGTCCATGGCGAGCCAGGCTCAGAACTGGATGTCGTCGAGGCTGGTGGGAGTCTCGCCGCCCTCGAGGGACACCGGGGCATCCAGCGAGATGTCGCTGAACATGTCAGCCTCCGCGGCTCGACGGGCCTCCTCGGCCTCGGCGCGGCGGGCTCGGGCCACGTCCCCGGGGATGACCTCGAGCTTGTCCTCGGCGATCTCACGCAGAGCGATGCCCAGGGACTTCTCGCCGACCTCGGAGTCGACCAGCGGACCGAAGAACTCGAACTGGTTGTCCTCGAGCTGCTGGGTGTAGGTGTTGATCTGGCGGGCGCGCTTGGCGGCCTCCACCACGAGCCCGTACTTGGAATCGACCTTCTCCAGAAGGTCGTCGATCGGCGGGTTGGTGATGCCCTCGGGCTGGGGAGAGGTTCCGAGCATGTGCATGCCTCCGGTTCAGTCTCGATAGTTCAGAGCCACGTTATTCTAACTGCCCAATCCCATGAGTCTCTCCAGCTCCGCGGTGGCGCTCGCCACGGTGTCGTTGATGACGACGTGGTCGAACTCGCCGGCCGCGTCCAGCTCGGTGCGGGCCGTGGCCAGGCGCCGTTCCTGCTCATGGGCATCCTCAGTACCGCGACCGACGAGCCTGCGGACGAGCTCCTCCCAGCTCGGCGGCGCGAGGAAGACGAGGCGGGCCTCAGGCATCGCCCGACGCACCTGCCGGGCACCGTCCAGGTCGATCTCCAACAGTGCGGGGCATCCGGCATCGAGCCGGTCCTGGACCGGGCCCCGGGGGGTGCCGTAACGATGCGCTCCGTGGACCAGTGCCCATTCCAGCATCTGGCCACTGGCGACGAGCGAGTCGAAGTCCTCATCGTTGACGAAGTGATAGTGCACGCCGTCGACCTCACCGGGACGAGGCCGACGGGTGGTGGCCGAGACCGAGATGAACAGGTCCGGATGGCGTCTGCGCAGCTCGGTGACGACAGTGCCCTTACCCACCGCCGTGGGGCCGGCCAGAACGGTCAGGCGGGCGAGAGCGGGAGCGGACGGGTCTGTGGCAGCAACGTCGGTCATGGCCACATCATGGCCTACCGGGACCCGTCGGCACGACCCAGCGTCTAAGCGGCCTTCCTAGCCGAAGCGCTCCACGAGTGCCGCCCGCTGGTTCGCTCCCAGCCCACGCACTCGCCGGGACTCGGCGATACGCACGTCAGCGAGGATGGCATCAGCTGTTGTGGTCCCCACGCGTGGCAGGGAGATGAGCAGTGCTCTGACCTTCATCTTGCCCAAGACATCATCCGTCTCTGAGGCGGTGAAGAACTCGGAGAGCTTGAGCTCCCCGCTCTTGAGCTCGGACTTGATACGGGCGCGATGCGATCGCGCCGCAGCAGCCTTCTCCAGTGCTTGAGCCCGTTGCTCGGGTGTCAGCGTCGGAAGCGTCATGGTGTGTGTCTCCTCCCGGTCGAATACCAGTGACCCGCACCACGAGCATAAGTCGGGCCAGGTGTACTCGCATTCGCAGGGGCCTATATTCCACCACCGACTTCGTGTTTCCGCACACATCCTCAATCCAAGGCGGGCTGCAGCACCTTCAGACTCAGCGCAGAGCTGTTGCGGCCTCATAGGCGGATGCCGACGCTGCTTTTCGCAGCTCGTCGATGGAGGGTCCTGCCTTGAGAACCCCTCGTGATGTGGAGGCCAGGACCTGACGGCGCGCCGTCCCGAAAACAGCCTCCAGCTCGGCCGGCCCAGCGCCTTGGGCGCCCACGCCCGGCGCCAGCAACGGACCATTGGCGCGCTGCAGGTCGATTCCCAGGTCACTCACGGCCCCACCGACGGTGGCGCCGATGACCAGCCCGATGCTGCCGAGCCTGCCTTCGCCACTGGCCTGGGCGTTGGAGGCGGTCACGCCCTCCACGATGCCGGCGGCCACGGCCTGGTCCCCGTTGACGGCGTGCTGGACGCCGACTCCTTCCGGATTGGAGGTCAGGGCCAGGACGAAAACGCCGCGTCCGTTGGCCTCGGCGAGGTTGAGTGCAGGTGTGAGGGACCCGTAGCCCAGGTAGGGCGAGACGGTGATGGCGTCGGCGGCTGTAGGAGCGTCATCGGACAAGTAGGCCTGAGCGTAGCCGGCCATCGTGGAACCGATGTCCCCGCGCTTGACGTCGAGAACGGACAAGGTGCCGAGGTCGCGTAGGGCCGCCAGGGTTTCCTCGAGGACCGCGATGCCGGCGCTGCCATGACGCTCGAAAAAAGCGGACTGGGGCTTGACGGCGGCCACGTGTCCACCAACCGCATCGATGGTCCGCAGGGCGAAGTCCCGCAGGCCTGCGGCCGAGTCGGCCAGGCCCCAGGCCTCGAGCAGGTTCGGGTGGGGGTCGATGCCGACGCACAGGGGCCCGTGGTCGTCCATGGCGTCGGCCAGGCGGGATCCGAAGGGGCGTCGACTGGTCTGGTGAGCGGCGGCGGAACTCATCTGGTCTCCTTGTCGTCAACGGGGGCCACGGGGTGGGACTCGGATACCGAGCCTCGCCGGGATCGGCGGGCGGCGATGTGCTCCTGGAGGCTGCGAACCTGGAAGGGGCCGCGCAGCTGGGCCTCGAGGGCCTGGACCGCTGCCTGGAGCTGTTGGACGGTGGTGATGATGGGACGGTCGGCACCGGTGGTGGCCGCGCGGATGGAGTAGCCGTCGGCGCGGGCCCCTTGGCCCTTGGGGGTGTTGACCACCATGTCGATGGCTCCGGACTCGATGAGCTCGGCGATCGTCTGCTCGCCGTGGTCACCAACGCCCTGGCTGATCTTGCGCACCGCCAAGGCGTCGATCCCGTTGCGGCGCAGCACCTGTGCGGTCCCGGTCGTGGCCAGGACCGTGAAGCCGAGCTCCGCGAGCCGAGCCACCGGCAGGATGATGGCTCGCTTGTCCCGGTCGGCCACCGAGACGAACAGCGTTCCCTCTCCTGGTAGACCACCGTAGGCACCGGCCTGGGACTTGGCGAAGGCCCGCGGGAAGTCGACGTCGTAGCCCATGACCTCGCCGGTGGAACGCATCTCCGGCCCCAGGATCGTGTCAACCACGCGGCCCTCGGTGGTACGGAACCGTTTGAAGGGCAGGACCGCCTCCTTGACGGCGATCGGGTCATCGGGATCGGTGACGGCGGCGTCGGCCTCGGGAAGGTGACCGGAGCGCCTGAGCGAGGCGATCGTCTCCCCCGTCATGATGAGGGCCGCCGCCTTGGCCAGTTGCACACCAGAGGCCTTCGAGACGAAGGGGACTGTGCGCGAGGCCCTGGGGTTGGCCTCGATGACGTAGAGAACGTCGGAGACCAGGGCGAACTGGATGTTGAGCAACCCTTGCACGCCCACACCTTTGGCGATCGCCTCAGTGGAGCGCCGGATGCGAGCGATCTCCGTGTCGGACAGGGTCATGGGCGGCATGACGCAGGCGGAGTCACCGGAGTGGATACCGGCCTCCTCGATATGCTCCATGACGCCGCCGAGGAACAGCTCACTGCCGTCGTACAGGGCGTCGACATCGATCTCGATGGCGTCGTCGAGAAAACGGTCGATGAGTAGTGGCCCGGTACCGTAGACGCCTCCGGGCTCAAGACCGGCGCGCTGGAGATAGTCGTCAAGACCCTGGGCGTCGTAGACGATCTCCATACCGCGGCCGCCGAGCACGTAGCTGGGGCGCACCAGGACCGGATAGCCGATGCCCTGGGCGACTGAGCGCGCCTGCTCGTCGCTCAGAGCGGTGCCGTGCGCTGGTGCGGGCAGGCCGGCACGCTGAAGAACGACCCCGAAGGCCTCACGGTCCTCGGCGGCGTCGATCGCCTCGGGACTTGTTCCCAGGATCGGTACCCCGGCCTTGGCCAGCCTGGCCGCCAAGGACAGCGGTGTCTGACCACCGAGCTGGACGATGACACCGGTCACGGGTCCGGCTGCCAGCTCGGCCTCGTAGATCTCGATGACGTCCTCGAAGGTCAGAGGCTCGAAGTAGAGCCGATCGGAGATGTCGTAGTCGGTGGAGACGGTCTCAGGGTTGCAGTTGACCATGACGGTCTCGTAGCGATCGGACAGGGCCATCGCGGCGTGAACACAGGAGTAGTCGAACTCAATGCCCTGGCCGATCCGGTTAGGCCCCGAGCCCAGGATGATGACGGCCTCACGCTCACGGGATGCCACCTCGGTCTCCAGGTCGTAGCTGGAGTAGAGGTAGGGGGTGCGTGAGGCGAACTCGGCGGCGCAGGTGTCAACGGTCTTGTAGACGGGCCGCAGGCCAAAGGCATGGCGGACCTCTCGCACCGTGTCCTCGCTGATGCCGCGCAGGGAGGCGACCTGGACGTCGGAGAAGCCGTGGCGCTTGGCCAGGGCCAGGACGTCCGCGGTGAGCGCGGGTGCGCCCTTGACCTCTTGGGCCACCTCCTCAAGAAGCAGCATCTGGTCCAGGAACCAGGGGTCGATGCGGGTGGCCTCGTGGAGCTGAG
>ERZ773077.2160-NODE-2160-length-12896-cov-6.466630_pt1 | contig 12896 bp, 12 predicted proteins | sample MGYA00580612_ERZ773077 | MGnify/ENA primary metagenome ERZ773077 (study PRJEB29015, sample SAMEA2737971) | human oral metagenome | biome: human oral; feature: human-associated habitat; material: dental | place: China | collected 2021 ...
TGACTACTGATTGTGGTGCAAAGTTACGATATCACAAAGGGCAAAGTCAAGGAAAAAGCCTATGAGAAGTAAGAATTTATACAATAAAAAATAATGTTAAGTATTTAACAGTGGTCAGTGGTCAGAAGACAGTGGTCAGCCTATTCTGATTAATTTCTGTTTCTTTAGAGCGTTAGTTGTGAGTTGCTTTAAGAGAGCATAAAAAGAGACCTACCTAGCAGGTCTCTAAATAGGAATGATTGATTTCTTATAGTTGGTTTTCTAATTCAATAGCTCGCTGTTCGCTAATACCCAATAGATTAGCTAAACAATTAAGCATTCTACGCTCTCTATCAGAAATAGCAGTATCATTTTCCAGTACAAATTTGACCTCATTCATGTTGAACTAAGCGATGTCAAGTGGCTTCTTGAGGAAACTATACTAAACCCTTAGGAACATAAGCAAGTTTGCTAGGATTAAACTGTATTTTAAGGATTGTATTTCTGATAAATGAAATTTTATTAATCAGTTGCAAAATTAGTAAGAAACCATAAATACAAAATATTTTTTAATTTTATTTATGGCGAGAATATGGCTACCAACTAAGTGTTTTTTGGAAAATATTGTATCTTTGCACTTTATTCTCACTAACCATTCTTCACTTCCCATGACAGACACCTATAAAACCATCACTCAACCCGTTACCGATATTATCTATAAGGATAAAAGCAGTAAGTTTATAGGTTATTTGTATCCTATTACTACCGAAGAGGAAGTAAAAATGCACTTGGAGGCGGTTAAGAAAGAACACTTTTCTGCGCGGCATTGGTGCTATGCCTATCAGTTGGGCAAAGAGCAATTTATTTATAGAGCGAATGACGATGGCGAGCCTAGTGGTACGGCAGGGCTGCCTATTTACAGACAGATACAATCCTTTGAGCTGACCAATGTGCTACTGATTGTAGTGCGCTACTTTGGTGGGATCAAGTTGGGCGTGAGTGGTCTTATTACCGCCTACAAAACTACCGCTCAGCTTACCCTACAAGAGGCTGAAATAGAGGAACGTACTATTGACCTTACCTACCAGATTGTCTTTGAATACAAAGATATGAATAAGGTGATGAAAATCATCAAGGATAGGAACCTGACTGTTGTTTCCCAGACCTTAGAACTGAACTGCACGCTCCTTATAGAGGTGCGCAAGGCTGAAGCCAGCTATGTAGAACAGCTTTTTGGGCAGCTTTATGAAGTTACTGTCACACTGATAGAGGGATAAAGTTAGTAAAGAATTTCCTTTTTTTTATATAAAGAGAACTTAGTATAATACAAACAAGAGAATTACATAGATATGCTTATAATAACTGAAATTAGAAAAAAGTATAAGTCAATCCCAAGTGAATTTGACATAGAGAATGTTTATTGCTTAGAAACACAGCAAGAGTACTATGAAGGGAGTGATAAAAATTATTATCAACTCATAGATATAGATAAGCCAATTCCTCTTGAGGTGCTGAACAAAATACATTATTTAGAGGTAAGTTATTCTGAGGGTCGTAGTTTTGAGGTATTACAAAGGGAGTTAGGAAGAATGACCTCCCTGCATACACTATCGCTTCCTGCTATTTATATGGAAAAGGTTCAATTGTTGCCATTTCCAAAGTCTTTGAGAAGTTTGAGGTTTATAAATGAAAGTGCGTTTAATGACTTTTTTAAAAGAAATAAAAAGATTTTTCAAAAGGATAAACTCTTAAAGGATTTGAAGTTAGAAAATCTACTTTTTTTAAGGATACTTCATCTATCAAATTCTAAATCTATAGAAGAGTATATTCAGCTTTCACCAGAGCAATTTCCTAATTTGGAATATGTAGAGTTTGGAAATGATGATAAAGGTTTTTTTTTGGCGCAGTTACAAGCATTTTCTACTATAAAACATTTAGCATTTGCTCCTGTAAAAACACCTATTTTTGAATCTTTAGCTCCTTTTAGTAATACTTTAGAAAGCTTAGATTTAGGGAGTGCACAAGATTCTTTTACTTTTAAGGGTATTGGCATATTAAAAAAGTTACAAACTATTTGGATCAACTCAACCTATTGTGATACGGATTGTAGTGCCTTCTTGGAGGTTCCTCAGATAAAGGAAATTACGCTAATGTATGGTAAGAATGTAACTAACGCAGAGGCGATCTTAGAGCTCCCGAACTTGGTCAATCTCGAACTTTCAGATTGTAAAACTCCTGATAAAAAGAAGCTGATGACAAGGGAGCTAAAGAAAAAATTTGTAGAAAGAGGGTTTAAAAGTGTTTGGTAGTATAGAAGCTTATATTTTAGCAAATACAAAGTAGCTCTTAACTTTTTAATATAAGAATAATAAAGCCAATGATACAGACAGATAAGCCCATAAGCTCCAGCGGATATGGTATAGCTATTATCTCGGCGCAACTATTCCAAGAACAATGCAAGGAGCATAAGATTCGTTCTAAAAAAATGCTCTCTTATTTCGATAAGAACCCTCCTCTCTTTTATGAATTTGCAGCAAAAGGGGCTTTTATTCCTATCTCTCATATTCATTCGTACTATTACCAAGTTTTCTTTACAATAGGTGATAATAGGCAAACTCTTGAGCAATGGGACTTTGTTCCTACTAAAGAGACATTTTGTTTGGAAGTAAAAGATGGGGCGCTTTGGGTAGTTAGCTTTGAGCAATTGGAAGCGTGGAATTACAAGGACTTGGAGGGATGTACAGCCATAGAAACCTATTATTATCTCACCTACGAGGGAGAAAGACAGATAGCTTATAAGGCAGCTAAGTATCCTATTGCTAATGGGAAATACAAAGTAAATATAATAGGTCTGAGGAAAAAAGAAGTAGAGAAGGAAGAAAAATTCCGAGAGGGTTACGCTTTTCTTTTGCAATTGGAAAAAGTAGCAACCCTCCCTAACACAGATGATGCCTCTCAGTTAGATTTTTCTGAGTTATTCGCATAAGTGTAAGTGTGGTGTGTGCAATGCGTAATCATACCTTTGCATACTTAAAGCCCTATTTTGAAAATAAAAAATAAGCTTACTAATAAGAAATTAAATGATAAAAGATATGGACACACAAGTAGAAGATATTTTAGATAGGATATTACAATCTTATCCTCAGGACGTATTTACAAAAAATATTGAATTTATAAAAAAGACTAATGCTAATTTAGAGAATGTAGATACCATACAGAGTATAAAAACATTGGCAATATTATTAGAAGTATTGGGAAATGCAGAATTAGCTTTACAAACCTCTAGTATAATTGATAAAATAGAGTTTACAGGGGATATGCTTATCTGGGAAAAAGTGAGAGATGTTCTGATATTAGAATACTTCATATATCAAGAGAGGAAAGAATTTCAAAAAGCTAAAGCCCTTATGGACAAAATGACTCTAGTATTTGAAAGAGGAGATGAAGCTCAACAGCGTAAATCTAAGAGAATATTGGATAGGGTGAATGGATCTCTATTACATACGGAAGAAATAGAAAATGCAATAAAACGCAATGATATTAAGGCAGAGATTCATCATCATTACCTCCAATATAATATACTTAAATATATGAAAATTAGAGGCGGCTCAGAAGCTTATCCTATTGAAAAGTTGGATCCTATGATTGAGGAAGAAAAGCAATTTATTGCTAAGCATATTGCTAAAGCTCTTTTTTAGTTGAACTTTATTTTGTAAAGAAAATAGTATTTTTTATTGACTATTTTGTAGGAAAGACGTATCTTTGTACATTACCTACATGGGCAAAAAACTATCTGAATAAAAGCAGTATTATGGCAGGAAATACATTTGGGCATCTTTTTAGGCTCACTACTTTTGGCGAATCACACGGAGAGGCTATAGGAGGCGTGATTGATGGTTGCCCTGCGGGAATCGCATTGGACTTCGAGGAAATACAAAGGGAACTTGATAGGCGTCGGCCTGGGCAGTCGGCTATCGTAACCCAACGTAAGGAAGCGGATAAGGTACAGTTTCTTTCGGGTATCTTTGAGGGAAAAACTACAGGGGTACCTATTGGGTTTATCATAGCCAATACCCAACAACATTCTCAGGACTATGACCACTTGAGGGAGCTATATCGTCCCTCTCACGCAGATTATGTATATGAGCAGAAATATGGCTTACGCGATCATCGTGGGGGCGGACGTAGTTCTGCACGGGAAACAGCCGTTCGCGTAGTGGCAGGAGCTATCGCCAAGCAGTTCCTAAAGGGGATAAAAATTATAGCCTATGTATCAGCCGTAGGGGAGTTGGCATTGCCTGAAAAGGATTACCAATTGCTTGATTTTTCCCAAATAGAAAAGAATCCTGTACGCTGTCCAGACCCTGTGTTGGCAGCGCAAATGGAAGCCTATATCAAAGAGGTACGTAAGGACGGAGATACCGTAGGGGGGATTGTTTCTTGTGTAATACAAGGCGTGCCTGTGGGATTGGGCGAACCTGTTTTTGATCGCCTACACGCTGAGTTGGGTAAGGCAATGCTCTCTATCAATGCCGTAAAAGGATTCGAGTATGGAGGAGGATTCGCCTCTACTAGAAAAAGAGGTAGCCAAAACAACGATATATTCCTACCTGATGGTACCACTCGTACCAACTACTCAGGTGGCATACAAGGGGGGATTTCTAATGGAATGGATATCTATTTCCGTGTAGCCTTTAAGCCGGTGGCAACCCTTATGCAGGAGCAAGAGACGATCAATAGGGCAGGGGAGGTGGTGCAGTTCCAAGGAAAAGGCAGACATGACCCCTGTGTAGTACCTCGTGCGGTACCCATCGTAGAGGCGATGTCTGCCTTGGTGCTTGCCGATTATTTGCTGATACACAATGCCTATAAGGAGCTTTCTTGAAGCTTTTCCTGAAGCTCCTTGAGTAGGTCTCGATAGTGTGCCGCTTGAATGAAGTCCAATTCTTTGGAGGCAGCTTCCATCAGTTTGCGAGTTTGTTGTATCTCTTTTTCCAATTCTCCTCTGCTCATAGGTTTGGTAGGGGAGTGTTCTTTCTTTTTCGGCGTATTTTCGTAATGAAATTCTGTAATAGGACTTTTGCTGAGTGGATTCTCTATCTTTTTATGTAGCGGCTGAGGAGTGATGCCGTGGGTGAGATTATAGTTCATCTGCTTTTCCCTTCGGTAGGCAGTTTCCTCAATGGTCACGCGCATACTATCGGTAATCTTGTCAGCATACATAATCGCACGTCCGTCTATATTACGGGCAGCGCGTCCTACCGTCTGCGTCATAGAGCGTGCGGAACGTAAAAAGCCCTCCTTATCAGCATCCAAGATGGCTACCAAGGATACTTCTGGTAGGTCTAATCCTTCCCTAAGCAGATTGACCCCAATAAGTACATCAAAAAGCCCTTTTCTAAGGTCTTGCATAATCTCGATACGCTCCAGCGTATCCACATCACTATGCACATAGCGACAACGTACTTCCATCTTGGTCAGGTACTTAGTCAGCTCCTCCGCCATACGCTTGGTAAGGGTGGTTACCAGTACACGTTGGTCTTCCTCCACACACTTTTGTATCTCTTCCAAGAGGTCATCTATTTGGTTTTTGCTAGGGCGTACCTCTATCTTAGGGTCGAGCAAACCAGTAGGACGAATGACCTGTTCCACATATACACCTCCACACTTTTGTAATTCGTAGTCTGCGGGGGTAGCACTTACATAGATTACCTGATTTTGTAGCGCTTCGAACTCTTCGAACTTAAGCGGACGGTTGTCCATCGCTGCAGGAAGGCGGAAACCATACTCTACCAAGTTTTCTTTTCTGCTCCTGTCGCCCCCATACATAGCGCGTACTTGGGGAACAGTAGCGTGACTCTCGTCTATCACCATAAGGAAGTCCTTAGGGAAATAGTCTATCAAGCAGAAGGGACGACTTCCTGCGGGGCGTCTGTCCAAGTAGCGTGAATAGTTTTCTATGCCAGAGCAATAGCCGAGCTCACGTATCATCTCTAAGTCAAAATTAGTACGCTCTTCCAAACGCTTTGCTTCCAAGGTTTTTCCTACCGATTGAAAGAACTCTATTTGCTTGACCAAGTCATCTTGAATATCACGAATAGCGGCCTGTAACACATCGGGAGAGGTGACAAACATATTAGCAGGGTAGATATTGAGCTTATCCAAGCGTTCTATGGTCTTATTCGTCTCACGATCAAAGGATTCTATTAGTTCGATTTCATTCCCGAAGAAATGTACACGGATAGGCGTTTCGCTATACCCAGGGAAGACATCGATAACATCCCCCTTTACCCTAAAGTTTCCGTGAAGGAAGTCGGCCGTAGTGCGCGCATAGAGACTGTGTACGAGTTGGTGCATAAACTTGGTACGGGTAAGCGTTTGCCCTTCTTCTATAGAAATGACATTCTTCTGAAATTCCAAGGGGTTTCCGATACCATATAAGCACGATACAGAAGCCACTACGAGCACATCGCGGCGGCCAGAGAGTAGGGCAGAGGTAGTACTGAGACGCATTCGCTCAATATCCTCATTGATAGACAAATCCTTCTCTATATACACCCCAGTTGTAGGGATATAAGCCTCAGGCTGGTAGTAGTCATAATAGGATACGAAGTACTCCACCGCATTGTTCGGAAAGAAGGCTTTGAACTCACTATAGAGCTGAGCGGCAAGTGTTTTGTTATGTGCCAAGACCAAGGTAGGTACCTTTACCTGCTCCACCACATTGGCAATGGTAAAGGTCTTCCCAGAGCCGGTAACCCCTAAGAGTGTTTGGTATTTCTCTTGATCATTGATACCATTGACCAGAGAGGCAATAGCAGTAGGCTGGTCGCCCATAGGTTTAAAATCGGATACTAATTGGAATTTCATTTGAGGTAATGTTCGTACATCATCTTAATGCCCTCTTCTAAGGAAACCGTATGTTTCCAACCTAAGTTGTGTAGCTTGGTAGGGTCGGTGAGCTTTTTCATGGTGCCATCGGGTTTGGAACTGTCGAATTCTATACTGCCTTTGTAACCAATAGCTTCACGGATAAGTTCTGAAAGGTCTTTGATACTTACATCGGATCCTGTTCCTATATTGATATGAGTGTTACGTACTTCCTTGCTATCAGTAATATAGGTGTCCTTAAAGTTGATACGCTCCATGATAAAGACACAAGCATCGGCCATATCTTCACTCCAAAGGAACTCTCTTAGCGGTGTACCAGTACCCCAGAGTACTACTTTATCTTTTAATACTCCGTATTTAGCAAGTATATTAATAATATCCTCCTGTTTGCTCTCTCCTGTGATATATCCCTCAATAGGGCGCTTGTTGAGGTCTTCTTTAATACTCAGCCAATCATCTTCGAGGAGAGCTTTGGCTAAATGTATCTTTCGAATCATAGCAGGAAGTACATGAGATCGCTCTAAATCAAAATTATCATTAGGTCCATAGAGATTGGTTGGCATTACTGAGATAAAATTGGTACCATACTGTAAGTTATAGCTCTCACACATCTTGATACCTGCAATCTTCGCAATGGCATAAGGCTCATTGGTATATTCTAAAGGCGAGGTAAGTAGGCAATCTTCAGGCATAGGTTGAGGGGCTTCCTTTGGGTAGATGCAGGTACTACCCAAGAAAAGGAGCTTCTTTACTCCATTTTCATAGGCGGCATGGATTACATTATTCTGAATCATGAGATTCTCATAAATGAAATCTGCGCGGTAGGTATTATTGGCCATGATACCTCCCACTTTGGCTGCTGCTAGGAATACATATTCTGGTTTTTCTTTGTTAAAGAAAGCATTGACCGCCTCGGTATTGCGTAAGTCTAATTCAGTATGAGTACAACCAATAAGGTTGGTATAGCCCTTGCTTTTAAGGTTTTTCCATATAGCTGACCCTACTAGACCTCGGTGTCCAGCTACATAAATTTTTGCATTTTTGTTCATAGTAATGTAATATTATTGAAAAAATCAACTTAGAATAACCAAAAAAGTATTCCAAATTGATCTTTATAGTTCAGAATAATAGATTATTAAACAATTAATCATCAACTTCTTTGGCTCTATTGCTGATAGCTGACTTCTGTCCATGAATATCTATCATATATTCCTGTCCATTTTCTATAAGCAGTCCCTGGGTAATTCCTTTGGCATGGAGTACATCAAGGTCAATAACTTGCTTATCCATAAGATAAGTGACGGATTCATGAACAGTATGTCCGATAACAAATTTCTTAGCCTTCATATTTTGGGCAATGGCTGCAAATTCTGCTTTATCAGTGGTTTCCTTTCCATAACCACGATACCACATGGGACTTTTACCAAACATATAGATTGTTTTTCCTATGGGATCAGTTCCCAATGCTGCCTCTCTGTTATGGAAATAGTACCCTCTAGCATACATATTAATACCCTCAACCCCCATATTCAGATCACTTACCTCTTTGGAAATGCCTGCATGAACAAAGATATAGTCTCCTATCTTCTCCAGAATATTTTTAGTAGCTAACCAACGTCCCAATTCGGTATTAGGTTTGTAGAAATCAAAATATTCTTGCCCTATAAGTTTTGCATTCTCAAGGTACTTCTTACGAACATAGCGGAAGTCATTATTCATATTCATGAGGTCATGGTTTCCAAGGATAAAATGTACCTTTCCTCCTGCTTTCTCAGCTTGTTCTTCTAAGGAATAAATAAGCCAAAGTGTTTGGGTTACTTGCAAACCACGGTCAAAGAAATCACCTACAGTAACTAAATGACCTTTACCGAAAGTCCATTTGTAGTGCTTGTCCATTACCTTATTAGCAATCAGAAAGTCTTTAAATTCCTTAAAACACCCTTCTATATCCGAAATAGCAATGATTTTTTCAGGCATTGCATATACAGAAGGCTGGTTTTGTAATAGTTCCTGAACCTTGAAGGTAAAATACTCCTTGTCATTCACATAACATTTAAGTTTTTTGCCAGCAATTGGGTATGCTAGTTCTTCACTTATATTTGTAGGTTGCCCATTCTTCTCAATAATTTGCTTTATGACAGCTTTTTCTTTTTCATAAAAGATATAAGGTCCATCACAACCTGCTTTTGAGCTGTCAGCTTGTAGCCTTTTATCAGAAAAATGCCCTTTTATCTGTGCATTTACTGATAAAGTACTACAAAGTACAAGCCAACCTAAGCAAATGATACGAGTAAATGTTTTCATCAATGATAAGTTATTATATTTCATTGTCTGGATTTGCATATTTTTCTTGAATTTCCTCCCAGCTGATAGGTTCTAAGGTGTTGAGGTCTGTCTTATAAAAAGCGTTGAGTTTTGAAAAATAGGCATCAATAGTAATATTAAGCTGTTCTGTGACATTTTTCCAACGTGCTATAAACCAGTTGGTAAAGATAGCTTGCTTTTCCTGTCTGTATTCAATAAGTAGATCTTCAATCTCGTTTTCTTCTAGTTCTGTTTCGTACAGAAGGTCTTCCAAATCTTCCTCCTCTACAACAAATTTATCTGAGGGGAAGTGCTTTTCGTCCCTTTCTGTAGGAAGCTGGAGCATCTCAGAGATAATTTCATCCTTTTCCCCTAGTGCCCAAAAGGAAGTTATCAGATCCTCATGGTCATACTCAAAACAAAAAGCAACAACATCCTCCACACCCTTACCATTAACATAAGAGATAGAGATATTCATAAGCAACTTTTTCAAATCCCTCTCCATATAAGGGGAGTATTTTTCTAAATCACTTATAAAAATTTGCTTGAGCTTTTGTGTGAGTTCCATGTAGTTTTTATTTATTCAAAATAATTCATAATTGTAAAACCTCCTTCTTTGAGATAAGCATCTCGTTTGAAGAGTTTAATATCGGAACGCATCATATCTTCTACTAGTGCTTTGAGATCATACTCAGGCTTCCAACCTAAAACTGTTTGTGATTTGGTAGGATTACCTATGAGTAAATCCACCTCGGTGGGTCGGAAATACTGTGGATCCACCAATACAACAGCTTCGTTTTTGGCTATTTTTTCTTCTATATGAGGAAGGTATTTTTCACCTACTTTTTCAGAAAAGATAGTCTTATCCACAGCAGTAATATATCCTTTTTCTTCAGTACCTACTCCTTTGAATTCTATAGTAAGACCAATTTCTTTTCCAGCTAAAGCTATGAAATCACGGATAGCGGTAGTGATTCCTGTAGCAATTACATAGTCTGAAGGGGTATCTTGCTGGAGGATAAGGTACATGGCCTTGATGTAATCCTTGGCATGCCCCCAGTCACGCTGAGAGCTTAAATTTCCCATATAGAAGCGCTCCTGCATACCTAAGGCTATACGGCTTAGTGCACGGGTTACCTTGCGTGTTACGAAAGTTTCCCCACGTATAGGCGATTCGTGGTTGAAGAGAATCCCATTGGAAGCATGCATCTTATACGCTTCACGGTAATTCACTGTAATCCAGTATGCATAGAGCTTGGCCACTGCATAGGGAGAGCGTGGATAGAAAGGTGTTCTCTCACTTTGTGGTACTTCTTGTACCAATCCGTATAATTCAGAAGTAGAAGCCTGATAGATACGTGTTTTCTCAGTGAGTCCTAGTAAGCGTACTGCTTCTAATATACGCAAGGTACCCAAACCATCGGCATTACCTACATACTCAGGGGTTTGGAAGCTCACATGAACGTGGCTCATAGCGGCCAAGTTGTAGATTTCATCGGGTTGCACCTCTTGAATAAGGCGCGTAATATTCATACTATCGGTAAGGTCTCCATAGTGCAAGATAAGATTGCGGTTTTCCAAATGAGGATCCTGATACAGATGGTCAATACGATCCGTGTTAAATAGGGATGAACGGCGCTTCATACCATGTACTTCATAACCTTTTTTTAGTAGGTATTCAGCGAGATAGGCACCATCCTGTCCTGTAATTCCTGTAATGAGTGCTTTTTTTGCCATTAGTGATTTGTTTGTGCAAAGGTACGAAATTTATTTTAGTTTTTCTAGTTCTCTTAAAACATTTCTATTAATGTTAGTTCTCTCTTTATCAAAAAACCAACCATATTTATTAAAATAATAAATTGCAGATTGTATATGGACTTTTAAGAGTTTTTTATTTTTATAGGATTCTTTCTGATGTTCATGGATAACAGTAGCATCAGGATAATAGATTGTTTTATATTTTGAAAAAATCCTTCTGTTTAAATCAATATCTTCTAAATACATAAAAATATTTTCATCAAAGAGCCCTACTTTTTTAAGTGCTTCAGTACGTAAAAACATAAAACAGCCAGAAAGATTAGGAATATTCATTATTTTATCATACTCGAAAGAGTGTAGTTCATACTTTCTGTTTATAGCATCTTTCCATTTTTTAATAGGGATAAAACGTCTAAATATAAGATCAATAGGAGAGGGGAGAAGTTTACACAAATATTGTAGCTCCCCATCAGGATAAATAATCTTAGGCATTATATTTCCTACTTCTGGATGTAGTTCCATATAATTAGCAAGCTTTTCTAATACATCTTTCTCAATAATAATATCAGGATTTAAAATAATATGATAAGGTAAATTCTGCTCTATACTTTTTTTAATAGCAATATTATGAGCCTTCCCATATCCCATATTTTCATTATTAAAAATGTAATAGATATAATTATTAGGGTATACTTTTACTATTTCTTTAAGCCTATCAGTAGGAGAATTATCTATTAAGAAAAGTTGTTTTTCTCCTTTGTAAGAAAAATAGCTATTTATAACCCTTTTAAGGTCTTCTGTTTTTGTGTTATATAGAACTATAGATGCTGAAAGTTTCATTCTGATAATTTTTTTATAACTTCTAGATATTCATATTTATTAACCATATCAGGCTCCAAGTAGGCTCCTTCTGACCACTCATTCCAAGCATTTATAAAAATGAATTCATTATTTTTTAGAGTTTCTATTTTTGTCAGTTCTCTTAAATATTTTTCGAAATTTTTAGGGTTTGCATTCACAAAAAATTTAGATCTTTTCTTGTATCTTGCTGTATTATCCCAATCTACAATAATTGACTGGAAAGTTTTTTCATTAGTTTTTTTTGCAAGTTCTAATAGTTCTTCCCCAAAAGCGATATAATCAATTTTCTTATTTTTTTCAAATAAGAATTTTATTCTCCCTATTAGAAGTTGAGCTTTTTCAGGTAAACGTCTTAGTTTTTTTTCCAAGGCTGAAGAAATTTTTTTTCTTTGGAAAAATTTTTTATTAAAAAGATAGCGTGGTTGGAAGAACATTTTAGCATTAAATTTACTATACACAGATATTTCTCTATCTATATCATAAGATTTTAATCCTATAAAGTAAATTCCACCAAAACCATTTTCAATAGCTTTTTTGTTGAAAAAATCTATGTATTCATCCATTTCTTTGTTAAGTTCTGGACGATAAATACAAAAAATAGGTTTATTGTCTATTTTTATATAGCGCTCATCTTTGAAAAATTTTAAGAGATAATTAAAATGATTATTCCATATTTCTTTATTATTGTAATGTTTTTGTTCAATAAGTACTTCAGAACTTCCTATCCATTGCTTTGTCCAAGTCTCATTTGCCCAAGTTATACAAAAATCAAGTTGATTATTTCTGTTTTCTAAAAATAATTCCATAGGTTTTTCAAGGATCAGACGACCATCAAACCAATAATGATAGAAGTTAAATCCTCCTAATCCAAATTTTTTTGCTAGTTCTACTTGCCAACCAATAGATTCTGCATTTGATAAATCGTAATAATAATTGTTAAGAGGAATTCTTGGTTGATTTTGTTCAAAATCATACTTTTTTGCCTTTTTCACTAGATTCCAATCTGTAAAATTATCTCCCCACCATTTATTATTCTCTTTAATAGGGTGAAATTGAGGAAAATAGAACGCTATATATTTCATCTTATCATTCTTTTAATTTTG